>Ga0207421_10007079_pt1 | contig 12050 bp, 5 predicted proteins | sample SodLakKL_010_SED_4_FD_187542 | JGI IMG/M metagenome (GOLD analysis project Ga0207421, IMG submission 187542) | Alkaline sediment microbial communities from Lake Tanatar, Kulunda Steppe, Russia - 8KL_010_SED (SPAdes) (version 2) | ecosystem: Environmental > Aquatic > Non-marine Saline and... | reverse complement strand
AAATGGACACAAATGGGGGCACAAATGGACACAAATATTTGCGTGAATTTGCGGACCCATTTGCGTGTATTTGTGGATATTAGAAACCAAAACCACAATACATTGATTATCTGAATTTTGCAAAATCATAAAACCATGAAAAAAACCCTCACCGTAAACATCAGTGGCATCGTATTTCACATCGACGAGGATGCCTATGCACGCCTGAGCGATTACCTGGACCGTTTGGAGCGGCATTTTAAGAACGATCCAGGGAAAAAAGACATTCTTTCCGGCATTGAGGAACGCCTGGCCGACATTTTCCGGGGAAAAAAGCAGGATGAGCGTCAGGTAGTCAGCCTGGACGACGTCAGGGAGGCCATCGCACAACTCGGGGAGCCGGCAGAGATCAGCGGAACAGACGAAGGGCAGGACGAAAGAAAAGAGGAAGGCAGCAGGCGCTACGATGACCAGACCTATGAACAAGCGCCACCCAAACGCCTTTACCGCGACCCCGAAAACAAATACATCGGCGGGGTCTGCGGCGGATTGGGCGCCTACTTCAACGTCGACCCGGTATGGATGCGCATCATCTTTCTCCTGATGCTGTTCTCCGGTGGCTTTGGCCTGCTGCTCTACGTCGTGCTCTGGATCATCATCCCGAAAGCCCGGACGGCCGCCGACCGCCTCTCGATGCGCGGCGAGCGGATCAACATCTCCAACATCGAAAAAACCATCCGCGAAGACATCAAAGACATCAAAAGAAACATCGAAAACCTCAGCAGGGAAAAAAATTCCCGGTAAGTCCTCGCTGCCACCCCGGATTGTTTGCAGCAATAAGGCGTATTGCCAACCCAGACATGAAGTTTTTTAAATGAATCAATAAGCATACTTCAGGAATAGAAAATCAGCGCTTTCTTCTATTTCAAAGTTTACAAAACCATTGCTGTCAACATTTGAAACAACTTGTTCTCCGGTCATTAGGTTTGTAAAACCAATCCGTTTATCCTTCATAAAGCGCAGCTGTATATTTTTATTTGATTCCGTATTTTCAATCTCTCTGAATAGCGTTATAAACCCTGAATCCTTATCGGGGTGATGTGCCTGAAAACCGCTCCAGGAAGCATTATCGGGTTCGCTCCCTATGGGGTACACTATACAATCGTAGATATCTTTTCGCACGCTCTTGTAGACCGAGAGCACCTCTTTCACTTCTTCCTTGGCTTCGGGAGAATAGAATTGGGTTTCCTGAAAAAACAAGGGGGTTGACATGAGCGGAATGGCTACCGAATAGGGGTGGTTATGTAAATTAGCATCGCTTGCTTTTTTATCCACCATGTCGATGTTTTGCACTGTACCCTGAAATTTATTAAGGTTACAATACTTGGATAAATGCCATAAATCGCGCAGAACAAGGTATGGAACATACACTACATTCTCAGGAAATTCTGGCTTTCGGTTTTCGAGATAGACAGCTCCATATTCTTTGGCCCAGAAATACCCGAAACGTGGCGCGTTCTCTGTTACATCCCAGTTCACACTCGACTGGTGGTTCGTATATAGAATATACGATCTGACTTTTTCAATCATAGATTCGATATGATCATGATTGCGTATATTGGCAAAATCGAGCTTATAGGTTGAGAACCGACCTACGTCATAATTGTCTTTCATTTCCTGCAATGTAACAGGTTGGGCTGCAAACCACAATCCAAGATCCAGGCCAAGCGAATCAGCTTTTTCCCGCACAGGGACAAATCCCGAAGGAAAGCGTTCGGTGTGTGGATACCACTTCCCATCAAATTCCCCATCCAAGTTCTTTTGAAAGCCGTCATCAATCTGTTGTACATCTATACCCAGGTAATGCTGACTGGCCAGTTCAACCTTCACATTGGCTTCTGTTGCTGCATCTATTCCTCTGTCGCTACCCCATGTATTGGCAATGATGTAGATGTCGGTATCGGGATTCACCGGATAGCGAAAGCGCTCGAACTGCTTTATTGCCAGTTCTCGTTCATCATCTCCATTTCTTGAGGCTATTACCCATGTTGCCCATGCATTGCGGTAACGATCGGGCAAAATTTCATCAGGCATTAACGATGTACCGGTATTGGCTATCCCCATGGGTGAAACATCAAAATCGCCGGTATCATGACCGTATTGGTTCACGCTTTTATGAGATTCTTTTACCATGATCAGTACATCACTGCCATCCTCTGCAAACAGTACACTTGCCCAGGTATTATTTTCATTATGCGACAGGGGTTCCGAAGCAATCTCCTCACGAATCAAGGGGGTATTGTGGGAGTTTCTGTGCTGTGTATCATTATAATAGCCAACATACCGCCGCGTCATGCCAGTAGCATTTACAGGCACAAAATCAACACGTCCGGTTATCGATTCGGTTTCAATTCTATTTCGCTCACCACAATTATTATATCCTGCAAGTGACCATCCATCCGGGGTCGCATCGCGCAACAGCTCAACCCGGTCTACATTCCCGGCAATATTTATATGTGCTTCTGAATGCTCTAAAATCCAAATTTCCGAAAGCAGTGCACGATGTCCTGTCAGTTTATCCACAATCAGACGGAAAGATCCATCCATCAGCACTTCACCCGGCAGCTCAAAAACGACTTCCAGGGGCTCATGTCCATCTTTAAATGATGGCACATTGCCGGAAGTTACCACTTCACGAACTGTTTCACCGTCAACTCCTGATACCCGTACACTTTGTACAGTACCACTCGCATGGTAATCCCACCATGACATGCCTACCTTGTAAAGCTTATCTCTGTCAAGACCGTCGATCAAATATTCTATTCTCTCCTCATCATAGGCGTAATTGGCGATATAGTCGGTGGTGAAACCATGTTTGGCATAATCATACCGCTCACTTCCGGTGACAAGATCAAACGCAATACCCAATGGAACGGGCTCATAAGTGATATAATCCGAGGCATTACCTTTTAGGGATACACGGGTAAATACGCCCTCCGAGCCAGGATAAACCCTTACCTCATATTTAAGAAAAGTCTCTATAGCAGGGTATTCAAACTCTGCTGTCACTAAGATGTGATCGGATGTAAACCCCTCATCATTACACTGTACTGCATCTAGCGAGACAAGATCTGCCTTTGAGTCCTCATCAATCAATCCATAGTAAGACCAATCGCAAATGTTCGAATCCACATTTACCCATTCATAACCTGTTTCCAAGTTTCTTACACTCGTAGTAACCATCCCAAAGGAGGTAATTTTCCACTCGCGTACAAATTTACCTGTATTAACAGTCAATTTATTTTCATCAAAAATCACAGTCGATTCCTTAAAGCTTGTGTGAATTTTTGATTGAGAAAACCCAAAGCACGTAATCAGAAAAAGAATCGGGAATACTAACATTGATTTGCTCATCATTGGATAGAGGTTTCATTAATAAAATATTTGACAAAACGCACCCTATGAGATTCCGGAAGTAATAATTTCAGTCCACCCATCAAAAGGGAAGGTAACATTTTCAAAATCATCATCCACAACAACCATCCGGGTATGGATATACTTCATTGCAACAACCGTACGCAATAATTAGAGAATCGGTTTTAGTGCAATTGAAAGTTTCTTCATCAGCTTAATTATCACACTTTTAAATTTCTGTTCAGGGCTTATTTATCCTTTGGTTTTAATTCTTCTTCGTCTATCCAGGGAAGCATGTTTTCATAATAAATGGGGTATCCTTCATCAACAAACAGTATCATTTCACAACTGCTTAAAACATGATCGTTTGATGGTTTACCTTCCTGAAAAGCTTTTAAAAGTTTCCGGATTCCGGGCAGAAAAAATGCTCTTTTTTCCTTCTCCATATATTGAATGAACTGCAAAGCATGGAGCGCCAGATCAAGATTTTCGCTATAGGTGTACTTAAGAATAGTTTTCGCATACTCTTCACTTCGCGAAAGCTCATATAACCTTGCAGCAAGATTAATACGGACCAACGAATAGCTTTCATTCTCATAGATATCAGAAAGAACTGGCTTAAGCTCGTGCCAACTTTCTTTTCTGGAATAAATCCCTTTAGAAGCCCAGTATCGAACCCATGGGTCAACATCCTGGAGCATCTCTATCAATTCTCCGGATTCAGTTGCTGTATCCATTGCCTTCCATGCTGAGCTGATCGTTTTCCTGATTCTCTCGCCATTTTTCAGCCTAAACTGCATAGGATTTACAGTTTCTTCAATCTGGTTAAGTTCATATTCGGGCAGAAAGTGTATATCCTTAACTTCCAGAAGATACGATTTAAGTTGGTTCCTCATATCAACAAGCCTGTCGGAATACCCAACTTTACTCGCAAGATTGTAAATTTCCCATGGGTCGTTGTGCAAATCATAAAGATATTCTACTTCACGAGGAAGCAGCATTTCCTCTTGTGTGGCATTAAGCTTTCCTTTGGCCTGATCTTTCCTGATAATTTTTTTAATATCAGACACATCACTGTATTTCTGATATCGCACCCCCGGAAACTGCGGCATAAACACCCGGGTATAGATAAAACGCCCATCCGAAACAGATCTTTCAAGGCCAGGTGTTTCATCAATGCGATTCCGCCCTGTATAAATATAATCCCATAAATCTTTTCGTTGTTGCCCCATAAATGGTCTGCCATTCATGTATTCCGGAATGTCTGCACCTGCCAGGCTGAGAATGGTTGGGGGAAGATCGGTAAATGAAACCAATTCGTCACTTACGGTATTTATTCCCCAGGGAGACAAATGCCGGTATTTTTCGGGAAACCAGATAATCATTGGCACCCTGTAGCTTAAACCGATGCTATTGGATTTTGCCCGCGGAATACCCTGACCATGATCAGCGTACAAAAAAATGATGGTTGACTCCCTTAACCCATCATCATCCAGCCTTTCAAGCAATTCGCCAATTCTTTTGTCGGTAAGATTCAGAGCGTTATATGCTCTGTTGAGGTGCTTTCGCATTTCGGGAGTATCCCGGTAAAATGGGGGCATTTCAAATGCATCAGCACTGGTGATCTCATATTCATCAAGATGTTCGATCACAAACTCCTGGTACCAGTTCCAGGGATGGGTCATGGTATAGGATTGATGTGATTCCATAAAGTTAAACACGCTAAAAAAAGGTTGAAGGCTGTCACGGTTCCACCAGCCAGCCTGTCGCGAAGATTTATGCCACGAGTTTTGGATCAATCGTTCTGCATGAGATGTATTGTAGTCGGTCTTTACATTATTGGATGTGTAATAACCGGCATCCCTTAAATAGGAAGGGAAGCCTTGCACAAAATCAGGTAATGGCATCCTGCTTCTGTGATTGCCTGTGCCGGCGATTTCGTTGGGTATGCCGGTTATGAGCGTGCTACGGGCAGCAGCACAAACCGGTGCCGTAGCAAAGGCCTGGGTAAACCTAACACCCTCTGCGGCCAGCTGGTCCATATGAGGCGTATGTACATGCTCATTGCCATAACAACCTATAAACTGGGGAGATGTATCTTCAATGGTGATCCAAAGTATATTAAGCCTTGACTCATCCTGAGCCATTGACACCCAGGATATTATTGATAAAACCCCGGTTAGAACAGAAGAAATATGTTCTTTATTCATAGACCTTGCTCATAATAAACCTGCATTATTCACAAAAAGCAATGAAATTGCTGTATTTCTATGCATATGTGACTGTAACAAAAAATGCTTGTAAAAACTCAAATTGTTTGTTTTTTCAACATATTGCCTTTGCGAAACTACCTTTACAGTCTTTATTCCATTATGACAGAATTGTCAAATGGTATAACAGATAAGCAATAATAAGGTGTTTTTTATTTTGGTAAACAAATAAAAGCAAACAGGAATATCCAAAAAGAGTGGCTCAAATTATTCAAAACCTGATCATCCTTTTCATGCACCAGACATGATAACAGAATATTAAAGATTTGCCATTATAATGGATTTGCGATATTGTACAACTTTTTGAATAAAAATTACCAATGATAAAAAACAATGCGGCTTACTTTTACACGAAAAAGAAATCAGACAGAAAACATTTTCAACAACAAATTTCATACACCCAACAATCAATAAATATGAAGAGACTTTTCATTACAATATTAATCGGTTTTTACACCATTTCTTCATCAGCCCAGGTATCCTTTGGTGATGCCGAAAAAATCAATGACAACTGGAAATTTCAGAAAGGAGATTATCCTGCTGCTGCCAAACCGGCCTTTGATGATTCGAATTGGCGGGTTTTACATTTACCCCATGACTGGAGTGTTGAAGGCCCATATAGCCCGGACCTTGCCAGTTGCACCGGATATTTGCCCGGAGGCATCGCATGGTATAGAAAGCACATTAACATTGTGGACAACAAAGATGGATCAAAGGTATACATCTATTTTGAAGGAGTTTACCGGGATGGAGAAGTTTTCATCAACGGCCATTCGCTGGGTATGCGGCCCAATGGTTACGTTTCATACATGCACGAACTCACCCCTTACCTCAACTATGGCGGGGAAAATGTAATCGCGGTTCGGGTTGACCACAGCCAACATGCAGATTCGCGATGGTACACCGGATCAGGGATATACCGGGATGTCTATCTTATACAGGCCAATCCTGTTCATATTGACCAATGGGGTGTATATTACACAACTCCTGAGGTAAGCAAAGGCAGGGCAAGCATGCAAGTACAAACTACAGTGGTTAACCATACAGATAAACCGGCCACTTTAAATGTTTTACAGGAACTTAAAGATCGAGAAGGCAACAGGGTTGCAAGAATTTCTGACCATTTGCAGTTACCAGCCGGAGAAAAAGATGATATTTCCCAATCCATGAACATCAGCCAGCCAGAATTATGGTCAGTTAGCAACCCTTACCTTTACGTGTTACACACCACGATTATGCAGGAAGGGGAGATTATTGACCATACATCAACCCAGGCTGGAATTCGGGAATTTGAATTCACTCCTGACAAGGGTTTTTATCTGAACGGAGAAAACATGAAACTTAAAGGCGTGTGCCTGCATCATGATGCCGGGAGCCTGGGTGCGGCAGTTCCGCGTGAGGTTTGGGAAAGAAGGCTGAAAATTTTAAAATCGCTGGGCACCAATGCTATCAGAACCAGCCATAACCCTCAGGCTCCAGACCTTTATCATCTTGCCGATGAACTGGGGTTCCTGGTTATCAATGAAGCATTTGATGAGTGGGAATACCCAAAAAAGAAATGGCTTGAAGGATGGAATGTGGGCACACCAGGATTTCAGGGTCATTATGCATTTTTTGAAGAGTGGGGAGAAACCGATTTGCGAGACATGATTCTTCGCGACAGAAATCATCCATCAGTCATTATGTGGAGCATTGGCAATGAAGTGGACTACCCTAACGACCCTTACACACATGAGGTTTTGGATGATGAGGGCATCGGGCAACAGCACATCAGGGGTTTTCAGCCTGACCAACCTCATGCGAGCCGTCTGGGCGACATAGCTCATAGACTTGCAGCTATTGTAAGAGAACTTGACCCTTCAAGGCCAGTTACGGCCGGATTAGCCGGCGTTGTTATGTCTAATGAAACCACTTATCCGGATGCCCTGGACGTAGTGGGTTATAACTACACTGAAAATCGTTATCAAACAGATCACGAAAGCTTCCCTGACAGGATCATTTATGGCAGTGAGAACCGCCATGACATGAATGCATGGAAAGCAGTTCGGGACAATGATCATATTTCGGGGCAATTCCTGTGGACAGGCATTGACTACCTTGGAGAGTCGCACCGCTGGCCATCACGGGGGTTTACCACAGGGCTTATAGATCTGGCCGGTTTTAAGAAAGGACGGGGTTATTTTCGTCAAAGCCTATGGAGCGATCAGCCCATGATCTATTTGGGCACCTACCCGGCAAGAAACGAGAGAAACCCCGGCATTAATGCATCTTCTCACTGGAATTACCAGAAAGAAGAAATGATAAGGGTAGTGAGCTACACCAATTGCGAAGAAGCCCAATTGATGCTCAATGGAGAAAAAATAAAATCACGAAAATCTGACCATGATGATACAGGTGTCATAACATGGGACATCCCCTACCATGCAGGGAAACTGGAGGTAGTTGGTTATATTGGGGGCGAAGAAGCAGCCCGCTATTTTATTGAGACCAGCAAGCGCCCGCATACCATAAGGGCAGAAGCATGGAAAGATAAAGTATCAGCTGATCGCGGAGTGGCTCAGATTGAAATCCAGGTTGTGGATAAAAACGGAGTACCGGTTTATTTCTCTGACAACGAAATCACTTGCACAATCCAGGGACCAGCACGGTTACTGGCCCTGGAGGCAAGCAATCCCCGTGACATGGGAGATTATACCAACAATCGCTTAAGGGTGCATAACGGTCGAATGATCGCATACATTGAAGCAACGGGCAAAAAAGGAACTGCTACTATTAATTTTTCTTCCCAATGGCTGGAAAATGCAGCTATAGAGGTCACTCTTGAGTAATGAAGCAATACTATTAACCTTACAAAAACAAATCATTATGAAAAACTTTAGCAATATGAATCTTGTCAAATCCTTATTGCCTGCATCCTTATTGAGCTTAGGGTTGAGCTCATGTGATGAAGCGGGTTCCATAGCAGAAAAGCCCAATGTGGTATTTTTGATGGTGGACGATTTGGGTTGGACAGATGTTGCACGATATGGAAGCGACTTTCATGAGACGCCACATATAGATGCCCTGGCCGATGACGGGGTAATGTTCACCAATGCCTATTCATCATCTACCGTTTGCTCTCCTACCCGTGCAGCCCTGATGACCGGTAAAAACCCTGCAAAGCTTAATATTACCGACTGGATAACAGGCTGGGTTTATCCATGGGCAAAACTGAGCAACCCTGATTGGACCATGTATCTGGACACCACTAAGTATACCCTTGCAAAAGCTTTCAGAGACAACCAATACAGAACAGGCCATTTCGGCAAGTGGCACCTGGGCATGACAGAAGAGTACTGGCCTGAAAACCATGGCTTTGACATCAATGTGGGAGGATACTTCCGCGGGGCACCTCATCGAGATCAAAACCAGGGTTATAAGGGTTACTTTTCTCCCTATGGAAATCCCAGACTTGAGGATGGACCTGAGGGGGAATACCTGACAGAAAGACTTGCAGATGAGGTGGCGTCATTTATCAAAGAGCACAAAGATGAACCCTTTTTTGCAAACTTCTGGTTCTACAATGTACACACCCCACTGCAAGCCAGGGATGAAAAAATTGAGAAATACAGAAGCCTGGCGGATCCTGAAAACAATCACCACAATCCGGTTTATGCTGCCATGGTAGAACATACAGATGATGCCGTGGGAGCGGTAATAAAACAATTAAAAGAATTGGATCTTTACGATAATACCATAATTGTTTTTTATTCAGACAATGGCGGCCTGATTGGCAATCCCAACCGCCCCCCTATAACAAGCAACTATCCTTTAAGGGAGGGTAAAGGCACTGCATGGGAGGGAGGCGTGAGGGTACCTCTTATTATTGCAGGGCCCGGAATTGCCAAAGGTGAAATCACCCATGAGTTTGCCATTTCCGAAGACTTTTTCCCAACATTGAATACCCTGGCCAATCTCGGGATTCCTGGTGATATTGCGTCAAGATGGTGTGGAGTTGACCTAAGTCCTGCGCTAAGAGGCCAAAATGAAAAGACCGGAAGAGATGCCATCTTATTCCATTACCCGCATTATCATATAGAAGGAGCTACACCGCACAGCGCCATAAGAAAAGATGATTACAAACTCTATCACTTCTATGAAAACTCAGAATATGAGTTGTACAACCTGGCTAATGATATTGGCGAAACCAACAATATTGTGATAGAGGAGCCCGAAGTTTTTGCTGATCTTAAAAAAGACCTTCATGAATGGCTTGAAGAGGTAGCTGCTCAGTTGCCATTGCCCAATCCTGATTATGACCCTGACAGGGCACACAGGAGAAATTAAAATTTTTGAACATTTGACAAGACCACTCACTTGAGTATCAATCCAATGTTATTTTTCACCAAAACAACCCGTTCGCTTTTTTGAATATGCCCCGAAACATAATCTGTTCCGGGGCATTCTTAAAAATGATTGTTATTTCTGAATCTGGAGTTTTTCTATGGTGCTGCCTTCTTGAGTATAAATGCGCACAATATAAATACCGGATTCAAACGGTTCGCGGATTTGAACTTTGGTGTTATTCACCTCGCGATTGAATAATAATTTCTTCAGATTCCTGAGCAAAATTTTCCAAGATGTATTGGTAGCCGCGGATCCGGCTTGTTTTGTATCCTTTAGTATGTCAGCGATGGCAGCATTAGCTGGGAATGTGCGACAGCTGGAAAAGCGCCATCGCCACGATTCCGGATTGAACAATTTTTGCCTGTGATAATTATGTATATTAGCACAGGACTTATCCTGCATTGTTCAAAACATTGACCATGGATTGATCATATCACGCAGGTCAGCAAAAGATTTAAACCCGGGAAACATGACTGCCAGAAAAAAAGGAAAGACCAGCAAAACAAGCTACTCCGCAAAAAAGAAGAAAGAGATACTGGATGACTACCGGCTCGCCAATGAGAGCCGGCAGGCGAGCATCATGGGGCGCCGTGAGGTGCTGACCGGAAAGGCCAAGTTCGGCATTTTTGGTGACGGCAAGGAGGTGCCGCAGCTGGCCATGGCCAAGGCATTCCAGGAGGGAGACTGGCGCAGCGGCTATTATCGCGACCAGACCTTTATGATGGCCTCGGGCTTGCTGACCCTGGAAGGCTTTTTTGCGCAGCTGTATGGCGACACCGACATCGAAGCCAACCCCGACAACGGGGGGCGCATGATGAACAACCACTTTGCCACCCGCAGCCTGGATGAGCAAGGAATGTGGAAGAACCTGGCCGCACAGAAAAATTCCTCCGCCGACATCTCCCCCACGGCCGGACAGATGCCCCGGGCACTCGGACTGGCGATGGCTTCCAAGGTTTTCCGCCAGGAAAAAGGATTAAAAGATTTCACCCAGTTCAGCAACCAGGGCAACGAAGTGTGCTTCACCACCATTGGCGATGCCAGCACCAGCGAAGGCCACTTTTTCGAAACAATTAACGCCGCAGCTGTATTAAAGGTGCCATTGGCCGTGTCTGTCTGGGATGATGGTTACGGCATTAGTGTGCCCATTGAGCACCAGACTGCCAAAAGCAGCATTTCCGAGGCGCTGAAGGGCTTCGAAAAAGGCAAGGGCGACCATACGGGCATCCGGATCTTTAAGGGCAAGGCGTGGGACTACAAGGGCCTGATCGACCTCTACAAGAAAGGCGTGGAGATCAGCCGCAAGGAGCATATCCCGGTACTTTTCCACATCACCGAGGTGACACAGCCCCAGGGGCACTCCACCAGCGGATCGCACGAACGGTATAAGTCTGAGGAGCGCCTCAAGTGGGAACAGGAGAACGACCCCATCCAAAAGATGCGCGAATGGATCCTCAGTGAGGGCATTGCAAAGGCAGCGCAGCTCGATGAAATAGAGAAAGACGCAGTAAAGCGTGTCAAAGAGGCCCGGCGCAAGGCATGGAACCATTTTCAGAAACCCATCCTCGAGCGCCGCGATGACTTCATCAGCAAGGTCAACATCTCTACCTGCCGCTGTTTGAAAGTCGACAAAATCGACGCGTTGCTCCAGGAGCTGGCACGCATCGGCGAGCCCACGCGCAAGGACATCATCTCCACGGGCAAAAAGATCCTCCGCCTGATATGCAACACCTGCACGCCCGGCGAATCAACCCTGAAAAAGATCGTCACCCAGTGGATCGCAGAAGCATACGAAGACAGCCAAACCCGTTACTCATCGCACCTGTACAGCGAATCCGACCAATCTGCCTTTAAGGTGCAGGAGGTGCCTCCAACCTATGATGATGATGCACCGGAAGTCCACGGCCGGGAGATCCTGGTGGCCAACAACGACCATATCTTTTCAAAGTATCCCGAAGCGTTGATTTTTGGTGAGGACGTGGGTAAGATCGGCGGGGTCAA
>Ga0207421_10007077_pt1 | contig 12050 bp, 13 predicted proteins | sample SodLakKL_010_SED_4_FD_187542 | JGI IMG/M metagenome (GOLD analysis project Ga0207421, IMG submission 187542) | Alkaline sediment microbial communities from Lake Tanatar, Kulunda Steppe, Russia - 8KL_010_SED (SPAdes) (version 2) | ecosystem: Environmental > Aquatic > Non-marine Saline and... | reverse complement strand
CATTTTGATGCCGAGGCCGTTGTAGCGAACTTCGAACGTATCGTAGACCCCGAAACGGTGTCCGAGGCTGCACGGTTCGAGATCGGTCCCTTTAAGGAAGCGCGTGCCGTAGAAGACTACGTCGTCGAAATCGAACATGAAGAACCCTATGGCCCGTTCTTACGCGGTTTGGCCCATTACTCGGTGATGATGCTTTCACCTGCGGCGGCCGAGGAATACGGTGAGGACTTCGGCAGCGCTGCACCCACGGGAACCGGGCCCTTTATTTTCGAAGAGTGGGTGGGAGGCAGTCACGCGGTACTGGTCAAGAATCCTGACTATCACGGCGGACCAGATTTCACCGAATCCGAAGCCTACTACGATCGAATTGAGTTCCGGTTTATCGACGAGGACTCCACCCGGGCAGCTGCACTCCAGACGGGGGAGGTTGATATAGCGAGCAATATGGCCGCTTCCGACTGGATCCGGCTTTCCGACGCTGGATTCGGTGGAGTCACGTACGACCGCCTCGGGTACCCTCCAGTCGGCCTGTTCATAAACGTCGCTCGTGATCCCACGGACGACGTGCATGTGCGCAGGGCTCTGATCCACGCGGTAGATGCCCAAACTGTCAGAGATGTTGTGGGCGAGGGCATCCCAAATCCTTCCGGCGGTGTGGTGTCTCAGCATGCCTGGGAATACAACCCTGAGGCCGGAGAGATGTACGATTACGATCCGGACCGCGCGGCCGACTTGCTCGATCAAGCCGGATGGCTGCTGGAAAACGGAAAGCGGGAACGCGATGGAGAGGCTCTCAAGATAAACTACCTCACCCTAACGGGCGCGCGCTCCACGGCGGAAGTCGTTGAACCCATGCTGCGCGATCTCGGCATTGAAGTCGAGATATGGGCCCAAGACAACCCGATGCAACAGAACACCGCGCAAGACGGTGACCATAATCTTGTTTGGACGCAGTGGGGGGGCACAGACCCTGCGGCCTTGGCGGGGCGATATCATTCACAAAACATCGGTGATGGTTGGAACTTCTGCCACTACAATAATCCGGCGATCGATGAGCTTTTCGCCCTTGGCGAGAAAGAAACGGATCTCGAGGAAAGAAAGGCCATCTACCACGAGATCCAGTATATCTTAATGGAAGATGCCACCATCATTCCGCTGCAGAATGCGACCATCATGTGGAATCACCGGGAAGGGATCATGGGCTGGGAGCCCTGGGATAGCACGGGGTGGTTTGGATTCTTCGTCAACCTTCGCGAATAAGGTGGCGAGACTGTTAGGACTCACCCCTTGGGGCCCGTGATGTCCACGCGCCGCAAGGGGTGAGTCGCAGCATGTTAGCTCTTGATGTCTGCTGTTTCGGGAAGTGAGGACACGAGGGGGCACACGATCAGCAAGTCAATCACGGCAACGAGCAGGAACACGTACTGTGCACCAATGCTTTCCCAGATATACCCGCCGATCACGGGTGCCGGAATTGCTATCAATCCCATGAATAACCCAATAATCCCCCTCCACCGTCCGATATACCGGCTCGGTACTAACTCGGCCGGTAGCGCACTCAGCAATACTTCGGTGATCACACGAAACCCGAGTAGAAAGCCGGCGAATAGTAGCAAGGCCTGGTTCGGTGAGAAGGCGAGGAGTACTGATCCGGAAAACGTGAGGGGAAGAAGCAGGTAGTAGGCGCGCTTGCGGCCGATTCGGTCAGCAATTCGGCCAAATGGGGTTGCGAATACCCCCTCACACAGGGTCATTGCTGCGGTAATTCCACCGATCAACAGAGCACCGGCTCCCTTGATTTCGTGTGCAAAGGGGTACATGAATGTCAGCAGTAAGATCTTACCTACGTGGGCCATAGCGAGGTATGCAAGGCATTGGGGGAGTGCACGACCGTTTCGAACCAGGCCCGCGAAACCCTCCCAGAGTCCCTGTTCACCTTCAATCTTCACGGGCTCTCTGATGATTTCAGTCAGGTTTTTCAGCATGTAGGCGAACAGGGCAGTTCTTGCGATGAATTGAAACCAAAATAGCGGTCGAACGGCAGATAATGAAACCCCTCCCAAGCTCGCGACGACGAGCGCTCCGAGCAGCGGGGCTACCAGGGTGGGTGTCGACCCAATACCCTCACACATCGCCCGCGCCGTCGCTCGATCGCGATTCTGCAGCGATACGTCGCAGATGACGGCACATGCGCCAAAGCGCTGGCCCAGGCCCAGGATAAACACTGCCGGTACGATAAACTGCCAACTTGGGGCGGTTGCGTAAATGAGCGGAGTGATGGCGAGAAGAGCGACGCCGAACAAGTATATCTTTCTGAGGCTATAGCGATCGTGCATAATCCCGAGCGGAACGGAAACCAGGGCTGAAGCAGCACCTGCCGAACTTCGGACCCAACCTAACTCCACGGGCGAGGCCCCGAGCATCCGTACGTAAATGTTTACGTACTGTTCTGCCAACTGCAGCAGGAATCGGTTAATGACCTGATGCGTGACCACGAATCGCCAGTTCGACGTTTGACGCCGCCAAACCAGCAGCAGCTCTCGCAGGAATGCCCGCATGTGCCACCCACTTTCACGCTTAGTAGGTTACCGTTTTCCGGCTTGGTATACTAGCATTCCTCGAAACCGCGTTCGTCTTGTTGCAACGGTCGTTCAACGGAGCCCGCTGCTGGAGGTGCATCGTTTACTCTGCGGAAAACGCGCCCGTCTATCATTTAATAGCCCAGCCTATGGCATAAGAAAGGGGGCCAGCAAGCCCGGTTCATTCCTACGTGCATGAAGTCTTCTAGTGGAAATGATGAGAGCCCGCTGTGCGTCGGATTACTTCTTGCCGTCGGATCTTGACCCGGTGGACATAATCTTCGATGGTATCTTGAAGAATGAGGACACCGATGCCCGCGCCCACGCCGTAGACCAAGCCCACGTAAATGCTACAACCAAACAGTATTCCCCCAATGCCCGCCAATCCGGGCAGTGTTTGAACGATGCCCACTTCGATCAAGCGAGACAGCCATATGCTTCCAATTAATGCTAGCGTGGCAATGACGAAGTGCAGGCGCAAGTGATTGACGATATCCATGGACCATCCCACCTCATCTTCCCTTCGTCTTTAGTTTCTGGGAAGATTTTAGTGATCCTGCTCGGAATCTGCAGCCAAAAGGTATAGGTAGTCGCCGTAACCTTCGGCTTCCATTCTTCCACGAGGTATGAAACGGAGTGCAGCGCTGTTTATGCAGTATCGCAGCCCGGTCGGTTCGGGTCCATCTTCGAATACGTGTCCCAGGTGCGAGTCAGCCGTGGCACTTCGGACCTCCGTTCGCAGCATCCCGTGGCTGGTGTCCTCATGCTCGGTGATGGCATCGTCCGCGATCGGTTGGGTAAAAGAGGGCCAGCCGGAGCCCGATCGATACTTGTCCCTGCTGCTAAACAACACTTCACCCGAAACGACGTCAACGTATATACCCTCGGCTTCATTGTCCCAGTATGCATTTTGGAACGGTGGCTCAGTAGCGCCCTCTTGCGTGACCTGGTACTGCAATCGAGTCAATCCCTCTTTCGAATCAGCCATATCTGCCTCCTCCAAAGCATCAGTATCTCGAGAACACATGAACGGACGTTGATATTCTGGCGGCGTCGATGTGAGTTGGATCGAATTGGCGACAACGAGCCCGCCTGTAAGTAACATCGCGACGCCTATGCTCAATGCTATTGCTCGAAACAATGCAATGATCTCCTCTCAGGCTCCGCTGGACCTAGACGACTCATTCCCCATTGTACGGTGAAGATAACCCGGTGGTTCACTATTGCGGATGGGATCTATGCAGTTCTGAGCGGGGATAGGAGGCGAAAACACCATCAATCACGCGCTTGAAATGTTCCATCAAGAAGACATACGATTCGATTGAGATGGGTGCGGGCCTGCCGCATAACGGGGAGCGAGGTGACCTCCATGAACTTGAGTGGCGAACTACGGGGGCATTTACTGGCTGTGGGTGTGATCGTCGTGGGAAACGCTTACCTATTGAGGCTTATGGAAGTAGGCGTTACCGGTAGCTGGCAATGGTTACTGCTCATCGCAAGCGCTGCCATGCTCGGATCATCAATCTACGTGGGTTTGGTCCTCGGAGTCGGTAGTGGAATACTGCTGAACACCTTTGTCGATTCGGTTAACACGCGTATCGACATGCTCCGGATTGCCCGCAATCGTGTGGTTGAACAGTCGCGCATTTCCTCGCGTTAATGCCCTTATCGGGCGGTTTTGTGCCGAGGGAATTGCACTCGGCCCCGCGGCGCCCCGGACAGGGGCCTGGGTCATAACTGGTTCAATGCTTCCCTCATGCAAGAGAACACGACTCGGTAGTAACTCCTTCCTCATTACTCCCTAAGCGCATGGTCTCGGGGATACGATTGCATCGTGGATGCAGGGGAATCGCCCAGGGAAGCCGTAGTATAGGCACAGGCGATCAACGGCTGTCAGCGGTCGCCGAAAGGGAAGGGGAGAGATACACCGTGTATGAGAAGATGGATCGTGAGATCCTCGCAGATTTGTACCTGTCGCGTAACGGGATGGACTTCCTCAGTGAACTGGTGGAATCATATGGCGCACGTTTTGGGGGTAGTGAAGAGGAGAGGGCGGCGGCAAACTTCCTCGTGGAACAATTTGAACAGGCGGGCGCGGATGCTGCCTGGACCGAAGCCTTCCCGTGCACAAGCTGGAAGCGGAAATCCACCACACTCGTGGCCACGGAACCCGAATCGAAGGCTTTCGACTGCATTGCACTTCCTTATTGCCCACCCGGCCAAATAGAGGCTCCGCTTGTTTTCCTCGGGGATGGGCATCCACAGGCCTATGAGGAAAACCTCGAAGAGATGCAGGATGCCATCGTCATGGTGACGACGGCCACGCCCAAGTTTTACCATCGCACGATGCATCGCGGTGAGAAACTGGGGCGTGCCATCGAGGCCGGTGCAGCAGGTTTCATCTGGATGCGTGGAGAGCCCGGGGGCTTACCTGAGACCGGATCGGCCCGATTCGGACGTGCCTGCGAAATTCCAGCCATATCGGTATCCTACGAGGTTGGCCATGAGATCCTGCGACTTTCGAAAAACGGTGAGCTCCGCCTAAAAATCGAATCCGATAACGAGATTTTCGAGACCGAATCACTAAACGCCGTCGCAGAACTGCGTGCATCCGACGATAACCCAGAGCATATCGTGGTCGGTGCCCACTACGATGGGCACGATATCAGCCAGTCTGCTGCCGACGACGGCGCCGGGACCGCCGTCCTTCTCGAGGCCTTGCGCGCCTTGGCGCCACACAAGCATAATCTGAAGCGCACGATCCGATTTGTCGGATTTGCCCAAGAAGAGATGGGACTCATGGGGGCCGAGGACTACGCCGGCAAGCACGTGGACGATGAAATACGCTTCATGTTGAACCTTGATGGCGCCGGGCGCGGTGAGAAGGTGAGCTTTGTGCTACAAGGTTGGCCAGAGACCATGGAGTACTTCCGGGACATGGCTCGAGAAATGTTTGAAACTGACATCTCGGTTGGGGATTCACCGAGCCTATATTCGGATATGTATCCATTCTCGGCCCGCGGCATTCCTTCGGCTACGCTCCGCTCCACCCCGCCCGCGACAAGTGGGGCACCGCGCGGCTATGGCCACACCTACTGGGATTCGTTGGATAAGATCAATCCCCGCTATATCCAGGGAGATGCCGCTCGAGTCGCTCGGATGCTCCTGCGCCTTTGCACACAAGAGTCGCTCCCATTCACATACAAGGAGCCGGCAGAAATCGGTGCATTGTTGACGGAGATGGGGTTCGACAAGGTGCTTCGCTACGAGGGGCGCCCGGTACCTGGCGAATAGCGATCAGGTGTCTGCAGCGGCTGTGGGGTGCCGCAGTTTGGCACTCCACAGCATTATCCATGCAATATGGGCGGCTCCATCGGGATAGCTCCGCTTGCGATCCATGTCGCGCCGGGGATTTGGAGGGCAAAAGGTGCCAGGATTGTTCGTATTGCGTGGTTCTCGCCTGACGCCATTGAAGTGCTGCAGGATTCGGCCTTACATCTTACAGTCGAACTAGGAGGTTTTGTGTCTTGTGGAAAGGGTAGTTCTCTTCCGAAGGTCGACTCGGGTGACGCACTGACCCGATACCCGCATGAAGGGATGAAGGCGTCATGAGCGAAACGCTCGACGGAGAAGACTTACGACTTGCCCGGTTCGCCATGGGCTGATTCTGGGGACCCGATGCCCGGTTCGGGCTCATCAACGGTGTTGTACGCACAACAGTGGGATATGCGGGTGGTACGACAGCACGCCCCGCGTACCACAATATCGGGGACCATATGGAGACACTGGAAGTGGGATACGATCCCGATCAAGTGTCTTATCAACATCTACTAACCGAGTTTTCGACAAATCATGATGTCACTCGCTATCATCGGCGAAGACAGTATGCCAGTGGTATCTTTCCGATCGACGACGAGCAGCTCAAGATCGTGGAAGCCCATTTTTCGCGACTTGTCACACCAGACAATCGACCTATCATTACGGAAGTCATCCCGCAGGTACCCTTCTATTCGGCGGAACCCTATCATCAGAAGTTCTACCTCCAACAGCTTCCTACGATCATGATCCCCCTGCTCGGGCGCTACCCCGACAAGCGCAGCCTGTTCGCGTCGACGACCGCAGCCCGCGTAAATGGATATGTGGCGGGCTACGGCTCCCTCGAGGAATTCGAACGCGAAGCCGAATGCCTCGATATGCCGGCGCCTGCGCGCGAATCCCTTCGGCGGCTGCTCGTGAGCCGCTGCTGATTCCCCTGCTTTACCCACCTTTACGCGCCGCAGGACATGGCTGCCGATTACCGAATACCCGTATAGGGGTTCGGCCCATAGGACGCCCCATCTCACCAAGATAGAGGGAGGCATCTGGTATGACCACCGATCGAAAAGAGGCGGTCCGTCAGGCTCTGGAGGACATACGTGGTCGATTGATCGAGTTAAATCAGTGGATGTACGACAATCCCGAACTAGGATTTCAGGAGTATGAGGCTGCAGAGCGCCTAACGGAGGAGTTGGAGAACGCGGGATTCGATGTCGCACGGGGTGTGGCAGGAAAAGAGACCGCCTTCATGGCCTCCTACACGGGCGGTGAAGCCGGTCCCGCGGTTGCCTTCTTCGCAGAGTACGATGCGCTACCAGATATCGGACACGCCTGCGGGCACAATATCATCGGGGCTTCTGCAGTCGGAGCCGCAATCGCGCTAAGCCGCGCATGGCCCGACATCCCGGGTTCGATCTACGTGTTTGGGGCCCCGGCGGAAGAGCAGTCTTCGGTGATCGATGACTGCGGCGGCAAGGTCTACATCGTTGAAGAGGATCTACTCAGAGATGTCGACGTGGCCATGATGATGCATCCTTCAAATTACAACTCCGCTTGGAGCAATAATCTGGCGGTACAGCCGTTGGAGATGGTTTTCCACGGGAAAACCGCCCAGCCGGCGGGGTCGGCTCACCTCGGGATCAATGCCTTTGAGGCGGCCGTTCTCGCTTACACGAACATCAATGCGATACGCCAGTATTTTCCGCCCGACCATTTCGTGCATGGAATGACGACGGAATCCGGACCGGCACCGAACATTATGTCGCCCCGGTCGAAACTGCGGCTGCACGTTCGTGCTCCCTCAAACGCCGAGCTAGAAGATCTGTTGGTGAAGATCAAGAATTGTGGCCAGGCAGCTGCGTTGGTAACAGGGGCGCGTGTAGATTTTAACTACTATCTACTAAGGTATCTCGAGGTTGTGAGCAACGCGGTCTTGGGGCGCTTGCTCGAGAACAACCTCGAAGCACTTGAACTGGAGGTCTCCCCGATGGCGCCACGCCCCCGTGGTTCTACGGACATGGGTAATGTCTCCCAAGTCGTACCTGCCATCCATGGCTACATCTCTTTAGGTCATCCGGACGAAGTGGGGAATACGCACAATCCGGAGTTTGCACCTTCAACCGTGGCGGAACAGGGACAGCAGGCACTGGTCAATGCGGCCTTGGCCATGGCCATGACGGCAGTTGACATGTTCGAGGATCCCTCCCTCGTCTCGGATGCCAAAGCGGAGTTCGAGGAAACGATGAAACACCGAGCATAGAACATTTGCATGCGGCACTTGTGTGTATTAGGGATAGACATAAGCGCGGTGGATCAGGCCTCTTTGACCTGACCCACTGCGCTTCATTATGTCTTGGTGTATCGATCGAACTCGATTCCCCGATCCACTGCCAGCGCAACGTCCGTTCCGAATAGCTCCTCTACCAGTTGAAACGCGAGATCGATCCCTGCAGTAACGCCGGCCGCGGACAGCACATTGCCATCTCGTACCACGCGGTCCGGCCGAACGGTAATGCTTGGATAGCCGCCCAACTCGTCAAGGGCAGTGTGATGGGTCGTGGCACATCGGCCATCGAGCAATCCTGCTTCGGCGAGGATGAGTGCGCCGGTGCAGACCGAGCCCAGAAACTGCAGTCCTTCGTAGCGTTCGCGCAGGAAATCCAAGATCATCGGATCGTGCATCGCCTGAAGGCGGCCCTTACCACCGGGTACGATGAGCGTATCCAGGCGAGGACAATCGCCGAGTGTGCAATCGGGGAGCACGCGCAGGCCATTATAGGCCTGGACAGGGGCGCTTGGAGCGACTAGTAGCATCCGGGTTGGATGGGCTTGTACTTTGTTTACGTAAGAGAATACTTCCCATGGGCCAACGAAATCCAATTCCTCTACGCCGTCGAAAATGAGTATTCCTATTCGCAATGAAATCACCGATCCTTCCGATTCTAGGAAGTCCGCGTCAAGGGGGAGACTGCCCCATTGTTGGCGGGATTCAGGTGCGATGCATAAGTCGACAGACCAGCCATCATGGCTGGAACACTGAGGTAATAGTTTCCCAGGAGATCATCGATTTTCCTCCATGATATTTCACCATGATCTTGCTGGTATTCGCTTAGCCCCATTTTCGGCTCCTCATCATCTTTCAATTGCATGTTTGAAGGACTGCGCCCGGGGTTCGGTGAAGACTTCATGCAGACCCGCACGTTTCGCTCGATAGAACCGAGAAGGGTATTCGAAGAGGAGGTATCATCGTGAGCGAAATCAAGATTCGCTGGCTCGGCCATGCAACTTTTGAATTGACGAGCGCTGAAGGGAAGAAGGTCCTGATCGACCCCTGGATTACCGGGAATCCCGCATGTCCTTTGGAAGTGGACGCACTTGGAGAAGTGGACGTCATTCTCATTACACATGACCACGGAGATCACATGGGCGAAGATATGCCATACTTGGCCTCCCACGGAACGCCCGAAATCCTTGTCCAACCCGAGATCCTGGCCAAGCTGGCTGACATGGGTGTAGAAGAAGGCACCGGGATGAACATCGGGGGTACGACCCAGGCGGCGGGGCTGGACATTACGATGGTCCAGGCGCACCACTCGTCCGGATGTGGCTCACCATGTGGATATATCGTAACGATGGAGGACGGCAGAAAGGTCTACCATGCGGGAGATACCGGGATCTTCGCCACGATGGGAACACTCGGAGAGATGTACGATATCGATGTCGCCATTCTCCCGATCGGGAGCCATTTCGTTATGGACCCTGAACAAGCAGCCCATGCAACCCGTATGTTGCGTCCAAAACGGGTAATTCCGATGCACTATGGGACCTTCCCTGTTCTGGTGCAGGATGCGGATGAATTCGTTCGGTTGGTGGGTCAACATGCGCCGGACACCGAAGTTTGCGTGCTCGATCCGGGGCAGACCGAGCTCATCTAACCTCCATGACGATACGGTCGATGGAGAAATGGAGGTTGGCGGATGCAAATCCTGGACATGACCCCCGAGCATCTCGAGGGAGCCGTTGAGGTGATTCGGGTGCACAGTGGGGAGTTCTTCTACCCACATGAGATCGCGAGTGCACGTGCCCGGTTTCAATCGATTATCGCGCAACGCCTCGCGAACGATGGTGATGCGCGCCTTGGTGTGGCACAGCCACGGCAAGTTGTCGGAGTGGAAGATGGCGTAGTGCTTGGAACCATGGGGTATGTTCCCGAAGAGGGCGCACTGAACGCTTATCAGCTAAGTTACGTCGCCGTTCATCCTGATGCGATGGGCAAGGGGATCGGGAGGGCCCTGTGGGAAGCTCTTGAGCACGATCTCCGGGAACAGGATGCGCGGATTGTGTACACGTGGACCAGCCCACTCTCGTACACGGAACGCCCGAGAAGATTCTACGAATCCCTGGGGTTCCGCTGTGCCTGCATCCTTCCCGACTACTGGATGGACGGTGACGACCTAGCAATATTCGCATATCGATTCGAGGGATAAGAGAATCAATGGCGCGGTTAGCACTGGGCACGCCTCTCCGCATTGGAAGTCACCCACGTTCATCGCTTGGGCACCTGCTATTAACCCGCGTGGAGGGTTGTACGAGTGAGTGTTGGAAGGACTGGTAAGTATGACGAAGGAGCACTGGGAATCCGGCGGCAAACACAACACTGAAGGTACGGCAAGCGTTGCCCTCGAGCGTGCGAATGCACTTGGCATTGCGGATATTGTCGTGGCGACCAATACTGGTTATACCATGGACGTGCTATTGCGACTCAAAGACGAACTGTATCCTGGGGTAGATCTCAACCTGGTGGCGGTCACGCACCACGTTGGCTTCAGGGATCCGGGAGAAGATGAAATGCCCGACGAAAAGCGGCAGGAATATGCGGACCGGGGAATCTCGGTGCTCACCACGACTCACTTGTTTGCCAACGTGGAACGCTCCATCACTACCGAGTTTGGTGGTCTCTACCCCGGTGGGATCGTATCCGCCACGCTGAGGATGTTCGGGCAGGGAACGAAGGTGTGCCTCGAGATCGCAACCATGGCCCTCGATGCGGGAATGATCCCGTATGGTCGGGAAGTCATGGTACTCGGGGGCAGTGGGGGAGGGGCCGACACTGCGATGATTCTTCGACCCGCCCACGCGAAGAATTTCTTTGATACGGAAGTCATGGAAGTGGTTTGTCGCCCCCGGGGTAGAATGCGAAAACGGTAACCCGGGTTAGCATTATGGTCAGTCCGTAAAGTCCAATATGGCCTTATATCGGGTCCTGTGGTATAATATACGCGGGTTTTTGTGGTTTGAAGATCGGGATGCGCCCGAAAAATCTGTTATACCTAGGGATGGAGGGCCCGGTTTGAAGTTTAAGGTAGGAGATAGAGTCGTCTATCCGAGTCACGGATCCGGCACCATCGAAAGTATCGAAAAACGCGAGGTGCTAGGGGAAGAAAGTGACTACCTCGAGGTAGGCCTAAAAGCGAGCGATATGAAGGTGTACATTCCAGTCGATGAGGCGGAATCTGTCGGTCTCCGGCGTGTTGTCGAAGACGAAGCCATTCATGAGTGCTTGGCGTTGCTGGCCGAAGATACTACGAAGATGTCGACAAACTGGAATCGAAGATTCCGCGCCAACACGGAAAAAGTGAAGACCGGTGACATATTCGAGGTTGCCGAGGTCGTTCGAAATCTCACCGTTCGGGATCACGAGCGCGGTCTGGCTACGTCGGAGCGGAAAATGCTGGACGAAACCAGGGAAATCCTCTGTAGCGAAGTTGCGCTTGCGCTATCCGTAGATTTGGAAACAGCGGTGGAGCTCATCAACGAGGCGCTGGGCGTGGAGGAGGAGCCTGAAGAAGAGCCCAAGATGGAAGTCGAGGAAGCTTAAGGCACACACCTCCCTGCAAACCATGGTATCGGGGCGGTGGGCTTCCATGCCCGCCGCCCCGATACGCGCCGAGAGGAGTACCGGGGCTTGCGTCTCAGCGAATTTGAGTTCAGCATCAAAGAGCTCTCGGGGGCACTGGGCGACTTTGGTACACTCCTCCCATTCGCCATCGGATTCGTCGTCATAAACGGCATGAACCCCGCGAGTTTCCTGTTTGTCTTCGGGCTCTGTAATATTGCCACGGGGATCATATACCGCGCACCGATGCCTCTGCAGCC
>Ga0207421_10007076_pt1 | contig 12051 bp, 11 predicted proteins | sample SodLakKL_010_SED_4_FD_187542 | JGI IMG/M metagenome (GOLD analysis project Ga0207421, IMG submission 187542) | Alkaline sediment microbial communities from Lake Tanatar, Kulunda Steppe, Russia - 8KL_010_SED (SPAdes) (version 2) | ecosystem: Environmental > Aquatic > Non-marine Saline and... | reverse complement strand
GCAGGAGCAAGCGCATGATCTGGAGAAAGATGAAGTCGAACAGGAAAAAAAAGAGGTTAATGAGGGAGTTCAGGAAAAAGAAGAGAAGGAAGAAGAGTAACTATTAACTGGGGGGATTGGATATGGGCATATTTTTAAAGGTGATCCAGTTTTTTGTTATTTCTTTGCTGACCCTGATCAGTTTGATGGTGGGCTTCCATTTTTTAGGGCTGGTACCTGCAGACACCTATATATATTTCCTGGAAACCCTGTATGAGAATACCTGGGCAGCAGCTATTGCCCTGATAGTGTTCTTGCTCGGTGTCTGGAGCCTTCTGCCCTTTTTTCTCCGCAGTGAGCCCCGGGATACAGCTATTAGTCAAGGGGAGAGTGGAGAAATTCGGGTTTCTCTACCAGCAGTGGAAGGTTTGATTTATCGATTTGTTGCTCGCCAGGAGGGTGTTAAGGAAGTTAAAACTTTTCTAAAACCTATGGAAGAGGGTCTTTTTATTCGTCTAAAACTGGGGGTTGCCCCCCATCGTGATCTTCCGGGCTTGATAACCCAGATGCAGGAAACTTTAAAAGAGTATATGGCCCAGGTAATCGGGATAAAGGTTCAGCGGATTGAAACTCTGGTCCATAGTATTGGGATAGATGAAGATAAGTTTATTGCCGAAAAAGAGGAAGAGATAAAGAAAGAGAAAGAAGAGAAAGAAGAGAAAGAAGAGAAAGAAGAGAAAGAAGAGAAACCAGCTGTGGAAGAAGAACTGCAAAAAGATGAAGAGCCCCAGAAGGAAAAAGCCTGGTTCGAAGAGGTGGAGGAAGAAAAAATTGAAGAAGAACGACCTGAAGAAGTTGAGCATTCCAGGGAAGAGCCTGGCCTGGACCAGCGGAGAGAAGAAATGCCCCGGGGCTTTGAGGAAGAAGAACTGACCGAAGAAGAAACGTCTCGAGAAACGGCCTGGCAGGAAGAGACTGATCATGAAGAATGGGAAGAAAAGGAAGAGCCCCAGCGGGAAAAGTTCTGGAGCGAAGAACAGGAAGAGGAAGAAGAGGAAGAAAAAACCGATGAGGAAGAAAAAGAAGAAACCGATGAAGAAGATCTCTATTCTGAGGAAAAACCCTGGAAAGAGAGAATATTTGGGGAAGAAATTGAAGAGGAAGAGGAGACCGCTGAAGAACAGGTTGAAGAAGAAGATGACGAAGAAGAAAATCAGTATTAAGGGGTACAGGGGTTCATCCCCTCCCGGGATCACTATTAAAGAACATTTGTTGATAATAAAAAGGGGCTTCAGGGCCCCCATTTTTTTGAAAAATGGGAGGAGAAAAACACAGAATTTTTTTCCGCCCCCGCAGGGAAAGGGGGAGGTTGAGTTTGAGTAAATTGATAGCCCGGCGGCAGCAGAGAGAATGGGCAGTTCAGGTCCTGTACCTTATGGAGCAGACTGATAATGACCTGGAGCAGGCCTGGGAATATTTCTTGTATCTGGAACCATCCGCAGCGGAGGCCCACTATACCCGGCATCTTCTCTGGGGGATCTGGGAGAAAAAAGAAAAACTGGATGAAAAAATAAAAAAAACCCTGTCCAGGTGGCGTTTGGAAAGGCTTTCAAGGGTCGACCTAATAATTGTCAGGATGGGCCTGTTTGAGATTGAATATTGTGCCGATGTACCCCCTGCGGTTGCAGTAGATGAGGCTATTGAACTGGGAAAAGCTTTCGGTGGCGAGGATTCTGGCCGATTTATCAATGGAATACTGGGTCGCTTTTTTGAGGAGCAGGAATAAACTTTTCCTGCTTTTTTCAGTAAAAAAGCATAAAAACAAAAGGAAGGACCAGCTTTAATACCATTAACCTGGTCAGGTGCATAAGAGAAATGGCCACAGGATTGCGGTTTTCCTGTAAAGCCAGAGCGGTCATTATGGTAAACCCGGCTGGAGCAGCAGCCAGATAAGCAGAAATCGGATCCCAGCCGGCGAAGCGGTGAATTAAGAAGGCAACGAAAAAGGAACTGCCCATGATTAAGAAAATTGATAGGAAAAGAGGCAAAATAATTTGCACATTCCACAGATGGGTAAGACTGGCTACATCGACCCGGTCGGCAATCATAACTCCTACCCCGATTAAGAACCAGTTTAAAAGGAAGGCCGGGGGGTGAAAAATTGGGAGCCGCAAACGTTTTCCGATAACCATAAAAAGGATAGCTCCCACCAGGCCCCCTGCCGGGACCTGAGCCAGGTGGCTTAAATAGCCGATAACTGCAGTTCCGGAAATGGTGAAGAGGGCTGCGGGCCAGGTTCGAGGCATCGGAGGGGAGGGAACTGGCTTCCTGTTATTACGGTTTTCAGGAGGAGTTGGACCGGGAAATTTCGCCTTGAGTAGTTTAAGGATAGGGGGAAACAGCATCAGGGTCACCAGAAGGCGGGTAATATGAAAAAAAATAACAATTACCGGGTCGGCGTCAGTGGCCACTGCCAGGACTGTCATTTCAGGTAATCCTCCCACACTGGAGGATAGGATGGTTGTTGTCAGCCTGAGGTCAGTAAGAGAATGGATTATGAAACCGGAAATAAAGGCCAGGCTTAAAGCCCAGGTTGAGACCATAAGGGCTGGCCGGAAAATTCCCCTGAGGGGCTGCCTGGTTTCTTCGTTGAAGCGGGCCCCCACCATTATTCCCAGGGCTACCTGTATGGCCAGGACGCTGCCTTCGGTGAGGTCAGGAAGGGGTAGGCCCAGCAACTGGAGAGTTATTAAAAAAATAAGGGTTCCCAGAACTGGAGCTGCGGGGAGACGGCTTTTTTTGCCCAGGAAACATCCGATTATTCCTAATGCATAAAGAAGTGCGAGTTCTAAAATAAACATGGGGAACCTCCCGTTGGATTGGAATAATTTAATCTTAAATTAATTCTTTCCTTTTTTAAGCCACTTTTCCTCTTTTTTATCTGCTGGGGTGGAAAAGGTGTTTTAAGAGTGCAGGGAAGCACTATTTTGAGGTAAAACAAAAAAGGGGCAGGATATAGCATATTTATAGAGAAGGTATTCGAGGAAGTTTATCCCAAAATGAATTCAGGGGTGAGGGTTAATGTTTTTATTTGATTTTAACCGCCGCCTGCGGGAAGAAGAACAGGAAAAACGGCCTGAGGATACCATGAGCCGTATCAAGTTTGGAATTATCTGGCTGCTGGTTTTAATTGTGCTTATGATTATATTTTTTGGAGTGTGGGGTTAGGACAAATGTTATTTAAAACCAGGAAGGCCCGGTTATTTTTTTACCTGTCAATATTAGCAATTGTTTTACTATTTATTTTATTGCGGGATTCAGACTATGTTCCCCAGGCCTATAGCCTGCACATGATTTCTGAAGCTAGACGCGGTGATCGCCTGATCGTATTTGAAGAAAACCCGGATGTTGTTGCCGCCCTCTGGGAAAGGGTAAATTACCGTATTGACCGTCCAGAACCTGAGCCTGAACCTGCTGATGAGGATTACTTTTTCACCATTTTTTTTTCAGAGGGACAGGATGTTCTGTCCCGGAGGGGACAAATAATTGTTCGTCCCGATCAATTAATTGTGGATGGGCAAGAGAAAAAGATTAAAGCGGAGGAGCTGTTTTTTTTCTGCCAGGAAATAATGCAGAGCAGGAGAGGTTTGATTTCCCTGGTGGTGGATGCTGAATATGTTGAGTTAATTGATCCGGAGACCGGACAGGGCAGAGTGCTGGAGCCTCCAGAACTGGATAAGATAGGAGAAGCTTTATTGGGGATAGAAAATGGAGAACCGGGAAAAGAACCATCTCTGGAGAAAACCAAGCTGATTTTTTCCATTCCGGAGGGTCAACTGTTTCTGCAAAAAGATCAACGACTGATTTTTGAATTCTGGGGAGGGTACTGGCATTATCAGGGAACAGATGAACTGGAAAACCTGGAACAGACTCTCCAGACCAGAAATTAATGGATTTTTTTATGGGAGTTAAGCTGCCCATAGGCTGATCCCCGGGCCAGTTTGAGACTCTTTAAATCAGGTTGGAAAATTATCAATAGGAGCTAGGTTAATGATCCAGACCATTCTTTTATTCCTGGCAGGACTGTTTTTCCTTATAAGGGGCGGGGATTATTTTGTTTCTTCCAGTGTTAAGCTGGCCGGTCTTCTGGGTATTCCCCGCCTGATTATCGGGGGAACCCTGGTCAGCATTGCTACAACCCTGCCTGAGTTAATGGTTACCGCTACTGCCAGTTTTCAGGGGGATGCCCACCTGGCAATCGGGAATGCCCTGGGCTCAGTTATTGCCAATACCGGTCTGGTGGTGGGTTTCAGCGCAGTCGTGCGGGCAATCTGGGTTCGACCCCGTGATTTTTTGGTTTCTGCCTGGGTTATGCTGGGTGCTGCTTTTCTTTTAAGTGTGTTTTTAATTGATGGGTATTTTCCTCGCTGGGGCGGGCTGATAATGCTGGGAGCAGGAGCTTTTTATTTAACAGCCGATCTGATTAGAAACTACAGATTGAATAAGAAATCCCAAAACCCCTCCCCCTCTGGGGGGAAGGGAAAGGCAGTGGGGAAAAACCTCATATTTTTTGCTCTGGGTGCCCTGCTGGTAGTGGCAGGGAGTCGTCTTCTGGTTAATTCCAGCCTTCAGATCGCCGCTTATTTTAATTTTTCTACCCTTTTTGTGGGGTTAACCATTATTGCCCTGGGTACTTCCCTGCCAGAACTAACCACTGCAATTGTTGCCATGCGCCGGGGAGTGGCTGATCTGTCTCTGGGAAATGTGGTTGGGGCCAACATCCTGGGGCTTACCTGGGTTGCGGGCCTTGCGGGGACAATCAGTCCCTTCTCCCTGGACAGGACTGGAGATATTCTAAGCCTGCTGGGAATGTTAATATTTGTGGTGCTGCTTTTGATAATGGGTTTTACCCAATCCCGAATTTCGCGGAAAGAGGGCCTGATTCTTTTAACCCTTTATCTTTTCTACCTGTTGGGAGCATATCAGGTCGGTTTCCTGATAAATTAGGAGGTAATTATGTTCAGGTTTGTAGGCTATCTACTTATTTTTATTTTTGTTTTTTCCGGGGGAGTTTCAGCGTCGGATCTTTTATCCTGGGAGGAGGTAACCGGGAAGCCAGGGGGAACTGGTCCTACTGCTATTGTCCTGGTCCATGGTTTTCAGACCCAGGTCCTTACTGATAACATTTATCAGGCTCTCCATGCGGAAAAATGGCTTGAACTGAGGAGAAGAATCGCGGAACATGATGAAATTGAAGATCAGGTTGAGTTTTTTGTTTTCTTTTATAATCCCTATTTTGATGATATTCCAACCCTTGCCGGGGAATTTTCTGAACAGCTGGAGGAACATATAAAACCGGAGAGGGAGATAGTGATTATTGCCCATAGTATGGGAGGGCTCCTGGCCAGGTATTATATCAATCAGTTAGATGGGCATGAACAAATCCAGGGTCTTTTCACCCTGGGCTCCCCCCATCAGGGTATTCCTCTGCCTTTTTCGGATAATAACCTTTTCCTGCGCCCTGCAGTTCAGGATTTACAGGGTACAGCGGCATTAATGGAGCGGTTTGGCTTTCTCAATTGGGAGAAAACTGGCTTGATGCAAGAATTGAACAAAAATGAAAAATATGCAGATCGCTATTATAGTTTTTCCGGTTTGCTGGATCCTGATGCTCCCAGGAATTTCTTTTCATATCTTGGTGAAGCTTATTATCAGTTAATTTCCTTTCTCCCTTCCCCCGGAGACGGGGTAGTTTCTAATTTCAGTTCTTTCCTGGATGGAGCCAGTAATTTCCCCCCGGTTAAGGGAGCTCACCATCATGGCCTGTTTGAAGATCAGAAAATAATTGAGAGTATTATTGCCGGGCTGCAAACCCTTTTGCTGGACAAAAGGTTTTCCGTCAGTGGGAGAATTACAGATGAAAGGGGGAAGGGTTTAGCCGGGGTTAAGGTGAAAATAGGTGAGGAGATCGTGGTGACAGATGAACAGGGGTTTTACCTGAGCTCCCGGGAACAGGAATTTGCCAGCCCCATTAAACCTTTAGCCCCAGAAGGGAAAAGCTGGGAACAGGAAAAAAAGCTGGTGGATGGGAGAGAAGGAGGCTATGATTTTCAGCAAATCGAAACTCATACCCTGGCTGGCCGGGTGAGTTCCTTTTTTGCTGAACAGGATCCCGAGGAGAATATTCTGCTTCTCAGTAATATGGAGGATCATCAGGGTTTTTATAAGGTGGAACTGGGTTCTGCAGGCTCCTTTCGGATAGACGGAGTGCGGCCAGGATCATATCGCCTGTTTTTATTTAATCAGGCCCGTCCGGGACTATCCTTGCGGGAATTAGAGGTGGAGGGAAGCAAAAAGGACCTGGAAATCAGTTTTTTTCACCTCCAGAACAATAATTATTGAAGCGGGAACAGAGAGGAGGGAAAGGATGGAGGAGCAGCAAATTATTAAAATAATCAGCCAGGAAATGGGCTTGGAAACTGATCAGGTTCGCAGAACTGTTGAGCTTCTGGATGGGGACAATACCATTCCCTTTATCTCTCGGTACCGAAAAGAGGCAACTGGGGGCCTGGACGAAGAGGTTTTGCGGAAACTGGAGGAACGCTTGAAATATTTGCGTAATCTGATCAATCGCAAGGAGGAAATTTTGCGATTGATAGCTGAACAGGATAAACTGACTGAAGAACTGGAAGAAAAAATAAAAAAAGCTACCCGGATGCAGGAGTTGGAGGATCTGTACCGTCCCTATCGGCCCCGGCGGCGAACCAGGGCAACCATGGCCCGGGAAAAGGGGCTGGAACCCCTGGCCCAGCTGCTTTTTGCCCAGGAGAAAGACCTGGAACACCCGGACCGGGAGGCAGAAAAATATCTGGATCCGGAAAAGGAATTGACAGAAGTTGAAAAAGTATGGTCCGGAGCCCGCGACATTATTGCTGAATGGGTGGCCGATGAGCCCTGGTCCAGAGCTGTTACTCGAAAACTTAGCTGGGAGCAGGGGATTTTAAGTTCCCGGGGTGAAACAGAAGATCATTCTCCCTATGAAATGTATTATGAATACCGGGAAGCAGTCAAAAGGATGCCTCCCCACCGCATACTGGCCATCAGTAGGGGAGAAAGAGAAGAATTTTTGAAGGTTGACCTGGAGGTTCCCCAGGAAGAAATAATTCAGACCCTGGAAAAGGGATATATTAAGGAAAGGGATTTTTTTGGCCGGGAACAACTGCAGAGTGCTATTCGGGATGGATATCGGCGCCTGTTACAGCCTGCTGTTGAAAGGGAGATCAGGAGTGAGATCTGGGAAAAAGCAGAACAGCATGCCATAACCATTTTTGCTTCTAACCTGAAAAAATTACTGTTGCAACCGCCTGTCAGTGGTGCCCGGGTGATGGGAATTGATCCTGGCTTCCGAACCGGTTCCAAAGTGGTTGTGGTGGATCAGACTGGCCGGGTGCTGGCCAGTGAAACCATTTATCCCCACCCTCCTCAAAACCGGTGGGAACTGGCTTTTCGACTCCTTTTGGAACTGGTTAGAGAATATCAGATAGATGTTGTCGCCATTGGCAATGGTACTGCCTGTCGGGAAACTGAAAAACTGGCGGTAGAGGTAATTGCCGAAAGTGGAAAGGATTTAAAATACATTGTGGTGGATGAAGCTGGAGCTTCAGTCTACTCTGCTTCCCCCCTGGCCAAAAGAGAATTACCGGGCATGGATGTGGCCATGAGGGGTGCTGTTTCCATTGCTCGCCGGCTGCAGGATCCTCTGGCTGAACTGGTAAAAATTGACCCTAAGTCCCTGGGGGTGGGCATGTACCAGCATGATATAACCCCTTCCAGGCTCAAGGAAAAATTGCAGCAGGTTGTTGAATCCTGTGTAAACTATGTTGGTGTAGATTTGAATACTGCTTCTCCTGCCCTTTTAAGTTATGTATCAGGTCTTAACAGCAGGGTTGCTGGAACCCTGGTTGATTTTCGGGAGCAGGAAGGCGTTTTTCAGAAAAGAGATGAATTATTGGCGGTAAAAGGCCTGGGCCAGAAAACCTTCCAACAGGCTGCAGGTTTTTTGCGGATTTACAGTTCTGCTGATCCCCTGGCCAGGACACCAATTCACCCGGAATCCTATGAAGTGGCCAGCCAGCTCCTGGAAAAATTAGGGTTTGTCCTGTCCGATCTGGAGGATAAAGGGAAAATAAAGGAAATTCGGCAAAAACTGCAGGAACTGGATCCAAACAGGATGGCCTCAGAGTTGGAGACTGGAGTTCCTACCCTCCAGGATATTATTGATTCTCTGGGCCGTCCCGGGCGTGATCCCCGGGAGGATCTGCCGCCTCCGATTTTTCGAACCAATGTGCTGTCCATTGAAGATCTGGAGGAAGGGATGGTTTTAAGGGGAACAGTAAGAAATGTTGTGGATTTTGGGGCTTTTGTAGATATTGGGGTAAAAGAGGATGGCCTGGTTCATATTTCGGAAATGAGCTCCAAATATGTCCGCAATCCTCTGGAAGTGGTTGCAGTTGGTGATATAGTGGATGTAATGGTAAAATCTATTGACCTGACCCGCAAAAGAATTGGACTGACCATGGTTTTACCCCGGGAAAAAAATAAAGGGGGTGGGTGAAGAAATGTTAAATATCAGGATTGGCGGACAGGCCGGACAGGGCATCAATACGATAGCCAAATTTCTGGCCAAATCCTTACTGCGTAATGGCTTCTATGTTTTCACCAGCAAAGATTATATGTCCCGGATCAGGGGAGGGCACAACTTTTCTGATGTTCGCCTGGGATCTCGGCCCCTGGGTGCAGCAGTTGAGAAAGTTGATATTTTACTGGCCCTGGATGAAACAACATGGAGCATTCACCAGGAATTTATCCAGGAGGATGGTCTGCTTCTTTACGATGAGGATGATTTTTCCCCGGAAACAGGGCCGGGAATAAAAAAAGGATTGCCCCTGAAGAAAAAAGCAGAACAATTTGGGGATAAGCGGGTTGCCGGGGTAATTGCCCTGGGCCTGATCCATCGGGCCCTGGGAATCTGGCCGGAAGTTTTGCAAGACCTGCTTGCAGAGAAATTTAAGGGTAGTATCCTGGAACAAAACCTGGAGGGCCTGACCTGGGGTCATAAAATGGGAGAAGATTATTTTTCTCCTGATGATGGGCATGCTCCAGATGAAAGCATGCTGATAAGTGGCAATGACGCCCTGGGAATGGGAGCAGTTGCTGCTGGAGTTCAATTCTATTCTGCCTACCCCATGACCCCGGCAACGGGAGTAATGAATTTTCTGGCGGGGCAGGCTCAAAAGTTTAATATCCTGGTGGAACAGGCTGAGGATGAAATTGCCGCTATCAATATGGCGCTGGGGGCTGCTTACGGGGGAGTAAGGGCCATGACCGGAACCTCCGGCGGCGGGTTTTCGCTGATGGTCGAGGGTTTGGGCCTGGCGGGAATGACCGAAACCCCCCTGGTAATAGTAAATGGTCAGCGGCCAGGGCCGGCTACGGGTTTGCCCACCAGGACTGAACAGGGGGATCTGGAATTTGTTATTCATGCTTCTCAGGGAGAGTTTCCCCGAATTGTCCTGGCTCCCCGTCAACAAGGGGAGGCTTTTTATCAGGTAGTGCGGGCTTTTAACCTGGCTGATGAATATCAGGTTCCAGTAATTGTGATGAGCGATCAATTCCTGGCTGATTCCGAGCAGACAATTGAGGAACTTTCCCTGTCGGCTGACCAATTTTCCAGGGGAAAATTGATCAAGGATCACCGGGATCAAGAACCCTATCTGCGCTATAAAATTACTGATGATGGTATTTCACCCCGGCTTATTCCTGGAGAGGAAGGACAGGTAGTTATGGCCGATAGTGATGAACATAATCAGGCGGGCAATATCATTGAAGATGCAGCTACCCGACGGCAGATGATGGAAAAAAGAATGAAACGGCTGGAAATCATTAAAGAGAATCTGGAGCCTCCCCTTTATCACGGGGCTGAACCGGAAGAAGCTCAATTTATTCTGGTGAGCTGGGGTTCTACCTATGGTCCCCTGGAAGAGGCACGCCTAAATCTGGAGAAAGAAGGGTTTAAACTTGGTCATTATTCTTTTCAGGACCTGTGGCCTCTACCCCCGGGGAAGTGGCAGGAAATTCTGAACCGAGTTCCCTGGGTCCTGGTAGAAAATAATTATACAGGGCAACTGGGCAGTGTTCTCTCAACAGAAGGAATAAAGAGCCCCCGGGCTTTAATCAATAAGTATGATGGAAGGCCCTTTAAAATTGAAGAATTGCAGCAGGCCATCAAAAGGGAGGTGAACTCTCATGGTCAGTGAAAAAGATTTTAGCAATCAGGAGGAAATAACCTGGTGTCCCGGATGTGGAAACTATTCTATCCGAATGGCTCTGCAGAAAACCCTGGCCGGGATGGAATTTAAACCCCATCAGGTTGCTATGGTCAGCGGTATCGGCCAGGCAGGCAAGATGCCCCATTATCTCCGGGTAAATGGCTTCAATGGTCTGCATGGGAGGGCTCTTCCTGCTGGAACAGCCCTGGCAGCAGTTCGCAGGGATCTGCAGGTAATTGTAGAATCTGGTGATGGTGATATATACGGGGAAGGGGGCAATCATTTCCTGCACGCCCTGCGCCGCAATCCCAACCTGGCCTTATTTGTCCATAATAATCAGGTTTATGGTTTAACCAAGGGTCAGGCTTCCCCAACTTCAGACCTGGGAATGAAAACCACGGTCCAGACAAAAGGGGTTCAGCTCCTTCCTTTAAACCCCCTGGCCCTGGCAATTGCAGGGGGAGCTGGTTTTGTGGCCCGTTCTTTTTCCGGAAACACAGAACATTTAAAAGAAATGATGAAAAAGGCAATTGAGTATCCGGGTCTTTCTTTCCTGGACATTCTGCAGCCCTGTGTTTCCTTTAACCGGGTTAATACTTTCCAATGGTACCGGGAACGGGTTTATGAAATGGGCTCAGAACATGATAAAGGGGATAGGGAACAGGCCCTGAAAAAAGCGGAGGAATGGGGAGACAACATCCCACTGGGGATTTTTTATCAGGAGAAAAGAGCGGTTTTTGCCGAGGACTTCCCCCGGTTGAGCCGGGAGGAAATTTTTGACCCCCGGCCCCGGGTTAATTCCTGGACTGAAATGTTGGAAAAATTCAAGTGAAAAACGAATGACCCCTGCAGGACAGGGGTCATCGTTATAAGCAGACCAATCTCCGGAGGTTGGGAGGAGGGAAACCAACCGGGGAACAGAACCGGAGCTCTTTAGTCTGGCATTCTTTTAACATTATAAAGCGGCTCCGGGTTTCCTGTCAATAGTTAAAAGAAAAAAAGAAAGGATTATGTTCGGATTTGATGAAAAATACTATAGATGTTTAATTTCAAAGCAGGAAAAGGGGGTTCAGCGATGGCAGAAATGGCCCTGCAGGCACGAGTTCAGGGACGGGTGCAGGGAGTTGGGTTTCGCCATTTTGTAGTAGAGAAGGCTCAGAAACTGGGTTTGACCGGCTATGTCAAAAATCTTGACAATGGTGATGTTAATGTTTATGCAGAAGGGGAAGAAGAAGAATTAAAACAGTTGCTCAGCTACCTGAATAAGGGACCTTTTATGGCCAGGGTCAACCGGGTGGAAAAAGAATGGAAAGAGCCCGAGGGGCGCTTTTCCTCCTTCGGAGTCAGTTTTTAAAGAACAGGGAGAGGGACCTGATGGAAAAAATAGGCGGGGTTTTTAAACCCCAGGGGGAACCGGTAAGCTCTTCAACCTCTTTCTGGCCGGAACTACTGCAGCAACTGGGTCTACAGGAAAGGGACCTCTTATCCATGGAGCCCGAGCAGTTGTTGCAGGAATTAAAGTCCCGGAACCTTTCCCGTTATTCGACCCTGCTCCAGGCCCGATTGGCCGTAATTATCTCTGTTCTTGAGATCGAAGTAAAAGGTAAGACAGATATTCAACTCCGGGGAGCTTCCAGGGATTTACTGGTTGCTGAACTATTTACCCGGGCGGAACAGCTGGCCCTGGACAGGGGAAAAACTGAGCTGGCTGCTGCTATCCGTTCTGCTGTGGTTGATCTGGGCC
>Ga0207421_10007074_pt1 | contig 12052 bp, 8 predicted proteins | sample SodLakKL_010_SED_4_FD_187542 | JGI IMG/M metagenome (GOLD analysis project Ga0207421, IMG submission 187542) | Alkaline sediment microbial communities from Lake Tanatar, Kulunda Steppe, Russia - 8KL_010_SED (SPAdes) (version 2) | ecosystem: Environmental > Aquatic > Non-marine Saline and... | reverse complement strand
GGGCGCAGGAACTTTGGAAGGGTTTGGACAAAACGAAAGCTTCTCTCCTGGACAACGACTCCTTCTTGGAGTCAGTCTGTGAGGCGTTTACCCTTATCACTTTGGTCAACAGCTTGATGATGGTGACCGGCTACGACACGCCGAAAGTAGGTGCCTTTGCCTATGTCCATATGCTGATCCGATTTCTCATTGTCTCGATGGTGATCGCTGTGTGGAAGTGGGAGGGCGTCCTGAAACTTGGCAGAGACAGTATAGCAGCTCTGAAAGGGTACCGGGGCAGGCAGGGGCTGATTCGAGCCTTATCCTCAGTTGTACACGGAGGTTTCCTGTCGGCAACTACCAAACTGTTCACGTTTATCACGGTGGCCTATTGTATAGCGATGGTCCTCTTAAGCAGCATTGTCAATCCTACGGCAGGAGCATTTTTCTACATGTTTCTCTTGGCCCTTCTAGCAGTGATTACCGTGTTCATGGGAGTCATACACGTTGGCACGATTAATCGGAAGGCAAGACATCTTCGATAGAAAAAACGGGCGAGGCTCCACCATGGCATAGGCATTTTTCAGGTGGAGCGTCTTAGCGGAATGGGGAAGGGTCATGAGATGGATTATGGTCACCTGCAACGGGAAACGTCTATGTATCGGTGTCATAACTCTAGTTCTTTTCTTGTTTGTCAGCGTTGTCAGTGCGCAGATTGGCGATCATGAGGAATTAGGAGAACTATTGGATGTCTGGATGGAAGAGCTGATGCGTATGCATCAGATTCCTAACGCAGTTGTCGCCATTGTGGACCGTGGCGAGATTGCCGTGGTTCGCGGGTATGGCTTTGCGGATCTGGAACAGCAGACACCGGTTGATGTTGGGAGCAGTGTCTTCCGTATCGGGTCCACTGCAAAGTTGGTGACCTGGACAGCTGTCATGCAGCTGGTAGAGCAGGGTAAATTGGACCTGAGAGCTGACGTGAACAAATATTTGGATTTCCAGATACCGGAGGTCATGGTCATTGATGGCAGACAAGCAGCCCCCATTACACTGGAACATCTTATGACCCATACCCCTGGATTTGAGGACTACATGTCTGACATCTTCTCTCTAGATCCCGACAGGAAAAAACCATTGGCTCAAAGCATGCGTGACGGTTTACCAGCAAGGGTGTTTCCACCCGGTGAGGTTATAGCCTACTCCAATTATGGTGCATCCTTGGCTGGCTACGTTGTAGAAAGAGTGTCGGGGCTTCCTTTTGCCCAATACGTTGAGGAGAACATATTTGAGCCGTTGGGCATGGAATCGAGCACTTTTCGGCAGCCATTGCCTGATGATCTGGCGACCAGTCTGGCCAAACCCTATCGTTTCGTGGATGGCCAGTTTCGCGACGGGCAGTTTGAGTACATGAGCGAGCCCGGCGGAAGTATGAGCAGCACCGCTCCGGATATGGCTCGATTTATGCTTGCGCATCTGCGGGGCGGCGAAGTGGACGGACAGAGAATTCTGCAGGAGCGCACTGTGGACACCATGCATTCGCAACTCTTCACCCACCATCCCCAACTGCCGGGTATGACTCATGGGTTCATCGAAGGCGAGTTCAATGACCGGCGTGTACTTCTGCACCCGGGCGGTACTATGCTCTATGATACCGCGTTGTATCTGCTGCCGGATGAGCAGGTGGGATTCTTCATGACACACAGTGGTGGCAGCGCCATGGCAAACTTGCAGGTCTTTGCCCAATTCATGGACACGTATTTCCCCGCAGACGACATTGGAGTGGCCCCACAGCCGCCAGCAGGCGCGAATGAACGCGCCCGGGCTTTAGTCGGGGAATACCATCAGAACCGGCGGTCGTTCACCACCGACGACAAGATGCTGAGTCTGATGTTCGGAGTCATTTTGGTGTCCGCGGACGATGGGCACCTGGTGATTCAACACATGGGTCGAACGCATCGTTTTGTGGAAATAGAGCCCGGTCTGTTCGGCAACGTCAGTCCAGAACGCGTGCCGGACCTCAGCGGCGATCTGCGTACTATCGCCTTCGATACCGATCCGCTGGGACGGAGCATGCTGATGATGGCGGGGCCAGTCAGTTATTCGCGAGCACCATGGCATGAGCGACGCTTACCCAACTTCGCGGCCCTGGCCGGCTCCATCCTGTTCATCCTCGTCAGCTTAGTGTTCTGGATCGGATCGAGTCTTGTACGACGGCTGAGGCGGCACCAGCACAAACAAACGCTTCGCGGGGCGCGGCTAGCCCGTGGGATAGGGGTTCTTTTTGCCCTTTTGACGTTAGTTGTAGTTCTCGAATTCTTCATGGTCGGTGAGCCGGATCCCGTGTACTTACTGCCGACACCTGCGTACACAGAGGTCCCTCCTTGGAGCGCTGTTGTCAGCCAAGTGGTACCCTTGGCCATGGCGGTTATTGGAATCCTGGCACTTGTGACGATGGTGTTGGGTTGGAAGGGCCGTTATTGGAACGTTGCTGCCAGGGTGCATTACACAATGTTTACCGTGGCTGGCATGGTGCTCTTAGGACTCTTCTACCACTGGAACATCTTGGCCCTTTAGCATGAGGACTACCAAAACGGTGTAAAGACCCTGCCTGTAAGCCTAGGCCTAGTCTTTACCCACGCTTGGCACCGGTGGTTAAGGTGAGCCGTCCCCACGACCGGACATAATGGCACACATTTCTGCAGCCGTCTCCAAGCGTTGAATATCACGCCAAAGAAGCTGAGTGCCAGGCGGACCAAAAAGAAAACCGTACACGACGCGTCTCGGGTTTCTCGGCCCGGCATTGGGCGTCCACAATGCCAAGTGGTGTTCCGTCTTCTGTGACTGCCATCGGTTATCCTGACGATAGCACCCAGGTGCAAGAAGTGGCCCTGATGCAACACGACCAACAGAGCATTCAAGGCGTTTGCCGAAAGGAACATTAATCAATAAAACCCAGCGCACCCATAAAGGATGAGCAGCAGATTCTCCCAACCGGACGTAATCACGTTCCTGCAGGAAAAGAAAGAAGCCCCGGACATTCCCAGGGCTTCTCGTCATTTCCCCAGACGCAATGTGCCTGATTGGGCAGCTGGTTAGGGACTAATCCATGGGTTGGGGAACAATGCGAACGATCGAAACCGTCCGGCCTTCTACGGCAGCGTAGATAGCTCCATCATGCTGCCCCACAGTTACGTCACGGACGCGCCAACCTTCCTCAGCAAGCAGGGGAGCAAGCTCCTCAAGGCCATTATCTGTGACTTGGAAGTGGGCCAGATACCTGCTGGCCAGACCGCCTACAAAGAGGTCGCCCTGCCAGTCCGCAAACCCATCGGCATCATAAAACGTCATCCCGGCAGGCGGAAAGCCGCCGCTGCCGCATTCCCAATAATGGACAGGGTTGATGGTGTCATCTCGTTCTTCAGGAAGAACTCCCACAGGTCGGCGGGTGCCATAGGCGCAGCCATGGGTGGCTATGGGCCAGCCATAGTTATTTCCCCCATAGATGACATTAATCTCATCACCGTCCCGCTCGCCGTGCTCACTCTGCCAGATCTCCCCGGTTTCGGAATGGATGGTCATCCCCTGCGCATTGCGGTGACCGTAAGTGTAGATGGCATCTTGGACCTGGGGATCATCGACGAAAGGATTGTCTTCAGGAATCGTGCCGTCGCGGCGCAGCCGAATGGTGGTGCCCAATACATTGGACGTATCCTGCGAGACGTGATCATCGAAATTCTTATCTCCCCGGTCACCGATGGTCATGTACACATAATCATCCTGAATGACTACCCGTGAACCATAGTGAGCCGTGCTCCTAAGGAACGGTTCGGCAAAAAACAACTCCTCCAGATCCCGAAGCCGGTGCTCTTCCAGATCCAATACAGCCCGGGCCAGGAAGGTTGTCGTCTCGCCTGCTTCATTGGCAGCAGAGTACGTGAGATACACGAGCTTGTCTTCATCGAATTCTGGGGAGACTGCCATATCCAGCAGGCCGCCCTGACCCCGGGCATCCACTTCCGGAACGCCTCCAACTTCTGTCACTGCCAGTGTTTCGGTGTCAATCAGGAACATGGAACCAGAGTTTTCGTTGGCCAGTAACTCGGATGTTCCGGGAATGAATTCTATTCCCCAGATCAGCCCCACGTCTTCAGCGACCACTTCGAGTACGGGCTGTACTTCATCGTTTGCCCTAGCAATCGGCATACCGACACGGGCTTGCTCGTTCTCCAGCACGCCTTGCTGTACCAGATACGCCGCCAAACTCAGCAGCACCACGAAAACTACAGTTCCGTACACAAGAAACTTTCTCGGAACCCTTTTTCTCACTTCTTACACCTCCAGGTATGGTCGAGCATTCTTAGAAACCAACAGCTTGTTTTGCAGGTCCATGGTCAGCGGTGAGAACCCTATCATCAGGGCCTCGTGGATCCTCGTTTCCGGCACCGGATACAGTCCTGTGGCATTGAGAAATCTATTGCCCAGCGTGAAGTCGGGGTCATCCACAGGGTCGTCAGGCTGTATGCAGCTCATTCGCGTACGAGCTCAAGGACTATTGCTGCGGATGTCAAAGAGATCAGCGTGCTCGGCCCGCTTTGGTTCGGGTGACGGTGGCTGAAGCGTGCTGAGAACAGCGGTGGGATCTCAAGGAAGCTTAGTGGACACAATAATACACCTCTTCGATAACAAGTACGAATACTCCTTTTTAGAACTGCGATTATGCACCCGACACCGTTCGGAATAGACGAAGTCTTCCCGTATTCTGCGCTGTTAAAGACAGTTGGGAACGCAGAGCAGCCATTGGACAGCACCGGAATAACCCATACGCAATGACTCTGTCAGGCATGGAAGGAGTGTATTGTCGTCTGTGGGACAATGTTGGCCGAGGCCCTGAAGGTTGTCAGACAGGTTTCGGAGCAGGGGGAGAAAACATAGGGAACACCCTTGAACCCTGTCTATGCCATCGGCTTTCCTGGGGCTAGCTAGGAGCGTTGCAGTGCGTTTAGACGTATTTGCCGGACATTCGAATGGGTATAACAGTACCTGGTGGGTATCCGGAACTACATCGGGCTGTGATTCTGGGATGTCAAAGCCGTGTTTCCAGGGAAAAGTGAGCCACCCTTCTTGACTGTGTGATCCGCCAATCCAGACGGGTTTGAGCCGCTTCTGAGGAATCCTCCATACGCCTTCACTGTATCGGACAATGTACAAACGATAGTACCGATCAAGCTACGGGAGGGCGATGTATGACTGGCTGCCGTCTGAGGAGCTGCACACTGTACCAGAAGTATAGGGTGGTCTTGGTGTTTTTCGGCAATCAGCTCTTGAATCAAGGGCAACGCGGCCGTGAAGAAAGACTTGCGCGTTACCGGCTGCATGATGGCGTGCCCCTTTGCCTGATTGGGAGGATCAACGGCGATGAAGGCGGGATACCCCTGCTGTCTGCCAATCTCAAGCAGGCGGAATCGGCGACATCTGGGGAGGAATTAAGTGGCACATCACGAAACCCCTAGTGATGCCGACGGCCTGGTCGTGGAAGGTTATGCGCCTACGGAAAAACGAGTCGTATGCGTCGGCGGATTTAAGAGCTGCTGGAGGTGTATCTGGTAAGCAAGGCAGTTGAACATAGATAGGAGGTTAGAGGCGTGAAGAAGGGAATCTGTGTGGGGTCACTGCCCAAAGAAGGGTCATGGAACGAGCGGTTTGCCCTGGCCAAACGGGCTGGATTTGACGGGGTGGAGCTGCAGACGGTGGATGATGCAAAGACCTACAGCCAGATTAAGCAGGCGGCCGTTGATGCGGGAATTACGATTCCCAGTGTGATGGATAATCTGCACTGGAAATGCCCCCAGTCGGATCCGGACCCCCAGGTGCGCCAGCAAGGTCTAGATAACCTGCGCAAGAGTCTGGAGACCGCCGCGGCCGTGGGAGCCGATACGGTCCTGCTTGTGCCGGGCGTGGTTACAGCCGAGGTATCTTATGCCGATGCCTACCAACAGTCGTTAGAGTCCATGGAGGCCGTAAAGACTTTAGCAGCGGAGTACAAGGTGTGTGTGGGTATTGAAAACGTCTGGAACCGTTTCCTGCTCAGCCCATTGGAATTCCGCGATTTCATCGACAGAGTGAATAGTCCTTATGTGCAGGCATACTTTGATGTGGGAAATATCATCCTCTATGGTTTTCCGGAACATTGGATTGCTGCCTTGGCCGGGCGCATTAAGAAAGTCCACGTTAAGAACTTTCTGCGTGCCAACTATGCCTTTACCCATCTACTGAGCGGAGACGTCAACTGGCAGCGAGTCATGGCTGAGCTGCGGACGGTGGGGTACGACGATTTTCTCACAGCCGAACTTCCGGCCTATCAATGGTCTCAGGAGCAGATGCTCTTTGATACCGCCTCTCATATCGGGCGGATCATGGATCTGTAGAGCCGCTGAGGCGATGCGCCGAAGCAGCCCTAACGTCCGACCCTTTGTCTCGCAGGTTAGATTGGAGTTTGGAGTAGGTGTAGGACATAGGTTGGTTCTGTGCAGCGCCTGAGGCTTCCCGGGGCCACAGGTGCTGCTCGTGACGCACAGCGAAAGCGGATTTCCGGATGCAGCCAAACCAGCTCAAGATACGGGTATTGCGGTCTGCATCCTCAACAGCGAAGGATAAGGGAGATGAACGCAATGGAAAAAGTCCGAGTGGCCGTTGTAGGGTTTGGTCAGATCGGCCCGGTGCATCTGCGCAGCTATCAAAGGATTCCTGACAAGGTTGAAGTCGTATCAGTCTGCGATCTGCTTCCTGAACGGCGGAAGCTGGCCCAGGAGCAGTACGGAGTCAAGCAAACTTGCGATAACTACGCCGATTTGTTTTCTATGGATGTGGACGTAATCGATGTCTGTATCCCGACCCACGAGCACCATGCCCTGGTCATGGCGGCGGCGGAGCACGGCAAGCATGTCTTCTGTGAAAAGCCGATGGCCATGAAGATGGAGGATGCGCACCAGATGGAGGCGGCCTGCCGCAAAGCCGGTGTGAAACTGCAGCTTGGGTTTGTGCGCCGTTTCGATAATGAGTGGAACAAGTTCCGACAAGTTGTTCAGGATGGACTGCTCGGCCGGCCGGTGGTCTGGCGTTCTGCTGCCGCGGGGCAAGGTGCGCCGACGCCGTGGTTTTTCCAGCGTGAGCTCGGAGGCGGCCCATTTATGGATGGTGCAGTACACAACTACGATTTTGGCCATTTCATGTTCGGCCCGGTGAAGAAAGTAGCCGCCTGGGGAACCACAATCCAGCCGGAGCGCACTGCGATTGACACCGGTGTGGCCAACATCTTATATGCCTCCGGGGATACTCTCCAGATGATGTGGTCCTGGGGTCTACAGCAAGGCTGCCGTGGAGATGGGCTGCATGACGTACTAGGCGAAAAAGGTGCCCTGGCATTTCGGGCTCCCAAAGGCGAATCCCCTGGGGGAAGTGAGGTAGGGCATCTGGTGATCTCGCGCCCGGGAGACGAAGAGGAAGCACATACGTTTGTCCGCAATGACATGTTTGCCGATGAGATGGAGCACTTCATCGACTGCGTGCGGGAGGATAGAGAACCCATGGTCACGGGAAAACACGGCCAGGATGCGCTGCAGGTGGCCTTGGCGGTCTTAGAGGCGTTCGAGACAGGAAAACCGGTGGAGCTGTGAGCAGCCTGCATGGAAGACCGGGGCTTCGCGAACCCCGATGGGTTATGTCATAGTGTCCGTCTGGGGAATGGCTGATCGTTGTGGACCAGCACGTGGAGTGTTGGCCTTGCCGGTGTCCAGATAACGGAGACGCACTGCTGAGAAGAAATCCGATTGGCTGCTAGTATGGTGAAGGTGCAGTGATAAGTGATCGGATGAATTCCGAGGGCTCACAGTGGCTAGCGAGCCGCAGCGGCGCCCAAGCAAGCTGGTGGGGCTGGTGGACGCGGGCTTGGACTGACCCGCTCGATCAGCCTTCGCCCTGACTGGATGATGCCGAAGGGTGTTGGCAATCCGCGAGCCAGTGAACTAGGTTAAGGATGCCTGCATTGTGTGTATAATAATTCATCGGCATCCATTGGTATGGGGGATCGGTGAATATCCTATGGACTCGACGCATGGTCAGGTGCGGGAGGGTCTAACGTTGGAGTTGGTAAAGGTTGTCCCTAGGAGGCCATGGCAGTTATAGCCGGCCTCTGTGTTCATCCTATTGCTGCTGGTGGATCAGATGAAAACGCGAGGTTATCATCTCGGCGGTACGGATGACACTACAGCTGGGTCCCGTCGGTTTAGAAGAGGCTTCGCGGCTTTTGAGTAACTCTGCAAAGGAGAATCTACGATGTCAATACCCACACCAGAACCGCGTGTTCAGCGATTTGAGAAACTTGCCTATGGTATGTTCATCCACTGGGGTCTGTACTCACAGATCGGCAAGGGTGAATGGATCATGCATCTAGGACGAATCCCGAAGCCAGAGTACACAAAACTGGCCGATGGGTTTACGGCAGAGGACTTCGATGGAAGAGAGATCGCTCGCATCGCCAAGGACGCAGGAATGAAATACATAACCATAACCACCAGGCATCATGATGGATTTTCCCTGTATGATACTCGGGGTCTCAGTGACTATGACGCACCCCACAGTGCCGCCGGCCGCGACTTGATCGAGGACTTTGTTGAAGGCTGTCGAGCGGAGGGGATTGTACCGTTTTTCTACCACACGACCTTGGATTGGTATCAGCCGAATTTCACAGAGGACTTCGATGCTTACTTGGAGTATCTGCGTAAGTCGGTTGAGGTACTGTGTACCCAGTATGGTGATATCGGCGGACTATGGTTCGATGGCAACTGGAGCAAGCCGGAGGCTGACTGGAAAGAGGATGAGCTTTACGCAACGATCCGCAGGCATCAACCGGAAGCGATGATCGTCAACAATACGGGTCTCGATGCACTTGGCGCAGTGGGTCATCCTGAGATTGACAGTGTCACCTTTGAGCAGGGATTGCCTCGGCCCATGGATCGCAGAGGGCATTCGAAGTATGTTGCTGCCGAGATGTGCCAAACGATGAACAGTCATTGGGGAATAGGTGCAAATGACTTTGCCTACTTGTCCCCGGCCCAGATCATCCAAAACCTGTGCGCGTGCCGGAAGGTCGGAGCCAACTACCTCTTGAATGTGGGCCCCACCGCACAAGGGCAGATTCCGGCGTACGAGCAGGCGGCACTCATGCGAGCCGGCGATTGGATTCACCTGCATGGTGATGTGATCTATGAAGGCAAGCCAACCCAGATACGCGGTTTGGGTGCGGACTTCGCACTGAAAGCCGCCGGCAAGCTGTACCTCTTCATCCATGATTTGGCGACAAAGGGCGATCCCCATGTGACAGTTGGCGGGGTTGGGGCAGGGGCTCGCGCCTTTACCGGTGTGGATCAGCCGGTTACCTCAGCCCACTGGTTGGATGTGGACGAGGAGCTCTCGTTTTCGCAATCTTCATCGGGGCTGTTGGCTATAGAAGCAACCGGGTTTCCCTATGGTTCCAATACGGTAGTTCGAGTGGCCGGGCTGTCCTAGACGTGCGGCGCAGGCCTGATACCTTGATCCACCGCAGCGCCCCGGCCTTGCGGCGGGGGTTGCGGAAGGAGATTAGCTGCGGCCCATTCGGCCAGAATTGGTTGATAGTGATGCCGTATGACCTTTTGTCTGCGCAGCGGTGCACCCGAAGCAGCGGTGAACGGAATTCCGCACATCCCGTTTTGACTGCGGCTGCTTGCCTTCATCGAGACGCTGCAGCGCTGCCAAAGGCTTCGGGAGACCACTCTAGAATGCTGACGATGTTTATCTGCCGGCTGCAGAATGCAAACGGAAAGCATTCAGAGGGCTGAGCGCGAAATCGACCGAGAAGACGGGCTCGTCCATGGCGCTGTTTTTTGACGGAGCCGATAGTCCATGAACCCCGTGTTCTCCGCACTATCAGCTTGTGTTCGGGCCGCTGGCCTTGAAGGCCCGAAGCCTGTCGTCGCAATCCTATTCCGCCGTTGGTTGCTGTACGGGTTCTTCGCCGCCAGTCTCTGCAGAAAAATCAGCTCCTGGACAACGAGCTGCTTGATCGAGTCGCGGCATCTGCACCAGTTCTCTCCCATAGGCTCACTTCGATTATTTGGCTTGCTGACAGGACTTTCTCCAACGGATGCCGAATAGCCAAAAGCACCGACGCCGTGCCCCGGAAAGGGCTATCGGTTGTTTGTTAACCACACCAAAACCAAGGAACCAAAAGGAGCACAACAACATTATTCGTCTATGCCGAGGACAGCTCGCTATGAACCAGACGGCGTTGTTACGGGATACAGCGGCGCGCACTTGCATAGGCTAGATAGGCTGGGAAAGTCATTTTTCGCCGGAAACACCAATCGTAATGACTCTCTGGTTGGAAAATGCTTCCGGGAATTTCTGGGTCATGGGGCTCTGCTCCGCGAGGCTGCCAACGTGACATCGTTCACTAAGCTGCCGAAAAGATGGGAGGCGACATGGGTAGAGCAGAACACAGTCGAAAGGCTTGAGAAACACCCGGCGGTTCGCTTCGGCCTTCCTGCGGCCGCCATTGTGGGGTGCACGCTGCTCATCATGTTTGGGGTTAGCTATTTCGGCAGCAGTTATGCCTATACGGCAATAGGTGCCCTCCTGCTTTTGACAGGATATCTCTGCGGGTGGGGATCATTAGGAGTGGTTGTGATGCTGTCGCTGGCTCTTATCGTCACGGCCGGCCCCTCCGTGACGGTGCCGCGTGTTGATTGGGCAGTATCTGCCGGTGGTACGCCACCGAGCTCCGTGCTCTATCACAGGCCAGAGGAGCCCGGTCCCGTTCAGATGCGGTCCGAGTATGCCCTCGATGATGTGATAGGAGATATGGATGATGCGTTTGGGCGGGTGCGCGCCCTTGTGGGATGGGTTAATGGCCGTTGGAGCCACTCGAGTTCAAACATGCCTTCATCGAATGACCCCTTGGTAATTCTGCGTGAAGCAGCGGACGGTGCCAGCTTTCGTTGTGTAGAGTACAGCATAGTTTTGGTGGGCGCGGCCCAGGCCATGGGTATGCCGGCGCGTGTGGTAGGCCTTAAGACAAGGTGGGCGGAAACGGCCCGTGCGGGAGCGGGTCACGTGGTCGCTGAGATTTGGTTGGATGATCTCGAAAAATGGATTGTTGCTGATCCCCAATTGGGCTATGTCTTCAAGGCCGACGGTGGTCCTCTCAATGCAGTAGAGCTCGGACAGGCCCTGGCGCGAGGGCCAGGCTCGGTGGAGGTCCTGACAGCTGACGGCCGTGTGGGATGGCTTCAGAAGAATCGCTATCTGGTGTTTATGGGGCCGTATCTTTTCTATTTCGGCGTCCAATACGACCAAAGAGTTTTCCTTCCGGAGGAAGAGAGGGTGAGAGGGGCGATGATGTTGGTCCCAAACGGTGCCCCGGATCTCAAGGTGGTCCAGAGACAGACTCCCCTGGATATTGACCATTATACGTCGTCACTTGACGCCATGTATGCAGGGCCCGAAACTGCACGTTGGTAACGATGACCGAGAGTCCCGCTGCTGCCCAAGAAACGCAGGAAACAGACCGCCGGCAAGCGACTGTCCCGTAGAGTGGGCGCTTGTTTCGCTGTCAAGACTTGTCCCAGATGAAAGGAAGGATTCCTGGACGCGGCGTAGTCTAATAGACAAGATGAAAGGCAATCTGGTATCGATGATACCGAAGAGTGAGGCTGGTGGAATCGTGAAAAACAAAAAACCGAACGTGATCATCATGTACGCCGACGATCTGGGCTATGGTGACGTGGGATGTTACGGCGGTGAACGCATCCCTACACCGCACATTGACCGCTTGGCCAGCGGAGGCCTGAGGTTTACCGAGGGCTACGCCGCCGCAGCTACCTGCACGCCGTCGCGCTACAGTCTGCTGACAGGGGAATATCCGTGGCGCAATGAGGAGGCGGCCATTCTTGCCGGTGACGCGCCGCTCATTATGGCGTCTGATGCACCAACCATGCCTAGGATGTTTCAAGAGGCTGGGTACTCCACCGGCATT
>Ga0207421_10007072_pt1 | contig 12055 bp, 5 predicted proteins | sample SodLakKL_010_SED_4_FD_187542 | JGI IMG/M metagenome (GOLD analysis project Ga0207421, IMG submission 187542) | Alkaline sediment microbial communities from Lake Tanatar, Kulunda Steppe, Russia - 8KL_010_SED (SPAdes) (version 2) | ecosystem: Environmental > Aquatic > Non-marine Saline and... | reverse complement strand
GCACGTTACCCGCGACCTGGACTTCATCTATTTTCTCGTCAGGCTTACCGCCCTGGTTGTGCTGACATTGGCCATATCCTTGGCTGCCAGAGGTGATTCAGGCTTTGGCAGCCCAATGGTATTAACGCACGATGATGATTATCCGAATGCCATCCGCATTACGGCAGAGGATTTAAATACGATGATGATCGGTAATGATCCATACGAAATACTCAACTACCTTTCACTGAAAACCGGATTGACCTTCCGAAGCACGGGTGACTTTGGTGCGGAGGACTGGTTCACTGTAAGGGGCTTTGGTCGCGACAACAGCAGGATGACACTGGTATTGGTTGACGGCCAACCTTACAACATTGCCGGTAACCACACCGTAGAATTTGGAGATATCCCTGTTAGCCTGATCAAAGAAATTGTGATTTATCCAGGGCCTGTGCCCGCCAGGTATGGTGGCTTCCAGTTCGTTGTGGACATCAAGACCCGAAAAAATGAACAGATTGCAGAAGCTTCAGCCAGCGTGGGCTCTTTAAGCACGTATAAGATGAATGCCACAGTAGGTAATGAAGGCAGGCTCTATTACAGGGCAAACATGGATGTACACATGTCAGATGGACAAACCGGGCAGCAGCTTTTGGGAGTCCTTGACCATTATACCTATGAAGATCGCTTTGACCGGGCGGTCATTCCGAGCTTGCTGGTGGGCTATGAACTGAGCCCCGATCTGGACATCAGTTTTCGCGGCAGTTACCTGGACGTAAAAAAACACTTTGGCAATGAGCTTCATCATGGCCAGGGGCAAAGCCGCGACAGAAGCTCCCGCCTTTACTCCCTTAGTTTTGACCCGGGCAGGGGGTCAGACCTGGACTACAACCTGACTTTGTTTTTCCAGGACGAAGAAGAATACCTGAACACGGAATTTCCGGAAGACACCACTTATTATGCGGCCTGGGGAACCCAGGAGCGGCGGAAGCTTGGTGTAAGCGGGTATTACCGCCATGAGGTAATGCCGGAAAGGCTTTGGCTGAAAGCCGGAGGTGAGGCACAGTGGGCTGAGGGCAGCGTGGACAATGAGGACTACATCTATTACCAATGGGAGGATGAACAGCAGTTTTACGGCGCCTTCCTTGAAGCAGGCATGCACCCCTGGGGTGGGGCCCTGCTGCGTGTTGGAGGAAGAATGGACGGCCAGAGCTATATCGACGATGTGTTTTTCAGCCCCAATGTGGCCCTTTCACAAATGCTGATGAACGATCAACTGCTGCTGTATGCCAGCTATGGCATGAGTTCACGGTGGCTGCCCCTGAATAAGGTCAATACGTTCAAGCGTCCACCACGCCCGCTTGGCCCACCTTTCCTGCAGGGCAACATCAGCCTGCCAGGTGTTGACCCTGCAATGGAGCGCTTTACCGGCTTTGATGCCGGATTTCGGACCACTTTATGGGATGGGATGTTAACGGCAAGGGTCAACTATTATTACCTGGTTAACGAGGGCACAGCCGGAGCGCCACTCTTTGAAATCAGGCCGGCACTGGAAGGCAGCGAGCTGCCACCGGGCTTTGAAGCTGCACTGGTCACCTACGACAGAAACCTCCCCGGCCAGGAAGTCAACGAAGGCATTGAGTTTCACGTGGACTTCAGGCCCACCGATCAACTCCAAATCTTTGCCAATGCGAGCTATACAATTTATTCAGAAACGGAAGTGGATGACGATGTCGCCCTGTATCAGGGCCCCATGGGTGGAGATGATGCCCAGCCTTTTCTGAATGAGTCAGTAGGGCAGTTTGTGATCCCTTACGCCGGCCGTACAGTAATCCCGGGTGCTTATGAATGGCTGGCCAACCTGGCTGCAACATACAGTTTCAACCAGGGTGCCATGTTGAACCTCAATTTGCGCTATCGCAGCGAATCAGAAGATCCGCTCATGAAGTTCAACCTGGATCCGGAAGTGGATACAATGGATGCCATGTTTGTCACCGACCTCGGGGCTTCTTATCCCGTTATGACGCGTGACGGTATCAACGTCCGGGCAGTTGGGCGTGTAAGCAATCTGTTTGACAGCGAATACACCACTTTCGTACACTACCCCATGGTGGGGCGGTTTATTTCGGTGGGGTTTGAGGTAAACCTGAGGTAAAGACAGCCGGTTATTGTTCGAATCCGGGCAGGAGCCATAACAAAAAATCAGCCGCTTACATTTAAAAAGGTGAGCGGCTTTTTTATTGCTTATGATTATCCGGAAAACAGGGTATTATTCCCGTGAAACCCGAATTTTCAGCGTCTCGGTTTTACTGCCTGCAGTAAGCTGCAGGAAATACAACCCCGCATCAAGGCCGGAAACATTAATTTCAAAATAGGTGTCGTTGACAAGATCAGCTTTTACTTCCCGGCCAAGGCTGTCGAACAGGCGAATCGCTGAAACCGGGATGCCCGCCTCAACATAAACCGTATGGGAAGCCGGATTGGGAAACGCTCTTACGGCGAACGATTCGGCGCCGTTAACTGATGTGTCATCAGCTCGGATAAAGTTGGCGGTAAGTTCAACATCAACAGCCGGCATGGTCACTTCGCCTTCCGGCAAACTTTGGTCTTGCAGATGGGTTGTATCTCCTGTCCAGTTGGAAAATTGCCACCCTTCATTTGCCAAAGCCATAATGCTGGCCCGGTCACCCTCCTCATATTGTCCGCCTCCCCTTAATGTTCCACCCTCTTCCGGGCTTGCGGAAAGGGCCAGCACATAGGCGGGGATATTTGATTGACCACCGTCGGTAATGACCCAGTTAAAGTCATCGATAATGCGTTGCCGGGCATCGGTGGCTGCACCGGCTGAATATTGGCTGCCGCCTCCGTGAAACTCCACATCCTTTTTCAGGGGCAATTCAGCCCACCCGATCAGCAGGTTGTTATAATTTGCGGCAGATAAAGTTACCCCAAAAAACATCCTGTTCATGCCGGTAACACTACTCACATCCCAGTCGCCAATTGGCTGATTAAAGGATTTCGCTCCAGAAAACATGGAACCCATATTTGTGACCTGGCTCACATCCCAGCCGCCAATGTCCTGATTAAATGATTCAGCCCCGGAAAACATAAATGCCATGTCTTTAACCTGGCTCACTTCCCAGCCGCCGATGTCCTGATTAAATGAAGAAGCGTCCATAAACATACGACCCATATACGCGACCTGACTCACGTCCCAACCACTGATGTCCTGGTTAAAGGATTCTGCCCCGGAAAACATTGATAACATCACCGTGACCTGACCTACATCCCAGCCGCTGATGTCCTGGTTAAAGGATTCTGCTCCGGAAAACATGGCCCTCATTTCTGTGACCTGGCTCACATCCCAACCACCGATGTCCTGGTTAAAGGATGAAGCATTACTGAACATCATTGACAAATTCCTGACCTGACTTACATCCCAGCCGCCGATGTCCTGGTTAAAGGATGAAGCATTATGGAACATCCTGTTCATGGCACTAACATTACTCACATCCCAGTCACCAATTGGCTGATTAAAGGATTCGGCACTGATAAACATACCTTGCATTTCTGTGACCTGGCTCACATCCCAGCCGCCGATGTTTTGGTTAAATGCGGAAGCATCCTGGAACATATAATTCAGACTGGTAACCCTTTCGGGCAGCTGCGCCGGTACCTCTACAAGGTTTGAAGCACCCCTAAAAGCCCATGAAAGACCGATTAACCCAAGATCACCGAAGTCAATCACCTTTATTAGCTTTTCGGCATTCTCGGAGTAGGCCGGGCTAACTCCCTCAAACCTTTCAAGCGACCCCCCGATTTTGACCGTATAAGTTCCTTCAGCATCATAGGTGTGGTTTTTAACTCCTGGCGAATTAAAAGTACTCTCCTGTCCATCACCCCAGTCCACGGTAACATCCACCGTGCCCCGAAATGGAAGTGCAATGGTTGTCCCCTCTCCCAGTTTGGTGTTGAATACCAGCACCATTTCATCGGTTTGTTCATATTCTCCAAAAATTGCTGTAAAGGTTATGTGATCAGCCGGCATTGTGTAAACAAACTCATTGCTTTCGGTAATTGAACTGCCTTGCTCATCTACCCAGCCAATGAAATAGTAACCTGGTTTTGCAAAGGCAGAAACTGTTACTTCTTCTCCTTCATAGTAATCCCCCGCCCCGTTTATGTGACCGACTTCTTCAGGACTGGCTTCGAGGGTAAGGGTGTAAACTGGCAGTTTTTTAAAATTGGCCGTTAATGCGACATCTTTGGCGGGCATGGTATAAGAAAAAGCGGCCTGATCACTTACTTCGGTTCCATCTTCATCTGTCCAGTTCAGAAATCCATATCCCCGGTTTATCGCTGCGGTTATATGTACCTGACTCCCTTCCTCATATTGCCCGCCACCAGTTAGTTCACCACCTTCCTGAGGATTTGAAACAAGAGAGAGGAGGTATGCCGGGACATCTGATTGACCACCGTCGGTGATGGTCCAATTAAAATTATCAATGATGCTTTGCCGGGCTTCTGCTGCCGATCCGGGTGAATATTTACTGCCACCTCCGTGAAACTCCACATTCTCCTGGAGATGCAAGGCAGCCCACCCGATCAGCAGGTTGTTGTAATTTGCGGCAGATAAAGTTACCCCAAAAAACATGTGGCCCATATTTTTGACATTACCCACATCCCAGCCACCAATATCCTGATTGAAAGCAGAAGCATTCCGAAACATTCCACGCATCTCAACCACATTGCTCACATCCCATTTGCCTATGTCGTGGTTAAAGGACTCAGCTCCAGAGAACATCCCGTTCATATAAATGGCCTGGCTGACATCCCAACGACCGATATCCTGATTGAAAGAAGCAGCTTCGGCAAACATATTGCTCATATTGGTTACACGGCTCACATCCCAACCGCCAATATCCTGGTTAAAAGAAGAAGCTCCCAAAAACATCCCGCTCATATTGTTTACATAATTGACATCCCAGCCACCAATATCCTGATTGAAAGAGCAGGCTTCGGCAAACAACTCGGCCATGGTTGTGACTTGACTGACATCCCAGCTGCCTATATCCTGGTTAAACGAGGAAGCCCCCCTAAACATCCCAAGGATATTGGTCACCTGGCCCATATTCCAGCCACTGATGTCCTGGTTAAAAGAAGAAGCATTCCAGAACATATAATTCAGAATATTAACATCCGGAGGCAATTGCGAGGGTACTTCCACCAGGTTGACCGCACCACTGAAAGCCCGGGAAAGTCTGGTTAACCCAAGATCACCAAAATCAGTCACCTTTATGAGCTTTTCTGCATGATCATAACCTTGCCAGGTCGGGTCTCCAAACCCCTCAAGGGCTCCGCTTACTCTAACCGTATAGGTTCCTTCGGCATCATAGGTGTGGTTTTTTACGCCTTCCGAATCAAAAGTACTCTCCTGGCCATCACCCCAGTCCACAGTAACATCCACCGTGCCTTGCAGTGGAAGGGATACGGTGGTTCCCTCTCCAAGTTCGGTATCAAAAACGAGCACCATGTCCTCACCACTTTTTGCATCAGATCCCGGTTCAGACCCGGCAACAGGCTCAGCCTCTGATCCGGGATCAGATCCGGCATATAGTCCGGAAACAGGGTTAGCTCCAATTACGGAATCAGGCCCGGCAAAAACAAAAAAGGATATCAAAAGGTAAAAAACAAAAGTTACGTGTGCTTTCATGGCAAAAAAGTAATGTCGGAAGAATGGGTTAAATGATGGCTTGGGCATTCAGACTATATTTTAAAAAAGCATATATTTATTATACATCATTGTATTATATAAAAAACAACAATATCAGGGCAAAACCTGGTAGGCAAAGGATATAAAACAATTGGCTGAGATCAGGAAAGGATAGCAACAGGTGCGCTGAAAGATCTTCAGGTCTTGCCTGGTATCTGTTCCGGAAATAGAAATCCTGCCATGTAGCAGCCTGGAGGCAATTGCATCAGTACATTATTGCACAGACTCGGTTTACAATTTAAGTAATTTCTGCCGCCCCCGCAAGCTTTCATCAAACTATTCTTATTATATATTGGTGTTTATGTGCTTTTGGCAGAACAATAACCCAGGCTGGCTTATGAATATTGCTCATGTGATTTGGTTGCCGGATGAAAATGATGCTGAAATTGGTTTTGGAGATAAAACCCTGGAAAAATAGAAAGCGGTGGAGGGCTGCCTGCAGGAGAGTTTATTGTTTTACTTCACAGATATGCTGATTTCACCTCAATGGCCAATGTCATGGCATAAGTATGATCCGGTGAGACGCTTTTCCTTTATCTGACTGCAGCTCCAAAAAATAAACACCGGGGTTCAGTCCGGACAGCGGGATGTAAAATGCTGATGCACCAACATCCTGAACCCGAACACTACGCCCATTTTCATCAGTCAACCGGTAGGAAACCACCCTGGATTCAGCTTTGACCTGCACAAAATCCGTTGCCGGGTTTGGATACACCTTTGCCTGGATAACGGCAGGATCACTGACCGATACTTCATCGTCAAAGGTTGCAGTCAGGGTCATGTGACCTGCCGGCATCGTGTAATCGAAAGCCTCTTCACTGCTTATCATATCACCTTCTGCATCAGACCACTGAATAAAGCCCCATCCCTGTTCCGGGGTCGCCTCAATTCGCACCACCTCATCCTCGGCAAACTCACCTCCCCCTGAAACGCTGCCGCCTTCAGCAGGCTCTGCAATCAACTCAAGACGGTACAGTGGCACTGCGAGGCCCCCGTCGTTGATCTCCCATCCAAATGTATCAATAATATATTGCCTTCTTTCCTCAGGTTCTCCGGCATCATAGGTAGACTCGCCTCCATGGAATTTCAGGTCCTTCTCAAGGTCAAGGTCAGACCATGCAATCAGCAACTGATTGTAGTTTTCTGTGGAGAGGCGGGCAAAAGCAAGAAAAATATCAAAATTTTCCACATTTGACACGTCCTATCGGGAAATGTCCTGATCAAATGGTGACCCGTTGAACATATATTGCATGTCACGAACCCGGATCACATCCCAGTCACCGATATCCTGATTAAAGGATGATTGCCTGAACATAAAACTCATATCTTCTACCTGGCTCACATCCCAGCCACCGATATCCTGATCAAAAGGGGCGGAAAGAAACATATGACGCATATCCTCTACATTCGACACATCCCATTCACCAATGTCATGGTTGAAAGCAGAAGTATGGAACATCCAGCTCATGTCTGTTACCATGCTCACATCCCAGCCACCAATGTCCTGATTAAAGTCTTCAGCACCACGGAACATCCCACTCATATTATTCACACGACCCACATCCCAGGCGCCAATGTGCTGGTTAAATGAAGTTTGCCAAAACATGGCCGACATATCTGTAACCAGAGACACATCCCACTCACCGATGTCCTGGTTGAACTCCGACTCCCGGAACATTCCCCGCATGTTCTGCACCATACTTACATCCCACTCGCCAATGTCCTGATTGAACTCCGATTTACTGAACATAAGCTCCATGGTCTCCACCCGGCTCACATCCCAGCTGCTGATGTCCTGATTGAAGGCAGCATGCCAGAACATATTGGCCATATCTTCCACCTGGCTTACATCCCAGCCACCAATGTCCTGATTAAACGGGTGTTGTTCAAAGACGTCTCCGGAGAACATGCCCTCCATATTGGTGACCCGGCTCACATCCCAGCTGCCAATGTGCTGGTTAAAAGAGGAATGGGAAAACATCCTGCTCATGTCCTCTACCTGACTCACATCCCAGCCACTGATATCCTGATTAAAAGGCGTTGTGTGAAACATGCCGGACATGCTCTCCACCCGGCTCACATCCCAGCCGCTGATGTCCTGATCAAATAAAGACCCGGCAAACATTTCTTCCATATCAGTTACCTGTTTGCTCGCTTCATCAAAAAAATCTTCACAACTAAAAGATTCAACGGTGGTCATCCTGAACATTTCCCTTGCACTGACAATACCACTTAACCCGGCTGATACCGGTGTCAGAATATCTTTCAGCATTTGGGGGTGAGGTTCACCCATGCCCGTGTAAAAAGAAAGGCGATCCGCCCGGCCTTCAATTTCTATCACCCATTCACCTTCTTCTCCGTAATCATGTGAAGGATCAACATCTCCATCAAAGATCTCCGAATGCCCGTCTCCCCAATTGACACCAAGGCTTACCGCCCCATCGGCCACGAACTGAAATACTGTTTCTGTTTCGGAGGTCTCCACCACAATGGTAAACACCTCCTCATCATTATCCGGCAGTGCAGTGGCCGGCGCCTGATACATTGCCGTACAAATTAAAAACAGGATTGGCGCAACAAGATGATCGTAAAGGTTTCGCATGACATCAGGGAAATTGGTTTATAAAAAACAGGGACCCCATCCATAGCGTAAAGATCTGCAGTTTCCCGCCACTGTTTAACAGAAGGCAGGATACAGCCATTGCAAATTACCACATGGCAAACCAGAGTTATTGCAGAATTTGATCAATGTGATCCAGTTCCTCTTTGGTAAACGAAGCAGAAGACATTGCCTCTAAATTTTGCTCCAACTGGGCAACAGTGCTTGCACCAACCAGAACGGAGGTCACCCTGTTGTCTTTCAAAAGCCAGGCAATGGCCATCTGCGAAAGACTTTGGCCGCGCTGATTGGCCAGCTCATTCAGCTGCCTGGCTTTGCCTGTCAACTCATCGGTAACCTCTTCGGGCCTCAGCAAGCCATCAGACCTCGAAGCCCTTGAGCCATCAGGAATCCCCTGCAAATATTTGTCGGTGAGCAAGCCCTGGGCCAAAGGCGAAAAGGCAATACACCCCACTCCCCGGTTATCAAGAACATCAAGCAATCCTCCTTCCACCCAACGTTCAAACATGGAGTATTTTGCCTGGTGGATCAGGCATGGCGTTCCCAGTTCATTAAGGATCCTGATGGCTCTTTCTGCAAGGTCTGCCGGATAATTGGAAATTCCGGCATAAAGGGCCTTCCCGTCACGGACCACCCGATCCAGAGCCTGCATGGTCTCCTCAAGAGGAGTGTGCGGATCTGGCCGGTGGTGGTAAAAAATGTCCACGTATTCTAGGCCCATACGCCTCAGGCTTTGATCCAGGCTACTGACAAGGTATTTTCTTGATCCGTTGTCTCCATAGGGACCGGGCCACATGTAATACCCGGCTTTGGTACTAATGACCATTTCGTGGCGCAAATTTCGGAAATCACCGGCCAGCATCCGTCCGAAATTCCGCTCCGCGCTACCCGGAGGAGTGCCGTAATTATTAGCAAGATCAAAATGGGTAATGCCTGCGTCAAAAGCCCTGCGAAGGATCCGGCGGCCGTTTTGAAACATGTCTGTATCGCCGAAATTATGCCAGAGACCGAGAGAAACTGCCGGCAGTTGAATGCCGCTGTTACCACAACGGTTATACTGCATTCGGTCATAACGATGAAGGTCAGGGGTATAGCTCATACAAGAAAATTTTCTTTTAAGCTAAACTACGAAAAAAAAGTAAAAAACCATTTTTTGTTTGTTTATCGGATTTTTATCTATTATTTATCTACAATCATAGCTCCCGGAGTTTTGAACTTTTGCCCCCGGATTTTTGAACTTTTGCACCCGGTATTTTGTTTCGCTTTTACAGCTGAACCAGTGGCCTGAAAAACAATACAGGCAATAAAAAAACAATACAGGCAGTATTTTTTATAAACGAATCACATTAAACAACAAGGCGTATGACAATGACAATAATGAGAGTTTTTGCATTTATAATGATCGGATTTCTGGGGTTGACCCTCCATGCTCAGGAACCAGGGGTGCATGATGAACAGGACAAACTCGTGGTGCTATGGACAAGTGACGACCCCTACCTGGCTGAACGTGTAGCCTTCATGTACACCCATGAGGCCAAAGCCTCCGGGTGGTATGAAGAAGTCACCCTGATCGTATGGGGTCCGTCAGCAAAATTGCTGGCTGAGAATGTACGGATCCAGGAAATGGTAAAAGATATGGAAAGTGATGGAGTAGTCGTTGAGGCCTGCATCACCTGCGCCAATGACTATGGTGTGACCACAGGGCTTGAAGAACTGGGGTTTGTGGATCTTAAACCCATGGGGAGACCCCTTACCGAATATATTAAGTCAGGAAGTTATGTACTCACTTTTTAGGTTGTTGGTAACTTCATAAGCTTCCTGCAGAGCATCCATGCATAGAAGAGCATTCACGCATACCCCCCTCCATAATAATTCATACAGAAATCAAACAGGGTTGCTACCGTTTTCGGCAGCAACCCTGTTTTGCTTTGGTTTGAAAAAAGCGCAGGCACCTGTTCCTGCAACTTCCTGGTCCGGCAAAGGTCAATCAAAAACCGGTTTGAAGTCAACCCTTCTGTTCATACGACGCCCCTCCTCTGTTTGATTCGGAGCACGAGGATTTTCTTCACCAACTCCTTTGGTAATAATCCGGTCGGCACTGATCCCTTTGTTCACCAGAAACTTTTTGACATTCTCTGCTCGTTTTTCCGACAAAGTGAGGTTATATTCTGAAGACCCAGTGGTATCAGTATGGCCAGTAACCTCCAGGATGAGGTCAGGGTGTTCGCGCATCAGCTGGTAAACCATTTCTGCCACGTTGTAGTATGCAGGGCGAATTGAGGTACCATCAAGGGTAAAAAGGATATAAGCCAGGTCCGGATTAAGGGCGTCATAGGCTTCCTGTCGGGCTTCCTGACGCCTTCGCTCTTCTGCCTCACGCAATCTTTCTTCTTCATCAAGCCTGCGGGCCTCTTCAGCCAACTGCCTGCGCCTTTCCTCTTCTGCCAGTTCTTCTTCCAGCCTTCTTCGCTCTTCTTCCTCACGCAAACGGGCTTCCTCTTCCTCCCTGCGAAGCCTTTCTGCTTCATCCACATCTACAACTTCAGCAGGCGCTTCCACAACCTCCTTTCGACCAAGCCCAAGAACAAACCCGAAACTATGCTGTGCGAAAAAATCCCGATCATCGCCATAATAGAGATCGCGGTTGTTATCGTTGGTATGACTGAACTTTGACTGGAGTTGCAGAGCAACCCTCGGGCTTAACTGAAAACGCAGGGCCAGGCCATAAGACAAAATAAGGTCGACCCCCTCATCATCTATTTTACCGGGAGCATGATCCACTTCACTGTAAAATGCAACTCCCGGTCCGGCAATGACCATGGGCGCAAACCAACTATCAGCAGGAAGAATATTGCCGTTATTCAACTTGTAACCAATCATCAGGGAGATGTCAGTTTTATCTCCCTTAAAATTGTCGTCCAGGTCAAGGAGGTATCCATACCTGCCCCTGCTGCCTTCGAGGGCCAGGTTAAAAGAGGGGGATAAGTAACGGTTTATTGTTACGCCCCCGTAGCCATAAATAGCTTTATTCAAGTCGAATATGGCATTTCCCAAATCGCCGGAATGCTCATTTTTACCTGCCTGCAACCCGATGGCCCATTTATGGTCAGGGGTTTGCGCAAATGTAAGGTTCATGCAAAGCAGCAACCCAAATATCAGGGTAATGATTGTTTTCATAGTGGCTTTGTTTAGTAAATAAATAATGTGCTGCCAGTGATATGTAAACCGAAAGGAAAAGACAGAAGCATATTCGCCATATCTGCGAATACGCCACAGGAATTATCCAAAAAGTCTGATTAAGACCATTTCATTACAATTTACAACGAATTTTTTAAATTTTCCAAGCTAAAACACAGATAATTGCAAAATTTTCAATCATTCATCGAATGAAAACATATTTTTTACACAAAAAACCGGGGCCTTGTCACCTGGTTATGATAAAGCCCCGGCAAAAGCCACTTAAATCAACACAATCTCAGGTTAAACTCACATCAAACGATTCAGTCAGGCACTTTGATTACTCCGATGGTACTAAGTGAGTCCGGTTAATGTTTACATACATTTACAGGGAAACTTTCTGGCGTTCACCGTTTGCCCCCACCGCATATATTTCAATATCTTCCGGTATCATGGAAGCCGAAAAAGAATGTCCGGCTGAAACATAAATTAAATCATCATCATGATAG
>Ga0207421_10007071_pt1 | contig 12056 bp, 10 predicted proteins | sample SodLakKL_010_SED_4_FD_187542 | JGI IMG/M metagenome (GOLD analysis project Ga0207421, IMG submission 187542) | Alkaline sediment microbial communities from Lake Tanatar, Kulunda Steppe, Russia - 8KL_010_SED (SPAdes) (version 2) | ecosystem: Environmental > Aquatic > Non-marine Saline and... | reverse complement strand
TCTCGCTCGAAGATGGAATTGCCGATACGATTAACTGGTATAAGAAACACAATTGGTTGTGACTCGCTGTCGCGAGTAATTGTGAATGGTGAATTTTGAATTGTGAATTAAATGGTCAAAAGTCGAAGGTCGAAGGATATGCGATATTTGATATACGATACTTGATATGCGAGCAGGCTCAGAAAATCTTTGAGATCAACTAAGAGAAATTGATTATTGTTAATTACTTATTGTTAATTCAAGCCACCACCCGCCGCTGTATAATGAAAAAATGTATAATAAAACTGATACCTGATACCTGATACCTGATACCTGATACCTGATACCTGATACCTGATACCTGATACCTGAAGAAACCATTGTTTATTCCTTATTGCTAATTCCAATCTGTCGCTAAAAAATGAATAATGGATTTCTGACATACTGTTGGCACTGTAGCCCTGCCATACTGTAAATAATTCGCTGGACAAACATCTGGACAAACATTAATTATAGCTTAAAATTAACACCTGACCCAACTATGCCGAAGCAAACTGCTACTATCGCTCTGCTGCTCTTTTTTGCCATTAGCGTATTAACCGGTTTTTCCACAACCTCTGATGCGCAGGCGCAGTCCGGAGACTATCAGCTGGTCAAGAATATGAATACGCTGATGGAAATCCCGGACTTACAGTCGTTATCGGCTTCGGAAACGCATTTATATGCCCTTTCCGGTGAGGACGGTCTGGTGGTATTCCGCGTTCATGCCGATTCGCTTCAGTGGCTGTACAGCTCCGAAGGCATGCAGAGGCGCGGTAACCGCATGCAGGCCGATGTGCGCTTTGGCTACCTTACGGGCTCCAACAACCGCCTGACTATAGTTGAACCCACCTCCGTTCTTGGCGTGTATTCGTCTACGAATCTGCCGTCACGCCCTATTTCCATGGCACGAAGCGGAGATCACCTGTTTCTTGGAATGGACTCAACCGGGCTTTTCCGTTTATCGCTTGCCACTCCTGAGGACGTGGATTCAGCTCCTGTACAGATCGAGCAGGACCGGATTCGTCGCAACCGCGTGTATGCCGTACGCGTATTCGACAGCACGCTTCTGGCGCTGGCGTCCAATAATGAGATGCATCAGTACCGGGTTGAAGACGGTGAGCTTATACATCAGCAGAGCTTCAGCTTTGGACCGGCCGTGAGCAATTTGTTTATAGTAGATGAGCAGCCCGTTGTTACCGGGTCTGAGGGTACCGTGTACGAAATTTCATCATCCGGAAACCTTAACAGCATTTTCCAGGTGAACGGCGCCATAGATGACCTCAAGTACTGGAACGGCTTCTATCTGGTTCGCACACGCGACGGTCAGGTCTGGAAAGCACAGCGCAACGGTGATGCCGAGCTTCTCCGACGCGACGGTCGCGCAGGAAATATGATGGCGCTCACCCGTAATCAGCTCTGGATGAATGAATACGACCAGGTAACACAGCTTAGCCGTCAGGCCCGGACCGTTACTCGTAACGGAGGCGGATCATCAAATGGCCGCAGCGCAAACGGAAGGCTTGAGCTTACTCAAATTTCAAACACTATTGTGCCCTACCCGCGTCCGGTTATCATTCCGATTCAGTTTGAGCGCCCGATCGATCATAATGAAGTCAGTTTTCAGGTCCGCACTTCGGTTTCGAACGCCATTGTCCGCGATCAGGGCTTTTTCTGGCAGCCGGGCTCCAGAGATATCGGCAGCAGCCGCTTTACCATTATTGCCAGCACGGCCGATGGACAGGTAGACAGCACCTCATTTAATGTTGATATCCGCGCCTTTAACGCTCCTCCCCGCTTCAATCCCGTTCGGCCATTGTCTATTCCCGTAGGCGAGCCCTTCAGCCTGCCTGTTCGCGCCAGCGACCCTGATGGCTCCGATCCCGACCTCATTCGCTACCTCGGCGTTGATCTTCCCGACGGAGCCCGCATTGACGAGCGTACCGGGATGATTACGTGGACACCCACGCGCAGACAGGCCGGAGAGCACGAGTTCCAGGTAATAGCAACCGATCAGTACGGCTCGGCATCCTCCCTCACCGTAACCGTTAACGTGATGGAACTCAGCCGGGGTAACTGATATCAGCAGCAGAAAAAACATCGAAGAAGAGCTAAACGCAGAGGAAATCAGCGGGCCCTTATTACGCTGGTATGATCACAACAAGCGTGACTTACCCTGGAGACGAAGCGGAAATCCATATTACATCTGGATTTCGGAAATCATGCTTCAGCAGACCCGCGTGGATCAGGCCACTCCCTACTACCACCGGTTTTTAAAGCGCTTTCCAACCGTAAAGGATCTGGCTAAAGCCGAGCGCCACGACGTGCTGATGGCGTGGGAAGGCCTCGGATACTACTCCCGCGCCCGAAACCTGCAGGATGCCGCAAAACAGGTTATTGATGAATTCGACGGCGTTTTTCCTGAGACTTATGATGGCATCATCGCCCTGAAAGGCATTGGTCCCTATACCGCAGCCGCTGTATCCAGCATAGCGTTTGGCCTGCCGCATGCCGTGGTTGATGGAAACGTAATCCGGGTCATTTCCCGACTGTTTGGAATACGGGATGATGTGGGCAAAACCGGCACCAAAAATGAAATTCAACAATTAGCTGATCAGCTTCTGGACCAGGAACGTCCGGGTGATTTTAATCAGGCGGTGATGGAGCTCGGAGCCACCGTGTGCACGCCAAAGAATCCGGTCTGTATGATGTGTCCGGTTTCCACCAGCTGCGTTGCTTTCCGAACGGCCGAGACGGACTCGCTCCCGTACAAAGCGCCGAAGAAGAAAGTACCGCATCATCAGATTGTGGTAGGCGTTTGCCGCGATGATGATGGCCGTATGCTCATCGCCCTCAGACCCGAGGACAAAATGCTCGGCGGACTCTGGGAATTCCCCGGCGGCAAAGTCGAACAGGGCGAATCGAAAGAACAGGCATTAACACGCGAACTCCGTGAAGAGCTCGGGGTGATGATTTCCGTGGGCGAAAAGATCACCGAGATAAAGCACGCCTATTCCCACTTCAAGATCACCCTCAACGCCTACGAATGCCGCATTGAGCCAGATCAGCCCGAACCAAAACCAAAAGCCAGCAAAGAACTAAAATGGATTCAGCCGGAAGAGCTGGAGAATCATCCTTTTCCGAAGGCGAACCGCAAACTAACTATGTTGTTACTTGGCAAAAAGTAGACCTGTTTTCCAGTATGTCAGGGCTACAGTACCAACAGTATGTCAGAAGGGAATTAACAATAAAGAATAAACAATTGTATTTATTTGCGTTAATCCGCGGAATAGTCGGCGTATAGCGGCGTCCAGAGCCCTAATTCACAATTCACAATTCACCATTCACAATTTCTAATGTCTAAAGTCTCCCGACACCGCACAATCCCTCTGAAGCGCATACCGGAGCTGAAGCCTTTTCTGGATGAGATTGTCAGGAAGGTTGAGGTGCCATCATACATCAACTCGGATCCTATCCTTTTTCTGCACGCGTACGATGATGTGGTTGATAAACAGCTGGCCGGCTTTTTTGCCGCCATCATGGCCTGGGGACGCCGGGATATCGTAATTGCCAAAGTAAGCGAACTGATGGAGCGAATGGGGCATCAGCCGGCGCAGTTTATCCGCTCGTATTCTGAGGTTAATAGAGAGGCCCTCTCAGGCTTTAAGCACCGGACCTTTACCGAAGAGGATGTGCATCACCTTGTGCTGAACCTTAGCCGGATACTTGCCGATTACGGAGATTTCGAGGGATTCTGGCGCAGCGTGTACGAGCAGTCTAAGCTTCAGAACCGCGAGCTTATCGCCACTTTTCATGAGCGCTTTTTCGAATATCATACCGGTCCGCAGCGGACGCGCAAGCATATCGCAAGCAGTGAAAAAGGCAGCTCATGCAAACGACTTTATCTGTATCTGCGCTGGACCGTCCGCAAAAACAGCATCATCGATCCCGGTATATACGACTTCATGCCCCCATCCGAACTGATGATTCCGCTTGATGTTCACGTTGCGCGTCATGCCCGCCGCCTCGGGCTTCTTGGCCGCAAGCAAAACGACTGGCGAGCCGTTCAGGAGCTCACAAAAAAGCTCCGGCTGCTCGACCCCGAAGACCCGTCAAAATATGACTACGCCCTCTTCGGCCTCGGCATCGCCGACGTGGAGGTGCCTGAAGAGCTGATCATAACCCGGCGGGTTTGATGAGTTTGGGGTTCAGATTTGATCCTGAATCAAATTCTTGGGTATTTCCCGACGCCCACCATTGAAATCATGGGCTCCTACGGTGGAACGTACCTGCCGGCACTGTAGAATCGTACGTTTGTTCTCGGTAAACACCTCTCGGAAACTGCTCGCGCCCATCTGGGGGTTGATTGGATGTTGGTTACGGTTCTATGGCTAACGACGTATCAAACCGCGGGGTTAGGTTTTGTACGCCATTTGGTTGTTAACCCTCGGTTGCATTGAACCTTCGGCGGCATCCGGGCTTGGGCCTTTTTTTGCTTCGCAATCCCGGGTTTGAAAACCCGGGTTACAATATCGGTCGTCCGCTGACGCGGACTGAGGATTTTTGATAGCTGAATGGGGATATCTGATCTGTGAATGGGTCCCGATCGATTCAAATCCAAAGATTCGGGTTTGAATGTGCGGAGCTTTATGTACCCCTGGAACCCAGCCCCAACGGGGCGGCCAGCATCAGCATGGGGCAACGCCCCATGTATGTAATGCCAAATTATTAAGCCCCAACGAGGCGAAAGCGGGAGGATTTTTGATAACTGATTGCTGATTGCTCATCTTTGAATGGGTTATACAACACAAAGGCGCAAAATCCCGAGGCTGAAAGCCTCAACGAACACAGCCTGATGCAGCGCATCAGGTAGAATACGCACCCATATTCGCAGGCTACAGGCCTGCACGAGACCAATGTTCGAATTTCCGGCCATTCTTCACCGCCCATGATTGAAATCATGGGCTACTACGGTGGCACGTGCCTGCCGGCACTGTGGATTCAGACGTTTGTCCGGATGGCTCCATCGAATAGTGTCTGAAAGACACGACCACCATAGGAGCCGTGGGTTTCAACCCGGGGCGGGGTAGCGACATCGGATTTTTGATTTCCGGCCATTTATCGACAGTCATTTTTGAAAGTATGGGTGACTTATCCTCGGGGAATACTTCTTGGATATTCCTCGCGACCATCTGGGACAGGGCGTTGATCGGATGCTGGTGACAATTTCTACGGTTAACGAAGTATCAACCTGCGGAGGTTGTTGGGGTTTTGATCCCATTTGGCTGTTGGCCCTCGGTTGCATCGATACTTCGGCAGCATCCCGTCTCGGGCCTTGTTTGTTGGCTTTGCCTTCCCGGGGTTGAAACCCCGGGTTACAATATCGGTCGTCCGCTATCGCGGACTGAGGATTTTTGATCTTTGATAGCTGATTCCTGATTTTTTGAATGGGTACCAATCGATCCAAAGCCAACGATTCAGGTTTGAATGTGCGGAACTTTATGCAGCTTAGATTTACCGGTAGAACCCAGCCCCAACGGGGCGGCCAGCATCAGCATGGGGCAACGCCCTATGTATGTAATGCCAAACAATTGAAGCCCCAACGGGGCGAAAGCCAGGGGGTTTTTGATAGCTGAGTGAAGCGAAATCCCGGCCCGAAGGAGTCGGGGCTGATTGCTGATTTTTGATCTTTGAATTGTTCAGGACGCCATAGCACGCAAAGCACACGCGCCCCGGTTTACCGGGGAATTAACGCGAATTGTATTGGTCTAAAGTAGAGTTGTCGTCTCAATTTATAAGACTTTTGACTTTTGACTTTTGACTTTAGACCTTCGACCTTTAACTTCCGACCAATTCACAATTCACAATTCACAATTGTGAGCGAAGCGAACCCTCACAGTTCCGAACTATAAATCCGGTAGGTCTTTTCTTTCCAGCCGCCTATGCGTTCGGCTACGCGTATCATTTCGGTGTTGGTTTCGAGCAGCCAGCTGAGCTCGGAGGCGTTATAGCCTTTGGCGAGGCCTTTTACGATGGCTTCGCGGTGGAGAAGCGCATCTATGCCTTTTCCTCTGTACTCTGGAATTACGCCCATCAGTGCGGTTCTGATGCGGTCTATTTTCCTTTTATGGTACAGCAATTTCACCAGTCCAAACGGCATCAGCTTGCCGTCCCGGACGTGCTTAAACGCCTGATTCATATCCGGTAAGGCTACCGAAAAACCTATGGGTTTGCCGTCGATTTCGGCTATGTGCGCAAGGTCTTTGTCGAGAATGAGCTTCAGGTCTTTGGCAATGTGGTCGAACTCGGCTTCACTTATCGGACTGAATCCCCAGTTAGTTGCCCAGGCCTGATTAAAAATCTTCCGGATGGTGCGGGCTTCTTCCTTGAAATTGCGAATATTTACGGGACGAATAACCAGATTTGGCAATCTGTGGCGCACAATCTGCTCGGCACGGTTTATTCGGTCCAAAGCAACGCTTTTTTCGTCCACCACATAAGCAAGCAGATCAATTTCCTTATCCAGACCGGCAGCCTTTACGTGTTTGTCGTAATACGCTTTAGTCCACGGCATCATGATGTAGGGCTCGGTCTCATGACCTTCAACAAGCAGACCCAGCTCATACATAAAACCCGGGTTAATCGGACCCAGAATTTTATTCATGCCTCTCTCCTTCAGCCAGTCTTTTGCCACGTTGAACAAGAGCCTGGTCAGGAAAGCATCATCCACGCATTCAAAAAAGCCAAAGAAACCCGTCTGCTGCTTCTGATACTCGTTCCAGTCGTGGTTGATGAACACCGCAATACGACCCGCTATTTCACCATCTTTTTCAGCGGTGAAAAACGCGTGGTCTACGTTTTCGAAATAGGGATTCTTTTTGGGATCGAGCAGGTCGCGCTGCTGTATGTAAAGAGGCGCGATCCAGTTCTCATCATCTTTGTAGTGGCTGTACGGAAACGAAAGAAAAGCCTTCATTTCTGAAGGCTCTGTTACAATACGTACTCCGTGAAGCGGTTTGGATGTGCTCATATCCCGGTATGAATCAGCTTAGCTGACCTCCACAAGAGAATGTCCGTTTTTATCGATAATACCATGTTTGAGGCCAATCTTCCGGAAAGCATCCAGAATGGCATCAAGCTGATCGTCGGTATGCGTGGCGCTGTAGCTTGTGCGGATAAGCGACTGACCCTGAGGCACAGCCGGCGGCACAACGGCATTGGCATAAACTCCGGCTTCAAAAAGATCTTTCCAGAATTTAAAGCAGTTCATCATTTCACCGATAACTACCGGAATGATTGGCGTATTGCTGGTCCAGATGTTGAAGCCAAGATCCTTAAGCCCCTTGCGCATATAGTCTGAAATATACTCCAGGCGATCCAGTCTCCAGGTTTCTTCCTGAAGAATTTCGAGAGCCTTAAGCACGGTAGCAGCGTTTGCCGGCGGCATAGACGCGCTGAAAATGTGTGCGGGCGAATTATGACGGATAAATTCAATTACCGGACGTTCACCAACAAGGAAACCACCAAGCGAAGCGAATGACTTCGAGAAAGTACCGCTGATGAGGTCAACTTCATCATTCAAACCGAATACAGAAGCTGATCCGCGTCCGCCATCACCAATTACACCAATAGCGTGGGCATCATCAAGATAAAGACGGGCGCCGAATTCCTTGGCCAGTTTATTCAGTTCAGGTACGTTGGCCAGCTGTCCCGACATGGAAAACACGCCGTCGCTCACAATAATCTTTCCGGTGTTCGGATCAGATTTCTCCAGCTGCTTGCGAAGCTGAGCCATATCATTATGCCCAAAACGAATTGTTTTAGCATTAGAGCAAAGCGTACCAACCACAATACAGGCGTGGTTGTCTCTGTCTGAATAAATCTCGTCGTTACGGCCGGCGATTGTCTGAATTGCGCCTTCGTTGGTCTGATAGCCCGTGCTGAAAAGCACACAGGCCTCTTTATTCATGAATTTCGCGAGCTTTTCTTCCAGCTCAAGATGAAGATCGAGAGTACCATTGAGATAGCGCGAACCCGTGCAGCCTGTTCCATACTGCCTGATGGCATTCTGGGCCGCTACGATTAAGCGCTCATCGTTGGTTAATCCGAGGTAATTATTAGAACCGGCCATAATGACCTTGCGGCCTTCTATAACCACAACTGTTCCGTCTGTTTCCGTAAGGGGTTTAAAATACGGGTATAAGCCGAGGGCTTTTACTTCATCTGCTTTCGTAAAATTGAAAGCTTTAGAAAATATATCCTTCACAGGCTTATCTGTATGGGTTTTACTCATACTAAACTATTTATAAATCTTAAATAAAATCAATTTGTAATATAGGTACTATACTGCATTCTTCAAACCAGAGCGGAGCCCGTATCATTTCAATTGCCTCAATCTAATTTGGGCGTACCTGTTCGTCCCTTACAAACGTGGCGAGATGTTTGATGTAATCTTTTGATACTTTTTCCCAGCTGAACTGATGCTCTACAAATGAACGGCTGGATTGCGAAAGTGTTTCAAGCTCGAGTGAAATCACTTCATCTATTTTCTGAGCAAACCCTTTAGCATCTCTGTTTGCTACTCTGTAGCCGTTTTTGCCCTGGGTAATAACATCACGGATTCCCTCTATATCGCTGGCTATAGCAGGGGTATTGCGAATATTGGCCTCGAGCAGCACAACCCCGAAGCCTTCCATATCTCCTTTTACCTTCACGTTCGGCATTATGAAGATATCAGCGGCCGAATAGGCCATTTCAAGCACATCATCGGGCTGACGCCCAAGCAGCATGATAGAATCTTTCCTGCCCGACTCCTCAATTGCGCTCATAATATTCGCCTTTTCGGCACCGGAACCTACGATCACATAAATAACGTCGGAATTAACCTTGGGCAGCACTTCTCGTATAAACCACTCATGCCCTTTTCTTTTTATGAGCCTGCCTACCGTAAGCAGAATCTTGCGGTTTCCGGCCTCAAAGCCGAACCGTTCTTCCAGAAGCATCTTTGCCTCTGCTCTCTTGTAGTTTATTTTAAGATCGCGTACGTCGAAACCGTTGGGCAGTACTTTAGACTTAGCCACATCAAGCCCGCGGTTCAGACATTCCTGCCGCGTGGCCGAGCTAACGGATATAACGCCATCCAGACTGTTAAACACTTTTTTGATGAGCCACTGATAAATACCCACGTCAAGGGTAACATCATGTCCGTGGCTAATGCTGATCATCGGCGTTTTGATGCGGCTGCGCGTAAAATAAGCCAGGGATCCCGTAACCATAGACGAATACAGTATCACGTCCGGCTTGTGTTTTTTCACAAATGAAGGAAGGAAAAAGAACAGCCTCAGCAGGAAGAATGTCGTTTTAACCACGATGAATTTCCAGCGGGTCTCCCTGGTAAATTCAATCAGCTCCACCCCTTTATTGGCCGTAAGCTGATCCGTAAGCTGAAGACTTACCCGCTGCATGCCGCCCATATTTTTAAGGGCCGCATCTTTAGGCGGATGTAAATGTGATATGTACAGTATCTTCAAATCCGGATTCTGTTATGTAGGGTGATGCAGTGTTTCAAAGAAAAACGATTAATTTAAAAGCATGTGCCAGATATCATTAGCTGAATCTGAAACCATCAGTTGTATCTGTTGTAATCCACCACTTTTCGGTAGTCCTCAATCAGCCCGTCCATAATGGCTTGCCAGTCGTACGTAAGCGCATGCTTGCGGGCTTTAGCTGCCATGCCGGAGCGCTTGCCTTCATCTTCGGCCAGCTCCAGAATTTTGGCAGCAAACGCCTCAGCATCCTGAGGTGGCAAAATATAGCCCGTTTCACCATCAATAACCAATGATTTGCTTCCCATCGCGTCTGCGACCAGGGCGGGCACACCCGACGACATTGCCTCGAGGGTTACGTTGCCAAAGGTTTCGGATTCCGATGGAAAGAAAAAGATGTCGGTGGCCGCATAAACCTTCGCCAAATCCTTTCCAAACTGATAGCCCGTAAACACAGCATCGGGCATGCCGGCTTTCAGGTCATCCATAATAGGGCCATCGCCGCCGACCATCACCTTTATATTGGGGTTTTTCTTTCGGGCAATGTTGGTTGCCTTCATGAAGGTTTCCAGATTCTTTTCCCACACCAGCCGGGAAATAAAGCTCACGACCACATCATCTTTTGTAAAACCAAGCTCTGCACGAAAAGCCTCGTCCCGGTTTTCAGGAGTGAACAAATCCGACTCTATGCCGCGCGTCCACAGCCCGATTTTACTTCTTGAAATCCCTTTTTTAATCAGAAATTCGTTCATGGATTCTGAGGGAGTCACCACTTTTTCGCAGTTATCATAAAACCACAGCAGATATTTCCAAAGCAGCGATTCCAGAAAGCCAAAACCGTAGTATTTAAGGTAGCTCGGGAAATGCGTGTGATAGGATGAAAGCACCGGTATGTGATGCTTGCGGGCGTATTTGAGCGCAATGAGGCCCAAAATATCCGGCGTGGCAATATGAATGACATCGGGTTTAAAGTCCTCCAGGTCGAGACGATGGACCTCAGGTAAAAACATGGAAACCCGGTACTCCGGTCTGCCCGGAGGCGGCACAGACGGCACTTCGATAAAGCGTCCGGCCGGTTCTATCGCCCGTTCTTTTGTGCCCGGACCAAAGACCAGAACATCCACTCCCGAATTCTCAAGATGCCGCACTAACCGGTTTAGCGTAAGCGATACGCCGTCTTTTATGTGCACATAATTTCCGGTAAAAATAGCTACTCTGAGCCGGGACATATTTAAAATTAAGAGTGGGGATTAAAAGGCTGAACAACATCAAAACGCATCATCACACAAGCTTTAAAAAAACAGCTGTTGGAACCGGGCGGGCCGGGCTGACTAAAGAATCAGCTTCAGTTAAACCCATTATCTTAACAATCGGTATGATGATGCAGAATTTCGTATTTTCCAGCAAAATTTAAATATAAGGACATTTCATTTTTTTATGAAAGTATTCGTTACCGGTGGCACAGGTTTCATCGGAAGCCATCTTGTTGATGCGCTTATTAATAATCCCGACAATGAGGTCCGCTGTCTGGTGCGTTCAGAGCTGAAATGGCTCGACAAGAAAAACATCACCGCGGTTAAGGGTGACCTGCACGACCTGCCGGCTCTTAAAAAGGGACTCGAGGGTGCCGACGTGCTTTTTCATCTTGCTGCACTGGTGAAGGCACCCAGACCAGATATTTTCCATCGGGTAAATGTGGAGGCCACGGAGAACATCATCCGGACCGCACAAAAAGCCGGCGTAAAGAAAATGGTGATTCTCTCTTCCCTGGCCGCCGTCGGACCAAGTTTTGAACGCCCGGTTAACGAAAACGACCCGCTTATGCCTGTGAGCATGTACGGGGAGTCCAAGAAAGAAATGGAAGAAATGATTGAGCGCATTGCCGGCCCCGATGATTCCATCACCATTCTCCGGCCGCCTGCCGTTTTTGGTCCGCGTGAAGAGCAGATTTATTCCTTCTTTAAAATAGCAAGCCGGGGAATCTGTCCTGTCGTTGGCGGCTCCGAAACGCGCATCTCCATGGTTCATGTTAACGACGTGGTACAGGGATTACTGCTGGCTTCAGTTGAGAACAAAAAAGGAGTCGTAAAATACTTTGTATCAAGCGAAAAAGTGTACACCTGGAAAGAAATAAAAGACGCCACAAGCAAAGCGCTGGGCAAGAAGCTGGTCACTCTGCCCGTTCCACCGGGTATTGTTGGCTATCTGGGCACAATTATGGAAACGGTTGGTTCGTTTTTTGGTCAGTATCCGATAATGAACAAAGATAAAGCGAAAGAAATGACCATGGAGTGGACCTGCAGTATCGATAAAATAAAAGATGAGCTGGGCTACCAGCAAATTTTCTCGCTCGAAGATGGAATTGCCGATACGATTAACTGGTATAAGAAACACAATTGGTTGTGACTCGCTGTCGCTAGTAATTGTGAATGGTGAATTTTGAATTGTGAATTAAATGGTCAAAAGTCGAAGGTCGAAGGATATGCGATATTT
>Ga0207421_10007069_pt1 | contig 12057 bp, 9 predicted proteins | sample SodLakKL_010_SED_4_FD_187542 | JGI IMG/M metagenome (GOLD analysis project Ga0207421, IMG submission 187542) | Alkaline sediment microbial communities from Lake Tanatar, Kulunda Steppe, Russia - 8KL_010_SED (SPAdes) (version 2) | ecosystem: Environmental > Aquatic > Non-marine Saline and... | reverse complement strand
TGATCCATTTCATCCCAGTCATCGGATGAGATAATATCGGCAAAGGCTGCCACCTGGAAGTAGTCTTCCACGTCTATGGTCAGGTAATTGTGCATAGTTCAGATCAACGCATGCAGCGGCGACAGCGCCTGGTGACAAGATGGACAAACAAATACCAGTGTCGAACATTACCATAGAATTCATCTTTGTGCTTGTTTTTTTTAACAAAAAAAATCGTTTTGCAGGTTGCTCGCAAAACGATTTTCCCGGGGCATTGGATTCAATCAGGCCTTTCCGAGGATCCTTTTTCTGGCAAAACCGGCAAGAAACACCAGTCCGAAGCCTAAAACAATCATAGCCGCCGGCTCATCCGGCACCCCGGCTGGGGTTGTGGACGACACAAGGGATGAAAGATACGGCTGGTCGCCGTCTTCCCGGGTCTGAGTTTCGGATGCACCCGCAGCCTCGAGAATCGAATGAAGATTGCGCCGCTGGTCTGCGCTGAATACATCGGGATCAATGGATGCAAGCATCAGTTGGCCCTGCTCGCTATATACCCCGTGTTCCGCTGTTATTTTGGTGGCGGCATGGACGAATTCCGGGGCGAATGCATTATCGGTCTGCTGATCAAAAGAAATCCCGTAAACAGTTGTTGATAATACGAAACAAACTGTCGCAATAGTCAGGAAAAATAAAAGATTCGTTTTTCTCATTTTAGCCTCCCAACGCACTTCTTTATGCTATGGAATCACCACCGCGCCCTCAAAACCGCTGCAGGAAACGCCGGCATGGTAATGCAAAGTCTTGCCAACAAATTGAATGGAATGTGTGGGTGTAGATGCAATTACGATGCCATGAATCAGGCAGAAAGAAATTTAGAGTTGCCGAGCCGGAAAATCGCGTCGATGAAGCTATGCAGGGGAAAGGGGAAAAATACGGAATTCCGGAATAACGGAATTGATATTCCGTTATTCCGGAATTCCGTAAAGAAACCGCCGGGCGAATCAGTTGGCGAGTTCCAGGGCAAGGAGCGCCCGGCTGAAGTTGTCCGTGAATACGAAACCAGCCTCGATGGCATGGGGGGCGTCTTCGAGTTTCCGGTGCCAGCAGAGCTGTGCAACCCCCTGCAGGTGGGGGACCAGAAAATCATTGCCGAAATCGAACAAAAAGGAAGTTCCGGGCGGGGTCTCCCTGTTGATGACCACCCGCATACCTTCCTGGCTGAAATCAACGGTTATCGCCCGTTCCGCGAAATCTCCATGCGCCATGCCCAGCTTGTCACAGGTTCTCAGCAGCACATTCTTCTTTTCAGGTATTCTTGGGTAGCGGCGCCTGGAATCCGGGTTTTCTTCTTCGGAATGCGTCATTTCCAGGTTATTGTTCAGGCAGTGCTGCATATAGGTCGGGCATTTTTTATAGTGGCGTGTCCGGCAGTAATGAACAACCTGCGCGCGCAGCGGCAGATAAATCCCATCCGCAGGCAGGTCGCATGCCTGCATTTCCACAAGGAAATGCGGGCATCCGTCGGGTATCGTGTTATCCTTTGAGTTCATTTATGGTATCCTGTGCGGCTGGCACACGCATTATCATTTCACGCCTCTAATCATAAAAAAAATATCGTCAAATTATAATTTGCAAATAACATTCCATTTTGTCCAAAACCTATTATTTCCACTGGCGGGTGCTTATACCATATCGCTTGAGTTTTTCATAAAGCGTTGTTTTTGCAAGGCCAAGCTGTTCACAAGCATCGTCGATTTTTCCGTTGCATACCTTTAACGCCTCGGTAAGCACCCTGGCCTCGAAAAGCGATATGCTTTCCTTAAGCGGGCGGGTGGCAAATTTTTCGACATCAAAGGAAGGCACCGGGGCCTCTTGCTTTGCGGTTTGGCTTTCGCCGTCGATACCCAGGGATTCCGGGGTGATCATCCCTTCCCTGGAAAGCAAAACCGCGCGCTGAATGACATTTTCAAGCTCCCGCACATTGCCGGGCCAGTCATAGGCAAGCAGTTTTTCGACCACGCTGTTGGGCAGAAACGTCACTTCCTTGTTAAAAAGCGCGCGGTACTTGACAAGAAAATTGCTGGCGAGCAGAACGATATCTTCTTTGCGCTCGCGAAGGGGCACCTGGCGCAGCTTGATGACATTGAGCCGGTAGTACAGGTCTTCCCGGAATTTCCCCTGCTTCACAGCTTCTTCCAGGTCCTCATTCGTGGCGGCAATCACCCGCACGTCCACCGAAATCGGCTTGTTCGACCCCACCCGTATGATCTCACCCTCCTGGAGGATACGCAGAAGCCCGGACTGCATTTTGGGGCTGATATTGCCGATTTCATCCAGAAATATCGTCCCGCCGTCGACCTCCTCGAACTTGCCTTTGCGGGCAGCGTGCGCCCCGGTGAACGACCCCTTTTCAAACCCGAACAGGTCGCTTTCCAGGAGGCTTTCAGCCACGGCCGCGCAGTTGAATTTAAGATAGGGCTTGTCGGAACGGTTGCTGTGCCGGTGGATCAGGTCCGCCACCAGCTCCTTGCCCGTTCCGGATTCCCCGGTGATCAAAATGGTGGCAGACGATGCGGCCACCTGGTAGATCATTTCGCGCAAGGCCCGTATGGGCTTGGAATCGCCGATCATATTGTCCTTGCCGACAAACCGCTCGGTTTCCATTTTAAGATAATTCACTTCCTTGGACAGCTTCTGCCGGTGCGCCTCGCTTTCTTTCAATACGGAGATTTTCTCCTTAAGGACCTTTTCTATGCCCTGGGAGTATTTTTGCAGTTCGATTTCGTGGTGTTTCTTTTCCGTGGTATCCCGAAGGATGAGCAGAGTCAGATTGTCATCCCGGTAGCCGATGAAAGGAACATGGCTGTATTCCACGTACAAGGAATCACTGAGTTTTCTTTCAAAGATCCTGCCGTAATTCTTCTGGCTGTCCACGCAGTTAAACGGGCAGAATTCCCCGGCGCAGGGGCTTTCTTCCCCCACGATGACTTCGTGGCACTTTCGCCCTTCCCGGTTACCGAACCTTGCCACCGCGGCCTGGTTCATACGCTCAATAATAAAGTCATCCCGGATGATAAAGAGCATGTCCGGAAGCAGATCGAACAACACCTTGTTATTGCTTGACAGTCTGTCGACTTCCTGTTGTGTTGCAGTAAAGGATTCCGACATAAAACCTACCCTGTGCGTCATTGACATTCAAAAGGCTGCAAAAACCGGTTTTTCCGCAGCCGCAGCTACCGCGATCCCTTCTGAAACAACACCACTTTAATTGTTTGGAATATAGTCGATAGATCCAAACCAAGCGAGAGATTTTTTATATAATACAGATCATACTCGAGCTTTCTGAGCGCATCCTCCTGAGAAGCCCCGTAGGGGTAGCAGATCTGGGCCCAGCCGGTTATGCCCGGCTTGACCACGTGCCGGATCGTGTAAAACGGGATACTTTTCTGAAGCTCCCTGACGAATACGGGCCGCTCCGGCCGGGGACCCACAAAAGACATTTCCCCCCGGATAACGTTGATCAGCTGGGGCAGCTCATCGATGCGTACCTTACGGATGAAACGGCCGAACTTCGTTATGCGGTCATCTTCCGTGCTGGCCCATACGGGGCCGTCTTTTTCGGCATCGTCCCGCATGGAACGGAATTTTATGATTTCAAATACTTTTCCGTTTTTTCCCACGCGCTCCTGCCTGTAAAAAACCGGGCCGGGGGATTCAAATTTGATCATCACCGCAGTGAAGAGAAAAACCGGCAGCGACAAAAGCAGCATGACGGATGCCACGCTGATATCAATGAACCGCTTGACCAGCCGTCTGAAAAAACCCACGTAAAAGCCGTCCGAAAACAAAAGCAAAGACGGGTTGACCCTTTCAACCATCAGCTTTCCCGTAAGCTCCTCGTAAAACCGGACCACATCATGAACGTCTATGCCCATGAACTTGTAATCAATCAGATCATGCATGGGCGTCCCCCGCATGTCATCCAGGGCGAGGATGATTTTTTCGATCTTACGGTTGGCGCACATGTCCCAAAGGCCGGAGAGTTCCTTGAAAACCGGCGCATTTCCGGGGTTCAGGCCGGGATTGTCGTCGCCGACAAAAGCTGCGATCTTAAACCCGGAATCCTGCTTTCCTTCGACGGCGGATACGACCTCCCGGGCAACCCGGCCCGTTCCGAACAGGGCGACAGGTACCGTGAACATCCGCCGTTCGAGCATGATAAAGTAAGAAAAACGCCACAAAAAAACGCAGCCGCCCACCGCTACCAGCCCGCTCCAGAAAACGCCTGTTGAGATAGTCAGAAACGGGAAGAAATAATAGATGACGGCAAGGATAATGCAGCCAAAACCGAAAGCCTGGAGAACCTGCAGCATGTGTTCGGAAAACCTGGGAATGATGGAAAGGTCATACAAATCCAGGTAATAAAGGCACATCTGAAAGACGAAAACCACAACGACGGCCCTTAAAAAATAAAGCGGCACTGTCTGGCTGTATTGTGCAAGTCCGATGGCAAGAATAAAAACGGAATTGATGATAAAAAAGACAAGCAGGCCTTCGCCTGCTACAAACAAGATGTTCCGCCAGGGATAATATTTTTTCAGAATAAACGGCATACGCAGGTTTTCCCCGGTTATCGCGGTAAATTATGAATAATATTTGCCATATTCGTATCCGTAGCCCATTTTTCCGTCAATGAGCTTTTCCAGCATGTTTTCCGGATAGGCGTTGTATACCAGGCCCATGATTTTTTCCGGGCCGACTGCGTCCACGAATTTTTTGACATGCGCCTTTTTGGAAATGCCGTGGCGTACGACCAGGACAACGCCGTCCAAATGTTTTGCCAGTATGCCCGTTTCGGAGGCGACAATGTTGGGCGGGCTGTCGAACAAAACGACGCGGTCTTCGTATCGCTCGGCCACTTCACGCACAAGACGGTCCATCCTGCGCGAGGTAAGCATTTCCGATGGGTTTGCCGGCGGCTTGCCAGAGGCGATCAGCGACAGCTTTGGCTGGCCGGTTTTCCGGATCAGCAGGGACAAATCGACATCGTCCTTTAAATGATCCACCAGCCCCGTTTCATTGGAAATGGCGAACAGGGGCGCAAGTGTGGGATTCCGGAAGTCGCAGTCCAGCATCAATGCATGGTGTTCCATATCCTGGGCGATGGCAACGCCCAGGTTGGCGCAAACAAACCCCTTTCCTTCGTGCGGCGCGACGCTTGTCACCAGGACGGTGCGCGGTTTTTTTCCGGAGGGCGGATACAAAATGGAAGTACGAAGGCGCCGGAACTGCTCGAAATAGGGCAAATGCGGATCCGTTGACATCCGGAGGCGCAAATCCCACTTGTCGTTTTCAAACATCCCCGCCAGATCCGTATTGCGCTGCAAAGGGGATGCCGGGGCATCGGCCGTCCGCTGCCGGATCTTACGGACGGGTGGGTCGGCTGGCCGGGCGGTCGTTTTCTGCCCCCGCGACTGATCGGATCTTTCGAATGCTTTGGCAATCTTGCCCATATGGTTTTTCCTCGTTGGCGGTAAAACATTGATGAATTTTCAAAAGCCCAATAGCTAACAGCGCCGGGAACATGGGATGCGGTGCCGAAGAAAGTGCATCATGGACTTCATTGTCCCGGGATATGCTTTTGGTGCGGCGTCTTTATGAAGATGCGCTTCCTGCGTCAGCACATCCTATAACAAAGATGCGCTTCCTACGTCAGCACATCCTATAACGCTGATCGGGTAGCTATTCAGAGTTAAAGGATGATTTCGCCCTGGAGGTACAAATAGCCGGTGGCGACACCCAGGGCCCCGATCCAGGCGATGAAAAACAGTGACCATGCAATGTTTTTGATCTTTTTGCGCCTTTTTTCCGCATCCGTTGCGATAAGCGGCAGGGCCGCGGTCACAGGCACTTCCAGGTAGTCCTCCACTTCCCGGATATCCTTGAAGGATGAGTCCAGCATGGAAAATCCCATGACCAGGCCGATGCCTGCCACCAAGCCCATGCCGACAGCCATGAAAAGAATTCTTACAAACGTGCCGCCCATGGGCGTTGTCGGAACATAGGCCGGATCCACCACCCGGAACTGGCTGCCCTGCTGACGCCTCTCCAGGCTTTCCGCAGCCTCGGCGGACAAGCTCTGGGCCAGGAGGTTGTCGTGATAGCTTCTGAGCTGGTTGTAATCCCGTGTCAGGGCGGTCCATTCTGCCTCGCGGACCGGTGCGGCATCGATCCACTTCTGATATTTTTCCATCTGCTCACGGATTTTTTCCGCATCGGTCCGCAGCGTATCCAGGTTCATTCGGATTTCCCTTAGCTGGGCGTTAAGCTCGGCCATGCGGGTATCCTGGGGGGCGGCTGCAGTGAGATTTCCTTCGTCGTCCGCCTCCGCCATGAGCGCTGATCGCTCTGCCTCTAGCTGCTCCAGCCGGTTTTTCGCACGCCGGACCGCAGGATGCTCGGCGGTATAGCGCGAGAGCAACTCCTGGTAGCGCCTGCGTGCATCGGATAACTCATCGCGCCTTCCAGCGGTGCCGGATCCGGTATCAACCGCGCCGTCAGCCAGGCGCTGCATTTCCTTTCTGGTTTCAAGCTGCTCGGAGACAAGAAGCCTGGTCTGCTCGAGATCGTGAATTCTTCTTTGGGTGGATTCAAACTGCTCTTGCAGCGAATTCAGGCGGGACATGTTGGATGCACGCTGGTCTGGCATCTCGTTGTAATGCCGGAGCTTGTAGTCGCGCATCTCCGCTTCTTTTTTCTCAAGCACCTCGCGGGACATGCTAAGCTCGTCCTGGATATAGCGGGTGGTCCCCGTGGCACGCTCCTCGCGGAGCTTGAGGTTCTCCTCGATAAAACGGGATGCCAGGGCATTGGTCACCCGCATGGTCTGCCGGGGATCTCTTCCCTTGAAAGACACGGTGAACACGTTTCCTTTTCCGCGCTCGATATTAACTGAAATATCCCTGCGCATCCTTTGAACAACGTCTTCTATGGGAGCATTTTCCATCATGGCGGGATACAGGCCGTGCTCGCGGATCACCCGCTCAAGGCTTGAGCGGCTCATCACCTGCTGGGAGATGGAGTTGACCATATCCCCCATATTCCGCTCGTCATCGGGCGACATCTTGCTGGGGTTGATCCGCTGCTGCTGATACATGAGCGAAGCACTGGACTGATAAATCTTTGGCTGCCTCAGATAATTGACATAGCCAAGACAGATCGCTGCCAAAAGAAAAAACAGGATCAGCTTGTGCCAGCTCAAAAACAGGTTGAGATAGCTTTTCAGGACGTCGATTTGAGACTGTTCGGTATTCATTTTTTAACCTGCCAGAAAATTACCATTGTATAAGATCCTTACCGGCCGTCAGCCGTACGAAAACCCGGTGGTTTTCATAACTGCCGCGCCGTTCGTCGGCATCCAGCTCCGTGTATGCATAACCGGCATCGAGCCGGTACCAGCGCGCAAAATTGTATGTGAGCCGCGCGTCTGCCCGAATGCGTTTTTCCCGGTCCGAGCCGTTTGTTTCAATATCGTCGTCTTCCCGGTATGTTACCCCTGTGCTTCCCGAAACATTTTCGGTCAGCTGTCGCCTGATGCGTATTCCCGCCAGCCAGTAGCGGCTGAGCCCCTCGTCGTCGATTCCCTCGTAATAGCGCTGGTCAAGACCGCTTTCGCCGTGAACCCGCCAGGAACCTCTCTGAAGCTCATTATCGAGACTGGCCTTCAGAAAAAATGCTTCCGTATCCGACAGAATATCGCGCCTTACCAGGGAAGCGCCGGCCTCCAGGTCCAAAGTCCGCCTCGGTGACAACTGTCGGTTTACCCCTGCGGTTGCCGTGTACACCTCATAGTCCCTGAAAGACTCCTCGTAATCGTTGTATGTGTAGCCCAGGCGGCTGAAAATGCTTGTATGGGGCGACAGCCTGTAGTGAACGGAGACATCCCCGGAATGGGTCATAATATCATCGCCGTTGTCGAAATCCCCCTTTGTAAACGTGTATCCGGAGCGCATGCTCCATTGGTGGTTGAACCGGTGCGCCACCGATACAAACGGTGAATGCCGGACATAATCCGTAAACTCATCATCCCGGTTTCTGAGCACCCGGTTGTTGTAACCCAGGCGGACAACGCTTTCCTGTGCATAGGAATAATTCATCGAGGAGGAAAAGCTGTTGGTCCAGTAGCGCCGCCTCCCCCTGCGGTCGGCCAGCTCGATTTCCCCGTCGATTTCTTCCGCATCGGTGAACGTGTAGGGATCATCGGAGAGGCGGTAGGTGTTGCTGAAATTGAAGCCCAGGCGCTTTCGGGCCTGAACAGCGTAGGCGGCCGATGCCTGGTGATCGACCCGCTCTTCTTCCGTGCGGTAGCTGTAAACCAGGCTGGGCGCATAGGAAAGCGAAAAACTGCTGGTCTTTGTCTCGCGCGTATAGATCATTCTCGGCGAAACGCGGCTCTCGTGTTCCGATTCAGCATTTCTTGGCACGCGGTCGATGTTGGATTCATATCCCTGTTCCACGGAAACCTCCCCCCGGAATGTTTTCCGGGACGATGCATCGGCAGCAAAAGGGGTGAACAGCACCATAGCCATTGACACCATAGCCATTGCAAGGCACGCAAAAAAGAACCGGGGCCGCAGCACCCTTTTGTTTTTATGGGACAACAATGGTGTCACCGGGTTTTATGGTGATATTTTTTGCGCTGTCCGGTCTTTTCAAAAAAGTATCGTAATCGAAATACGTGATCTTCTGCTCCTCCCCGGGCCCGCTGACGATCATGATCCGGTCCTTTTTCGCCCATTCGCCGAACCCCCCGGCCCGGGCAATGGCCTGGAGCACAGTAAAAGGCCGGCTGATGTCATATTCGCCCGGCGATGCGATCTCGCCCAGTATATAGTAGGTTTTGCTCCGTCCTTCGGAGAGCATTACGGTCACTTCAGGCGCCTCTATGAATCTTTCCAGTTCGTTTTGTATGCTTTCAGAAAGTGCGGCAGGTGTTTTGCCGGCAGCCATGAGTTCACCGGCAAGGGGAAGCGAAATCCGGCCGTCTATGCGGACAATCACCCCTGAACTGACATCCTGTTCGCCGAATACACGCACATCCAGGATATCCCCTGCGCCGATAACATATTCCCGGGCGTCGTCATGCAAAACAGCGTTCCGGTTGTCAGCTGCTGCGGTGCCGAAAAGGATAATCAATACAAGGGGAAGTACATAAGCAATCTTTGAAGTCAAACGAAACATAGCGCACCATTGGCTTGTTGTGAACAGTATTGCAGGGATGAACTGTTTTCTCTTCATGATAAAAAAAGGTTACAATCTCCCTGCAGGGTTATTATGATCCGGGCTTCCTGCCAACACATCGCCGAAACAAGAACTGACGATCCGGATCGCAGCTTTTAATGAGTTCACCAAAACTTAAAGCAAAAAACATGCCGCAAAAACAGGAGCCCAAATGATTTTACCGCTCCGGGACGCCCGCTTTCAGGGATCGGCTGCATTCTTCAAAATTGCACAAATCTTGACCCCTGGGCCTTTACAAAGCCGTCGGTTCAAGGATTTTCACTGGTTCGCCACTATCGAGATAGTAAGCAGCACCCGGGAAATTGTAAACTAAAATTTTCCCGCTTCTTTCTTTTCTTGAATCCTTCGACGCGGCTTATTATATATTATAAACATAGTGCCGGCATATTGCCTGAATGAGAAGCATCTTTTCCTGTGTGGCCCCATTGCAGGAGGACAGGATACTCGGAGAAAATTTGATTTTAAGGCACATTTATTGCTTGTCATTTCAGGAAATCGTTATGAGTCTTTTACCGGTTTCGCGGCGCAACGAAACCGTGTTTTGTGAACAGCCACTACTACATTCTTTTCGGCACCGCAGGCAAAAAGTTAAACAAAACAATTCGTTTACCAGGGCAGCACCATCATTTTCCTTTCATTTGAAGAAAAGGCGGCAAAACCTATGAATCATTTCAGCAAACCATTTTATATGATTGTTTTCTTCTTTCTGATAGCCGGCCTGTCCACTGCGTGCAGCGGCGACCCGGAAGAAAAAAAGATCGGCCATTATCAAAAGGGCATGGAATATGTAGATAAAGGCGATTATCGATCGGCAATCATCGAGTTCCGAAATGCTGTGCAGATCGATGCCAGATTTGCCGATGCCCGCTACCAGCTTGGCCTGGCATACCTCGAGACGAATCAGCCGGGCAATGCGCTGGGGGAGCTTGAACGGGCGGGCAGCCTCGACCCGGACAACACGGATGCACTGATCAAAGCCGCTGAAATTTACGCGCTTGGAGGAAGGACAAGGGAAAGCCGGGAAATCATAGGCCGGATTTTCGAGGCTGACGAGGATTTTCCCGATGCCCATTCCCTGATGGCGCAAATCGAAATGGGCGACGGGAACATAGCGGAAGCTGAAGCGGCCATCGAGCGCGCGCTTTCGGCAAATCCCGATGAAAGCAGGTATCATGTCATCCACGCCCGGGTGCTCACGGAGGCCGGCAAGACCAAACCAGCGGAAGAGGCGCTTAAAAAGGCCATGGAAATCGATCCTTCCACGGACATGCTGCGCATGCTCATTCGTTTCTACACGCGCTTTGACCGGAGCGACGAAGCCGAAGCCTACATTTTGAACCTGGCGGATCAGCAGCCGGACGCTCACCGGCTCTACCTGGATCTGGCGACTTTCTATATCAGCAAAGGCGACCGGCAGGAAGCCGAAAACCATATACTGAAAGCTGTTGATGAAAACCCGGACAATCCGGAGTTGTTAATTTATCTGGGCAATTTCTACCTGCAGACCCAGGCTGTGGACAAAGCGGAAGAAGCATTCCAAAAAGCCGTTGAGGTGGCTGAGAAGCCGGCCGATGCAAACGCCATTCTCGCCAATTTTTACTTCAACACCCAGCGCTTCGGTCTTGCAGAGGAAAAAACCGAGGCAGCCCTGAAAAGCAACCCGGGCCATTCCATGGGCAAGCTTGTCAAGGCAAAACTTCTGGTGCGTGAGCAGGAGAATTCCGAAGCCCTTGACATTCTGGATGACCTCATAGAAGACCACCCGCGCTGGGGAGAGGCCTATTATCAAAAAGGACTTGCCCATTTGAACCGGGGGGAAAACCGGCTGTCCCTGAATGCCGCAAACCAGGCTTTGGAATATTCACCGGAAAACCCGGAAGTTAAAACCCTTATCGCCCACCACCAAATGCTTCAGGGAGAATACGGAACCGCGCGTGATACGGCGATCTCCGCCCTTCAGCGAATGCCCGGCAACCTGCGGGCAGGCATCGTGCTGGGCCGCTCTTTTCTGTTTTTAGGGGAAACCGAAAACGCCGTGAACCTGTTTGAAAACATGATTGAAGCGGCGCCCGAAAACCGCGAGATCCGCTTCAACCTGGCCGGGGCCTACCTTGCTGCCGAGCGGTTCGACGAAGGCCGGGCTGAACTTAAAACCCTACTGAAAGGCCATCCGGATTTCGCCCCGGCCCTGGCAGCCAAAACCGGCCTGCTGGTCGGGCAGGGAAAGACCGACGAGGCGATCGGGGTTGCCCGGGACCAACTGCAAAAATCCCCGGAAAACCCGAACTATCTTGTTATGCTGGCAGGCCTCCTGAACCGGCACAACCAGGAGCACGAAGAATCCCTTTCGCTGCTTGAAAAAGCGCGGGAAGTCGCCCCCGACATGCCGGGCATCTACTCCATGACAGCAGGAATTATGATGCAGCAGGGAAAAACCGACCAGGCCATCGAAAGCTACCGGGAGATGGTCAAGGCGAGCCCGGATGCGGTTCAGGGCCACATGGCACTGGGATCTTTGCTTGAACAAAACGGTGATTACGAAGGGGCAATGAAGGCTTATGCAAAAGCCCTGGAAGTCCGGCCGGGCTTCGCACCGGCTGCCAACAACCTTGCATGGCTCATGGCCAAAAGCGATGACCCGGACCTTGGCGAAGCCCTGCGCCTGGCGCTGATTGCCAAGGAGGCGCACCCGGAAGACCCTTACATCTCCGATACGCTGGGATATGTTCATTACAAGCGAGGCTCCTATCAGCTTGCCCTTACCCAGTTTACCCA
>Ga0207421_10007068_pt1 | contig 12058 bp, 10 predicted proteins | sample SodLakKL_010_SED_4_FD_187542 | JGI IMG/M metagenome (GOLD analysis project Ga0207421, IMG submission 187542) | Alkaline sediment microbial communities from Lake Tanatar, Kulunda Steppe, Russia - 8KL_010_SED (SPAdes) (version 2) | ecosystem: Environmental > Aquatic > Non-marine Saline and... | reverse complement strand
TGATTTCTTTTATGACGCTGCTGAAATGGCCATAGCTATTGTTTTTTTCTTTTTTAAAAAACGTGCTTTCAAAGGTACACTCGTCTATCTTCTGGGCTAAATCGATACTAGAAATCTTTTTTCTTGAACCCTCTTTACTGCCCATGTGTACCACCAAACAATCTATGATAAATAGTTAGGGTAATATAGTTTTTGCCGGTTTTTTCCAAAGACAAGTGAAAAAAGAAAATATCTGATCAAAGTTCAGAAAACATTTATAGATGATGTAGGTACTTTAGAACTAGTATATCGAACTCCAACATTTGCTCTTTGAGGCTAAATATGTTTAAAAAAGGTCAGAAATGGTACAGAGAGGATGAGATAGCTGAGAGTTATGACCAGAGTAGATTTACTGGTGGAGGCAAAATTCTCGATTTTAGGGAAAAAGGTATGCTTCTCTCACTTGTAGATCCAGATGACAAAGAAATTCTTGATATCGCCACGGGAACTGGAAGATTCGCCGAACTTCTCTCAAACAAAGGAGGACATGTCATAGGTCTCGATGCGAGTAGAGAAATGTTGATGCAGAATAAAGTGGAAAGCATTCAGGGAGATGCTTTAAACCTGCCTTTTAAAGATAAAAATTTCGATATAACTATCAGCATGAGGTTTTTTCATCTATTAGACCAAAAAGATATAGAAAACTTCATCCTTGAAGTCGAGAGGGTGACGAAGGAGAAATTCGTTTTTGAGAGCCTTCATCCGCTAAGCCTTAGAATTCTGTACCAATGGGCCCTTCCACAGGGAAGCAGCCTTTATTCCAATTCACTCTTGAAGAAAAAATTCTCGGATCTGCCGGGAATAAAAGACGTGAACTTTTACCAAAAATTCATCATCCCATACGGGTTTTACCAGTTTTTGCCTTTAGATATTGGGAAAAAAGTGAATGAACTCGATGAAAAGGTCTCTTCAAATCATGAGTGGCTCAATTCTACGGTATACTGGGAGATCTATTTCAACGATTGATATCCTTATGATCTAATGATTTTTATAAGGTCTCCCAGAAGAAAAATCCACGTTATATTTAAATAGAACCTCTGAGTAAATTAAAATGTTGATGAACCGGCCACAACTTATCGAGGAAGTGAGGGAGGTACTTTCTAAAGCGGGATTCTACCTTTCCAAACGAGAGTACCAAGATACCATGCCCTTTGATATTATAGCACGGAAAGACGACCGTCTCTTTGTAATAAGTGTCTCAGTGAATGCGGACAGTTCTAGGATGAGAGAGACAGAGCAGCTGAAAATCTTAAATGATGCTCTTGATGCCTTTCCATTATTTATTTCCTGGATCGGCGGTCAAAGAAAATTGAAACAGGGAGTGGTTTATTCAAGGAAAGGCATACCATTGATGTCTCCCGAAACCTTTAAAGACATGATACTTGAAGGGGTACCCCCCTACGTTTTTTCAGCCCCTGGAGGACTATATGTCAAGATGGATTCTAATCTATTAAAAAAAGCTAGGAAAGAAAAAAAGATACCTCTAAGCAGACTTGCAGATGTAGCTGGGGTCTCAAGAAAATCGATACAAAAATACGAGAACGGGATGGGAGCAGACTTAGAAGTTGCTTTGAGATTGCAGGAGTTCCTTGGAGAAGATCTCATACTTCCGATCAATCCATTTGAAAGGAAAGAGTATGAAGAGGAATACGATATCTCAATAGAGCGGTATTCTGGGTTGGAAAAGATCATCTTCGAATCACTCCTTTCCATAGGCTACAAGATAGTACCAACCTGTAAATGTCCATTCGAAGCAATCACAGAAGATGAGGAAAAAATCTTTCTAAGCGGGGTCGGAGCTAAAGAAGATAGCGGGCTAAAGAAAAAAGCAAAGATAGTCTCCAACCTATCAGACATCATGGAGAAGGATCCCGTGATTTTCCTACACCAAAAGACAACTCGAATAAACATAGAAGGGATACCGTTGATCGAAAAAGACGAACTATCTAAGATAGAGGATAAAGGAGAAGTCTCGGAACTTTTGAATGAAAGAAAGGGTTGAAGATGAGTGCGTTTAGTCATTATAAATTAGATAAAAATGGATCGAAAACCTATATTTTTGGAGTAGTCAAAGGTTTGGTGTCCGAGGCAAAAAGGTTAGAAAAGGAAGTTAAAAAAATAAAATTTGAAGTGGGAGGTTTACCGATATCTAGGGAGGAAAAAAAGGGACTTAAAGAATTTATGGAACGCAAGGATATCGAAACCGACGTAGAACCTTCAACACCTGAAAAAGTATATGCGGAAAAACTCAAAAGATTTGGAGATGTAAGTCTTCCTCCACCATCTTACACCTTTTTCATGAATTACTGTTTAGAAAATGATATCGAAATAGTGGCTTTAGACATGGACGAGGAACACTATACAATGGCTTACTGCGAGCACGTTACTGGTATCCAGTGGATACACCAGGCCTTGAGAGAAAAGAAGTTAAGAAGGAAAAAAATAGAGGCAGAAAATCCAGTAGAATTTGCAAACGAATGGGACGGATTCATTAACAAGTTAAAAGGTTTTCAGGAATTGGAAGCTCATCGCGAAAAAGTCATGGCAAAGAACATAGATCGATTTTCTGGCAGAGGTAATATGGTGGTTCTCTTGGAAGAAGAAAGGATAGACGGGGTTTGGAGACTTTTAAAAAAACGATGAAAAATATGATAGGTCAGGAAAGGAAGATAAAGATTTTGCTCAATACAAAAAATCACAATGACTATTTAGCGTCATCGTTTTATATGAGATAACTTTAACAAAAAATAAGCGAGGCTCGATATGGACTTTGCAAACTCAACCGGACGTGTCATCAAAGACCAAGAAAAACTTTCCTTTGATTTCATCCCTGATGAACTTCCCAACCGGGAAGAAGAGATGCAGAATCTATTCGGTCTTTACAGAGGTATAGTCTCTTCTAACGTCTCCCAAAATGTTCTCATACACGGACCTGTCGGAACGGGAAAGACGGTCACCGCTAAAAGATTCTGCATGGACTTTGAAGATTGGGCAAAAGATAAAGATCAAAATATTGATTCAGTTTTCGTGAATTGTCGCAAGAGAAAAAATAATAGCTCAGCTATGTGGAAGATCGTTCATCACTTTGATAGGGGATTTCCCGACAGGGGTTTCTCCGTGGAAGAGATGATGAAGATCGTTAAAAAGAAGATAGAAGAAAGAAACCTTCACCTTCTCGTGGTTTTAGATGAAGTAGATCCACTCATTCAAAAAGAAGGTTCGGATCTGATATACCTGCTTTCGCGATTTGATGAGGAACGTCTATCACCTAAAGGGAGTATCTCGATAATCTTGATCTCCCAGAAAAATGTTTTTGAACTTCTAGAAGATAGTGCTAGGAGTTCTTTCAAAAGAAGCAATCGGATCAGATTTCCTAGATACGCTTCTGAAGATTTGTTTCCCATACTTAGAAATAGAGTCGAGGGAGCATTTTACCACGGCTCTATCGACGAGGGAAAAATACAGCTCATCTCTGATATCGCAGGTAAAGACGGAGGTGGAAATGGAGACGCAAGATTTGGGATAGAATTACTTGAAAAGTCGGCACTGATAGCGGAGATGGACGGAAGAAACGAAATCTTAACTGAAGATATAAGGTCGGCAAAAGGTGAGATAGACCCGTACTTCACTGAGAGCAGGTTGAAAAATCTGAACCGACAAGAAAAATTGATACTTCTTGCTTCTACAAGGAAATTGAAGGAACAGCCTTACACGATAACGGGTGAAATAGAAGAGTTGTATAAAGTGTTATGCGAAGAATACGATACAGAAAAGCTAGGTCACACTCAATTCTGGAAATATCTGAAATCTCTCTCAAACGAGGGATTGCTAGGGACCAAAACCATTTCGGATAATTCCGGAAGGACGACTAAGGTTTCACTATCGGATATTACGGCTGAAAAACTCGAAAAGAAATTGGAGCATCTTATAGAATGAATGGATGAAATAAGATGTTGGATAAACAAAAGATTCTCACATTTGCGGTAATTTTTTCTATACTTGGGGTATCTACACTGTATATATTTTCGGCACAAAGTTCGAACAGAAAGATGAACGTTGCGGAGATAGATGAAAAACATTTGGGTTCACGTATAAGAACAGAAGGAGTTATCTCCGATATTTCATGGTTCAGTTATATGGTTCTGTTCGAGATCAAAGAAGAAGGGCAAGATGAAAGCTTAACTGTTGTATGTGATCGAGATATCATCGAAGACGACGAAAAAAGAAATAAATTGGTATCGGGAACGAAAGTCATAGTAGAGGGTGAATTAGAAGAATATGAAGGTGATATGAATTTGAGGATCGATCCTGCGGGAGAATTGATCATAAAGGAGAGGGCTTTATCGAGCTTTACACCTTTATCAGAACTCTTGGCGAATCCAGAATGGTATGAAGATATGAAAATTAAAATCAAAGGTGAAATCATAGAGATTGATAACACCTCTGATACTACTACCGTAACCTTAACTGACCTCGAGAGGGCACGTTACGAACTTCGATGCGAGATAGAGGCGGATTTATATAATGATGAAAAGAGTATCATAGGCAATCCAGCGGTGTTAGAGGGTTATATAAGATACGAAGACCACACAGGAACTTGGAAGTTGAGATGCACCGGTTCTTTTGAAGTGTATTCAGAAGAGGTTTGTTAGTTTTAGAGAGGTTTCAATGCGATAATCTCAGAAAACACAAGGATTAAATACCTCATGATCGCAATCTATTCTTGACCAGGAGACCGTGGCTGACCGACGGGATCTATCACGAGGTTTAAAACCTAGTGAGGGAGCCTGAGGAAAGTCCCCTCTCCGCAGGAAAGGTGGATCAGCGCAAGCTGGTGTGGTAAGAACTACGATTCAGGGAGCAGAAACGACACGTCCTTCAAGGAGCTGTGACGCGTGCGAAGACTGCCGCAAGGCAGCTGAGTTAACCCGCGGAGCTTGGAATTGAGGGGAACGATGAAACGGCCACTTCATCCCATCGGAGCAAGTCCAAAAAAGCCGAGATGACCTTTCCGGGATCGGCAGGTAGGACGCGCAGGTGAATGTCAGCTTATGATTAAACAGAAAGGGGCTTACATCGGTCACCTGGTCTTTAAAAAATCAGTTAAAATTTGCTTTGCTTCGAGTAATTGAACTCTGTATTTTGAAAGTAAAGCTTTAATAGTCTTTCAACAATCCCATCCTGAGTGAGGAATATGGTCAAAGCATACTGCGTTAAATGTGGCGAAAAAGTCGAGGTAAAAAACCCGGAAGAAACTGAGATGAAAAACGGAAAGCCTGCGATAAAAGGTGAATGTCCCGACTGTGGGACAGGCGTATACAGAATAGGTAAACCCAAATAAAAACACTTTTTTTCTTTTATTATGTATATTTTAGGACTCGAAGGCACAGCTCACACGATTGGAGGAAGTGTAATAACCGATGATGGAGAAGTTCTTTCTAATTTTTTTGAAACTTACAAAGAAAAGGAAGGAATACACCCTAGGGAAGCAGCAAATCATCACGCTTCTAAAGTGGTAAAAATAATTCAAAGAGCGATAAACGAAGCCGACATTAAAAAGGACGATATAGACGTGGTAGCCTTTTCTCAAGGTCCCGGGTTAGGTCCATGCTTGAGAACTACGGCTACAGCCGCTAGGAGTTTATCACTTTCATTGGACGTACCCCTTGTAGGAGTCAACCATTGTATAGCCCATTTAGAGATAGGTAGACTTAGAACTGAGGCAGAAAATCCGATATTATTGTACGTCTCTGGAGGAAACACACAGGTGATAGCTTTCAGCAAGGGAAGATACAGGGTTTTCGGCGAAACACTAGATATCGGTCTAGGAAACATGTTAGACAAGTTCGGTAGAGAAAAGGGTATGAAATTTCCGGCTGGGCCTCTCATAGAAGAAAAGGCAAAGAAGGGCGAAAAATTGGTAGATCTACCATACAGTGTGAAAGGAATGGATGTCGAATTTTCAGGTATAATGACCGCGGCTCTGAATAAAAACGCCTCTTTGGAGGATTTGTGCTATTCCGTCCAAGAGACTACTTTTGCCATGCTTACAGAGGTCACAGAAAGAGCTTTGGCTCACGTCCGTAAAGACGAGGTGCTTCTGGGCGGAGGTGTCGTTCAAAATAAAAGACTCCAATCGATGATAAGAACGATGGCTGAAGAAAGAGGAGCCGATTGGTATGTTCCCGAGCCCGAATTCTGTGTGGATAACGCTGCGATGATCGCATGGACCGGTTATTTGATGCATGATGCCGGCATATCTATTTCTGTGAAAGAGAGTAATATAAGACAGAATTTTCGGACCGATGAGGTAGAGGTCACGTGGCGATGAGGAGATAACTTTAAGAACGGACTTTGATGTGCCTATAACACCATTATTTATTTATAGTTTCATCGCGGTCCAAAAATACCAGATAAAATGGGCAAAAAAGAAATGAGTAAAGAAGAACTATTAAAAAAGGCAAAGGAGCCAGCCAAAAAGGCTATGAAATGGCATCCTTTTTATAAGGGGAAAATCGAGATTCTGCCAAAAGTACGCATAAAAAGCTTAGACGATTTCGGGGTTTGGTACACCCCAGGAGTTGCTAAACCCTGTGAAGATATCGCTAAAAACCCTGAGAAAGTCTATGACTATACCAATAAGTGGAACAACGTTGCAGTAGTTACGGACGGCAGCAGAGTTTTAGGACTAGGCGATATCGGACCTAAGGCCGGAATGCCAGTCATGGAGGGTAAAGGCCTACTATTTAAGTATCTAGGTGGTGTTGACGCTTTCCCTATTTGTCTAGACGCTAGCGATGCAGAAGATATAATACAGGCAGTCAAATGGATCGCGCCATCTTTCGGAGCCATCAATCTAGAAGATATTACCACTCCTAAATGTTTCTATGTATTAGAAAAGTTGAGAGAAGAACTAGATATTCCAGTATGGCACGATGACCAGCAAGGGACAGCCGCCATCACTTTGGCGGGTATAATAAACGGGTTGAAGATCGTAGATAAAGAACTAGAAAAAGCAGAAGTAGGTTTGATTGGAGCCGGAGCCGCTAATTTATGTTTGGCTCGAACTCTACTAAAAGCGGGTCTTCCAGAGGAGAATCTGAAGCTTTGTGATTCAACTGGGCTTTTACACTCGGGTAGAGAAGACCTTGATGAGAAAGAAACGCCTGAAAAATGGAAGTTTGCTCAAAAAACAAATAAAGAACAAAAAGAAGGAGGAATTCCTGAATTAATAGAAGGTAAAGATGTAGTCGTTGCTGCCTCTGCACCAGGACCTGACACGATTAAAAAAGAATGGCTGGAAAAAATGAACGATGACGGAATACTTTTCGCTGAGGCAAATCCCATTCCAGAAATATGGCCTTGGGAAGCAAAAGCCGCCGGAGTTAGAATAGTCGGAACGGGGCGTTCGGATTTTCCAAACCAAATAAACAATTCAATAGGCTTCCCAGGAATATTTAGGGGAACCCTTGACGTAAGAGCGAGGACTATAAGCGACGAGATGCATATAGAAGCGGCATATGCTATAGCAGAAGTCGCAGAAGAGAATGGTCTCGACGAAGAGAATCTTGTACCAAATATGGAGGACACTGAAGTCTATATAAGAGAAGCTGTAAGAGTTGGGTTAAAAGCTATAGAACAGGGTCTCGCAAGAAAAAAACTTCGACGAGAAGAGTTGAGAGAAAAAGCCGAGAAAAGTATCAAATCTAGCAGAAGGAAAACACGAAACATGATGAAATCAGGAGATATTGAAGAGCCTCCACCTGTAGATTTTAGCTAAAAGCTTTTCTAAGTCAGCCTTAGAATTATCCGAAGTGATCGGGTGGAAAGATCGACCGAAAATAATCTGATACTTAATATACTCAAGAAAAAACCGGAAAATATAAAACAAATAACTACCACTATAACACCATGAAAATTGATATCCCTTATGCCGGCGAAGAAGTTGAAGTAGATGTAGATGACGATAGAGTAAATGCGGTCCTTTATCCCAATGAGATGGAAAAAAGAGATGAGGATGAAGTCATATTAGAAGCATTAAAAGATCCAGTTGGTAAACCAAACTTTTCCGAGTTCATTACTGATGGTACTCTATTCATAGTAAATGATGCAACAAGACCGACTCCTACAGCTAGAGTCCTAGATTTGGTAAAAGATGAGATCAAAAAATATGATGTCGAATTTATTGTAGCCCTAGGCTCCCACCGCGAACCGACAGAAGAAGAGTATGAACAGATATTCGGCGATGTATACGAATCAGAAAAAGAAAATATTTATTTCAACGACGCCAAAAACGACGAGATGGTGGATTATGGTGAAACCAAAAGAGGTACACCCGTTAAGTTCAACAAAAGAGTTGCTGAAGCGGAAAACGTAGTAGCTATAAATACCGTAGAGCCACATTATTTCGCTGGGTTCACCGGTGGCAGAAAGTCATTCCTGCCTGGTGTAGCGTCTTACGAAACTATTACTGCAAATCATGAATTTGCACTTACAGAAGAAGCGAAGACACTAAAACTGAAAGGAAACCCAATCCATGAAGATATGATGGAATCTTTTTATAAATACGATGGGGGCGTATTCGCAATCAATATGACGTTAGACAAAGATGGCGATGTTCACAGTGCAACTGCTGGTGACATGGAAGAATCGTTCATGAAAGAAGTGGAAGTCTCTAAAGAAGTATTTGGCGTTTCGATAGATGAAAAATCAGAAGTTGTTGTAACTGCTGCACACCCTATAGATGTCAACTTATACCAGAGTCACAAGGCCCTTGAGAATGGTAAACTAGCGCTGAAAGAAGGAGGTATCATCATACTGGTCTCAGCATGTCCGGATGGCATAGGACCTAGGAACTTCTATGATCTGATGGCTTCGATGGATACTCCTGAAAGTGTGATGGAAAAAATAGAAGAAGAATATAAACTCGGTTATCATAAAGCCGCAAAGATGATTGAAGTGTGTGAAAGCTCATCGATGTGGTGTGTTTCTGAACTGGATAAAGATGTGGCAGATAAAGCCTTTATCGAATCAAAAGAGGACATTCAATCAGCAATCGATGAGGCTTTAGCCGAAACCGACGGTAAAGTTACATTCCTCATAGAGGGCGGCATGGTTGTTCCGAAGCTAAAAGGGCGTTGATAGAAGAGCAATAATTTAACTTCGCCTTTAAAGGAATCCTCGAATGAATCTTAATATATCTTGGTTTCCAAAAAATATATATCTTATTAAAAAGTAAGCTGTGATGAAATTGATCTATTGTAATAAGGAGGTTTAACATGGGAAAATCAGATTATAATAAGGTTACCGAGGAAATCATCGAAAAACTGCAGGAGATTTGTGGTGAAAATTACGTAGTATCTGATAAAGACAGCCTAGAAAGCTATACTCATGATGAATTGTCGCCAGCTGAAGTAAAAGGAGAATATCCAGAAGTAATCGTTAAACCAAATTCTAAAGAGAAGATATCAAGTATAATGAAATTTGCTAATAAGAATAAAATCCCCGTAACTCCTATTGGTGGAAAAACAGGCCTTACGGGAGGTATGATACCAGTATATGGTGGAATAGGCCTCTCATTAGAAAGACTAAACGAAAATATCGAAGTGGACGAAGACAATCTGATGGTAGAAGTTGATGCTGGAGTTCCTATGAACGAACTTTACGATGCTGTCGAGAAAAAGGGATTGACTTTACCTATTCATCCAACAACTGAAGACTCTCAAGTCGGAGGTACAATTGCAGCAAATGCAGGTGGTGAGGCAACTCTAAAACATGGTGTTATGAGAGATTATGTTAAAGGCTTAGAAGTGGTACTCCCAAATGGAGAAATTCTTAAGCTAGGTGGTAAACTATTAAAGAACAATACTGGATATAACTTAATGCATCTTTTGATAGGGAGTGAAGGTACTTTAGGTATTATAACCAAAGCAATATTGAGATTATATCCTTCTTCCGAAGAATCAAAATTTATACTAGTCCCCTTCGACTCCGGAGAAAATGCAATAAACACAGTCTCTAAGATGATGAGAAAAGGCACTATACCTGTCGGAATAGAATATTTAGAGCAAGAAACCATCAAGAGGGGACAAGAAAAAGTAAATGAAAAGTGGCCTAGTGAGATCGGCGAAGCTACATTAATGATTCTTGTATCTGGTGAAACTGAAGACGAAATATTAGACCAAGCACAAAAAATTATGGAAATCTGTCAGGAGAATGGTGCTCTAGATGCTTTTTTAGCAACTAAAAGACAAGAGATGGACAAGATAATGAAAATAAGGGAAGGTATAGCTGAGGTTATCCAAGAGGGGAATGTCACAGGTCATCGTTCGGGTGATTTAGTCGTGCCTCCTTCAAAAATACCAGAATTAATTAATAAAGCTAGAGAAATATTTAATGAATCTAACTTGGAAGGAACGTTCTACGCTTTCGGACACGCGGGAGACGGAAATGTACATATCGAAGGGAATCTACCCGAAGAAGGTATCGACTGGGAGGAAGTAAAAAAGGTAAGAGACAAATGGATTCAAGAAGCCATCGATTTAGGTGGAGATATAACTGGGGAGCATGGAATAGGCCTAATCAAGAAACCTGAACTCCGGAAATTTAAAGATAAGGAAGAACTGAGATTAATGGAAGGAATAAAGAACCTATTTGATCCTAATAATATCTTAAATCCTGGTAAAATAGTTCCTGAAGATAAAGAGGTTGAAGACAAATATATTAGGATATGAAAAATTTAGAGTATCTTTGTGATTAAAACAATCTCTAGGAATCCACGATGTAGCTTATTCTTTCCTTAGTTGTTTTATAAGCTCAGGGACTACTTCGTAAAGGTCTCCTACAATGCCATAATCTGCATGATCGAATATTGGGGCTGAAGGATCTGTATTTATTGCAATAATAATTTCTGAATCTTTCATTCCTGCTAAGTGTTGTGGTGCTCCTGATATTCCGCAGGCGATATACAAGTTAGGTTTTACCCTATTTCCACTGTAACCGACTTGATGATTTCTCGAGATCCATCCTTCGTCAACTAAAGGTCGACTAGAGCCGACTGTTCCTCCTACTTCTGAGCAAAGTTTTTCGATCATTTCAAAATCCTGTGGATCTTTGAGTCCTCTTCCAGCTGAGACTACTATTTCAGCTTCTTGTATATTTACTTCTTCTTCGATAATTTCCTCTAAAATTGCTACATCTCCTTTCGGAGAATCAATCGGTTCTTTTTTGACTATTTCACCATTTCTACTAGTATCTCTTTCAAATTCCTCGAATTCCTTGTATCTAACAGTAGACATCTTAGGACACCTGTCAGTTGAGATATGAGCCAGTATATTTCCTGTGAAGGCCGGTCTTATTTGAACAAACTCTTCTTCATCTATCTTTAAACCAGTACAATCCGCGGTTAACCCTGTTTCTAAAGCTGCCGCTACTCGAGGGGCTAATGATCTACCGAAATGTGTAGCACCCATGAGAAAGATCTCTGGTTTATCTTCCTCAACTAATTTTACAATATTTTCTCTAAATGGATTTTCATTCGGATGATTGAAACTATCGTGTTCTAAAAGATAAACATGATCTGCTCCTCTATAAATCAACTCTTGTGCATTATCACCATCTGGAGTCAAAAATAAAGCAGTAAGGTCTGTGTCCAAATCATCAGCTAGTTCTCTTCCTTTATTCAATAATTCATACGAAACAGGATGTAACTCTCCTTTTTCCTGTTCGCAATATATCCAGACTCCTTCCGCCTCTTCTTCATCGTATGCCATTTTAAATCCCTCCAATGTCTGATTTTATCTCTCCAATCAATTTTTTCACTGAATTAGGTCCTTCGAATATTTTACTCTCACGTCCTTTCTCTTCTGGTACTTCTATGTTTACAACGCCTGTAGGAGATCCTGATAGTCCAAAATGTTCTTCATCTCCGATATCTAACAGATCATCGAGTCCCCATTTTTCTATATCCGCTTTTTTAGCCTCTAATTTATCAGTCAGAGAAGGCAATCTAGGTTCATTG
>Ga0207421_10007066_pt1 | contig 12061 bp, 11 predicted proteins | sample SodLakKL_010_SED_4_FD_187542 | JGI IMG/M metagenome (GOLD analysis project Ga0207421, IMG submission 187542) | Alkaline sediment microbial communities from Lake Tanatar, Kulunda Steppe, Russia - 8KL_010_SED (SPAdes) (version 2) | ecosystem: Environmental > Aquatic > Non-marine Saline and... | reverse complement strand
TCCCCGATGTCACCATCAGTCGATTACCCGCGTACCTTCGTGCACTGTACGAGCTACAGAGTGAGGGTGAGAGCATCGTTTCTTCCCAGACGCTGGGGAGGATGACCGGGCTATCTTCTGAACAGATACGGAAGGACCTGGCTTACTTCGGAGCGTTTGGTACCCGCGGGTTGGGATACAATGTCGAACTACTCGAGGATCGTATACGGGAGATCCTCGGCTTGAATCGACCGGTGCACATGGCGCTGATCGGCTGTGGAAACATCGGGCAGGCGTTGATTCGTTACAGCCGAATCCAGCACCGGCACCTCGATATTCGCTATCTCTTCGACGTAGACGAGTCGCTTGTCGGCACCGAGATCGCCGGGCTCAGGATCATGCATGCGGATCGACTGGAGCAGATCATCGCCGACCACGGTGTGCGCCTCGCGGTGGTCGCGGTTCCCCGCCAGGCGGCGCGGGAGATTTCCCGGCGCCTCGTCGATGCCGGCATCCGGGCGATGCTCAATTTCGCGCCGGTACACCTCCCGGTTCCCGAAAACGTGGTGGTCCGTACCGTGGACTTGACGTCCGAGCTGGAGAGCCTGGCGTATTACGCCCGCGAACCCATGCAGGAGGCGGAGGAGGAGTGACCCCGTGGGCACCGTTTGGACCCGGTTAATCTTTCACGTCGAGACGATGACGGCCCTGGATGCCGTGGTCGCGGTCATCGATGTGGTCCTAATTGCCTATATTACCTATCGGATCTTGATCCTGATTCGCGGGACGCGGGCCATCCACCTGGTGCAGGGTTTGATCATCCTGCTTACCCTCACTGTGGTCAGTGGCTGGTTCAACCTGTCGGCCATCAACTGGCTGTTGGAACAGATACAATTGTCCTTGCTGGTGGCCGTGCCCATCGTGTTTCAACCGGAGCTGCGCCGCGCGCTGGAGCACGTGGGGCGTGGACGCCTATTCGGTCCCGGGATCGCCGTGCTCGAACGGCCCGACCTCGAGCAACTCCTCCGAGATCTCGGCCGGGCGCTCAAGACCATGTCGCGCAATAAGGTTGGCGCCCTCATCGTCCTCGAGCGCGAGACCGGGCTGGAGGATGTCGCGGAAACCGGGATCCGCATCGATGGCCAGGTATCCTCGGAATTCCTGGTGAACATCTTCATTCCAAATACCCCGCTACACGACGGCGCCGTCATCATACGGGGGAATCGCGTGGTGGCGGCCGCCTGCTTCTTGCCCCTGACCGAGTCCGAGGTGGACCCGAAAATGGGAGGCCGGCATCGGGCTGCGCTGGGCATCACGGAACAGACCGATGCCGTCGTACTCGTTGTCTCCGAGGAGAATGGTGCCATATCCTTGGCTCGAAGCGGGAAGCTCGTACGAAACCTCGATGACGAAACGGTGCGGGAGATGCTATACGAGTTGCTGTCGGCGAACGACCGGTCGTCCATTCTTTCCTACCTCAGCACGTCGGGAGGTGGCGACGGTGAGTAGACTTCTATTCAATGACCGGTTTATCCTCGCGCTTTCTGTGTTCATCGCGCTCGTCCTTTGGGTCCAGGTTACGGGTGGAAGTGCGCGTGAAGTGCAGCGGACGTTTACGGGCATTCCGCTGGGTTGGCGCGACATACCCGAGGACCTGTCCGTCGCAGAAATGAGCCCCTCCGAGGTCGACGTGACCCTGCGGGGAGATCGGGAGATCATGCAGGATGTAACGCGGGACGATTTCTTGGCTACGGTCAGCCTCGCGGGCGCCGAGGAGGGATCGTTGAACTATTTCGTGACCGTATCCGTTCCCCGTGGCGTGCAGCTTGTGCAGGTTACGCCACAAACCGTCACCGTTACGCTGGAGTCATCCGTGGAGGAGGTCTTCTCGGTTCACGTGAGCCTGTCCGGCGAACCCGAGGTAGAGCTGGCCGAACCGTCGGCGGACCCTACACAGGTCGTGATCGAGGGACCCGCAAGCCGTATCGCGGAGGTGTACCAGGTGGTCGCGCAGGTGGATGTCGATGGGCTGGACCGGGATCTGCGGGAACAGGTGATTTGCACCCCCGTGGATAGGCATGGCGAACCCGTGCGGGGTGTGATGGTGACGCCGCGCCAGATCGATATCGTGGTTCCGATGGAAGCGAGCCAGGTGAGCGAAGATATTCCCATCCGCCCGGTGGTATTCGGCAGCCCCCCAGAGGGGCTGGTGATCAGGGGGATTACGGCAAATCCCGAAAAAGCGACGGTGACGGGACCCGAAAGTGCCGTCGAGGAACTGACGCACCTGGTGACGTCGCCGGTGGATCTCTCGGAGTTGCGCTTGGAGGACCTCCTCGAGGAGGAGGAGGTGGAGGTGGGAGAGGACGAAGTTGAAGCCGCCGACGAAGCGGACGCGGATCAAGAGGACGTAGGACCCCAGGTCGGCGACTCCTTCGAATACGAAGTAACGGCTCAGGTCGCACTTCCCGGAAACGTAGATGCCCGGGAAATACGGCTGGAGCCCGAGGAGGTACTCCTCACCATCACTTTGCAGATTGTTGAACCCTGAGGGGTATTGAACGGAGGAATATATGGCACCGACATTGTTTGGAACGGACGGGGTTCGCGGTGTGGCAAACGTGGAGCTGACCCCGGATCTTGCCTTCGATCTCGTGCGTGCGGCGATGGCCTTCTTGCAGGATGACTACACCGAGGGGCCGGAGAATCCCCGGGTGATCGTCGGGCGCGATACGCGTCTATCGGGCGATATGTTCGCCGGGTCAATCGCCGCGGCACTGACCTCCATGGGTATTCACATGGTGGACATGGGCGTCGTGCCTACCCCGGCCGTGGCACATGCAGTATCGGGTTCGCGGAGTGCGTTGGCGGGGATCGTGATCTCCGCGAGTCACAATCCGCCCGAATACAACGGGATCAAGTTCTTTGATGCCCACGGATACAAGCTATCCCCCGAAGATGAGGTGGATATCGAAGGCCGAATGGGTGTCGAGCCTGCCCGGGTCTCGGGGGCAGGCCTCGGACGGTACCTGCGTGGCGATGGAATGGTGTATGACTATCTTCGGCACCTGCGGAATTCCCTCGGGTTGTCCGCCGACGCCTTGAACGGGTTGCGGGTCGCAATGGATTGTTCCAACGGTGCCGGTTATCGGCTTGGTCCCGCAGCCTTCCGATCGGTGGGGGCAGAGGTAACGGTGATCTATGATACCCCCGACGGGGTGAATATCAATGTCGGCTGCGGTTCCACGCAGCCCGAGGCCCTGGTGGGGATGATGCTCTCCGGTGACTACGACGTGGGCTTCGCCCTCGATGGGGACGCGGATCGTCTCGTCGCGGTTGCCCCAGATGGTCGCGTGTTCGACGGGGATGATATCCTGTATATCATCGCGAAGGAGATGTCCGAGACCGGTGACCTCGAGGGCGACACCGTGGTCGCCACCATGATTAACAATCTCGGGCTCACCAGGTGCCTCTCCGCACTGGGGTTGAACACGATACAGTGTCCCGTGGGAGACCGCGAGATCATGATCAGGATGCGACAGGACGGGGCCACCCTCGGTGGAGAAATATCGGGGCACATCATTATCGGCAATTGTGCCACCACGGGGGACGGGATCCTCTCCGCGTTGGCGGTGGCTCGTGCACAGGTACGCACCGGCAGTTCCCTACCGGACCTCGTCGCGGATTTCGAGAAGTACCCGCAAATCGTCAAGAACGTTCCCGTGTCGGATCGAGCGGGCCTCGAAGACAACGAGATCATCTCCGCGGCGATCGAGGAGGCGAGGGAACGCCTCGGTGGGGATGGACGGATCATCGTGCGGGCCTCCGGCACAGAACCGGTCGTGCGCGTATTGATCGAGGGCCCGAGCCGCGATGTCATCGAAACCATTGCAGGTGAACTGGCGGAAGTGGTCAAGAGACAACTGGGATGAAAACGAGGGGCTGGCTGGACCCGTTATCGCGAATGAAGAGAGCGCCAGGGCCCGACGGCATTTGCACGGCGGGCTGACGAGGATGGAGTTTATCGAGCCTTCGGCGGATGCTCCACGGCGGGATCGGTCGTTACCGTAGCCACAAAGCCCGGGAGTGATCCCGGGGACAAAGGGCGTCGGATGATCCGATGGGTCTGGGCCTCCCCCGATTCTATCGACCCGTTTTCGGGTGAGGGGGAGTTATCATGTGTGGCATTGTTGGATATATCGGCCCGCGTTGTGCGACGGATGTGATCATGGATGGGCTGCGGCGGCTGGAATACCGGGGCTATGACTCCGCCGGGCTTGCACTGGTTCCTCGGGCAGGCGGGCAGGTGCACGTGATTAAGAGGCAGGGCGAAATTGAAACCGGTTTGCAGAGAGGATTACAAGAAGACCCGCCCCGGTTCTCCGGTGCGGGCATCGGTCACACCCGCTGGGCTACGCATGGACCGCCCAGCGATGACAATGCGCATCCGCACACCGACTGTACCGGTTCACTGGCCGTGGTGCATAACGGGATCATTGAGAACTATTTTGAGCTCGGGCAGGCGTTGCGCGAAGAGGGACACAAGTTTCGTTCGGAGGTCGATACGGAGGTGATTCCGCACCTGGTGGAGACCCACCGCGATGCGGGTGCGGACCTGCTCGAGGCGACCATGGAGGCGGTACGCAACCTGAGGGGAGCCTATGCCCTCGCCGTGGTCGAGTCCGGCAAGGGGGACGATGGAGAGGCGCTCGTCGGTGTTCGCCGGGAAAGTCCACTGATCGTGGGCGTCGGGGAAGACGAGTACTTCCTCGCATCGGATATTGCCGCCGTATTGCCATACACCCGGAACGTGGTCATCCTCGAGAACGGTGATTTCGCCCTTCTTACCCGGAACGGGTATGCGATTTTCGATGAATCCGGGCAGGAAGTGGAGCGCCCCGTGGAGGTGGTGGACTGGGATGCGGAGGACGCCGAGCGCGGAGGACATCCCCACTTCATGATCAAGGAGATCCTGGAGCAGCCCGCGGCATGGGTGGCGGCTTTACAGGGACGGATCGGTGACGATACCGTCTACCTTCCCGAGCTGGAATACACCACGGGTATCGTGGACCGCCTGTCCCAGGTATATCTGGTGGGGTGCGGTACTTCCTACCATGCAGCCCTCGCCGCCAGGCCGCAATTTGAGCGGATGCTCGGCATTCCCGCCCGTGCAGAGATCGCCTCCGAGTTCCGGTACGCGGATCCGGCACTGGGAACCGATTCCCTGGTGGTGTTCGTGAGCCAGTCGGGAGAAACCGCGGATACCCTTGCCTGCCTGGATCTCGCGAAGCAAGCGGACGCCCCCACCCTCGGCATTACCAACGTCGTCGGTTCCTCCCTGTCCCGGGGGGTCGATGACGTGGTCTTCACCCGTGCGGGCCCCGAGATTTCCGTGGCTTCCACGAAGACTTACACCACGCAGCTGCTGATCCTCGACCTCATTGCCGGCCACCTCGGCACGACGCGGGGCATGCGAGAGGAAAACGCCCAGCGAATGCGGGCGGTCTTGGCCCATGCGCCCGACCTCCCCGGCGAAGCCGAACGGCTGCTCGATGACCAGGAAGCGGTACTGGGCGTTGCAGGATATCTTGCCCCCTGGGAGGATGCATTTTTCATTGGTCGTGGACTGGACTTCGCGGCGGCGATGGAAGGCCAGCTGAAGTTGAAAGAGATCTCCTACATCCACGCCGAGGCTTGCGCCGCCGGCGAACTCAAGCACGGGACCCTCGCCTTGATCGAACAGGACATCCCGGTTATCGCCATTTCTACCCAGGATCACCTTCGGGAGAAGATGGCGTCCAATGTCGAGGAGGTTCGGGCGCGCGGCGGATGGATTTGTCTCGTGACGGATCGGCCCGAGGATCGGACCGCAGCCATCGCCGATGCGGTCATCCCGATCCCCAGAACCGCAGAGGTACTCTCCCCGGTGTTGGTCGCCCTGGCACTACAGTTGTTGGCCTATCACACGGCAGTCATGCGGGGTTGTCCCGTCGACAAACCGCGCAATCTCGCCAAGAGCGTGACCGTGGAGTAGGTGGCCATGGGAGAACGCACGCTGGGCCTGGGTATTGATATCGTCGAGATCTCCCGTATAGCAGGGATCATATCGCGACGCGGTACATCCTTCCTCGGGCGCATTTACACGCCCGCCGAGCTGGACTACGCTGGGGACGGGAAGAATCGGCACCGCAGATTGGCCGGTCGTTGGGCTGCGAAGGAAGCGGTTCGCAAGACGCTCGGCCCGGGACTGGGCGGTGTCGCCTGGCAGGATGTCGAGGTGTTGCCCGGGAAGATGGGAGAGCCGCGGGTCCACCTGCATGGGCATACCGGGCGGATCGCCGCCGACCTCGGCGCGACCGCAGTACACCTGAGTATTAGTCACTCCGTGGAATACGCGGTTGCCGTTGCCATGTTGGTTGCAGGCGAGGATATCCCGGCTACGGGGAGGAGTCCGATCGATGCAAGATGACTTCCGCTACGTATTGACTGCCGAACAGATGGGAATCGCCGATCGTACGGCGATCGAGGATAGGGGCATTCCCGGGATGCGACTGATGGAGGCCGCTGCCGCCGGGGTCGTGCGCGAAATACTGCGTATCCGAAACCGGGGGGATCGAGTGACTGTCGTCGTGGGCCCGGGGAACAACGGCGGGGATGGTCTGGCCGTCGCCCGGATGCTGTACGTTCGTGGAATCGGCGTGCAGGTTCTATCTGCGGTAGACCTTACGCGGATGTCGGGTGATGCCGGTGAGATGGTGCGGCGGTTATCCGCGCATCCCGTCTTGGTTCACCGCGTGATCGACGATTCGGGGAAGCTCGACGCCGCTTTGGTACAACGGGTATTGGGTGAGTCGCACGTGGTCGTTGACGCCCTTCTTGGTACCGGTCTATCGGGATCACTCCGACAGCCCTACGATCAGTTGATCGCGTACATGAACCGGGCACCCGGCAGCGTGGTTTCCGTGGATGTGCCCAGTGGGTCCGATGCGGATACAGGCGCGGGGTTGCCCGTCTCCGTGATGGCCGACGTCACCGTCACGTTCGGCGCACCAAAACCCGGGATTCTCCTGGAACCGGGCAACCTGGCGGCGGGTCGCGTGGTTTCGGTGGACATCGGCATACCGAAGGAAGTACTGCGCGAAGCATGGTCCGTGGGCGCATCACGTCTCACGCTCACCCACGAATCGCAGGTGCGCGCATACCTGCCGAAGCGATCGGCGGTGGGGCATAAAGGCACATTCGGACATCTTCTGATCCTGGGTGGATCGCCGGGAATGACCGGTGCGCCGGCGATGACAGCGGAGGCCTCCCTGCGGATGGGTGCCGGCACCGTGACGTGCGCTGTCGCCGAGACCCTGCAGGACATCATGGCCCAAAAATTGACCGAGGCCATGACGGTGGCCCTGCCCACCATCGAGGGACGCTTTTCCGTGGATGCAGCCCGTGATCTCGTGGCCGATCTGGTGGATGGTTTCGATGGATTGGCCATCGGACCCGGGCTGGGCCGGGGATACGATGCCCGGGAGCTGGTCGTCCAATTGCTCGAGGTCCTGGGTGAACGAAGCAGTGTTCCCATCGTCCTCGATGCCGACGCCATCAATGCCCTGGCGCCCGACCCCGGGCTGATCCGCACTTTCGGGCTCGAAGGAAACATCGTCCTCACGCCCCATCCGGGAGAGCTGGCCCGCCTGGTGGATGAACCGTTGTCGGCGATTACCGCGGATCGCGCGGGATGGGCACGCAGGGCGGCTGCACTCACCGGGGGCGTAGTACTCCTCAAGGGTGCGCCGGCCGTGGTCGCTTCTCCCGGTGGTACGGTGGCGGTCAACTCCACGGGGAACGTGGGGTTGGCCACCGGTGGGTCGGGTGATGTATTGACGGGTATCGTCGCGACATTGCTGACGGAGGGTACTCCGCCTTGGAGGGCCGCCGTTACGGCGTGTTACATCCACGGGCGTGCTGCGGACGTCGGAGTCGAGTCGATCCATCCCCGGAGCCTGTTGCCCCGGGATGTGACGCGATATCTCTCCGATGTCCTCATCGAACTGGAGCACCATGCATGAATTGAGAAAGGGTGGGAGTGTGCGGGATTTCCCAGGGGGTCTGCGGCCCAATTGGCTGGAGATTGATTTGGATGGGCTGGCCATGAACGTCCAGAGGATGCGCGCGCACCTCGATGCCTTTGGTGCGCGGGATGCCAGGATGGCGGCCGTGGTGAAGGCCGAGGGATACGGGCACGGCGCCATTCCCGTGGCGGAAACGGCCCTGCAGTCCGGGGCGGACTTGTTGGCCGTGGCCATTGCAGACGAAGGACTGGCCCTGCGGTCGGAGGGATTCGAGGTACCCATACTGGTGTTGGGATGGACCCCACCCGAATTGATGCCCGCGGCCGTGCGGGCCGACTTGGGCCTCACGGTGTTTGACGTAGACGACGCCCGCGCGTTATCCCGGGCCGCGACGGCTGCGAATCGCACTGCGGTGGTGCATGTCAAGATCGACACGGGGATGTTCCGCGTCGGCATGCCCGTCACGGATTCGACTACCGCGGAAATCGCGGAAATCGCCTCCATGCCCGGTCTCAGGCTCGAGGGCATCTTCACGCACTTTGCCGTCGCCGACGAAGACCGCGCCTATACCCGCCATCAGATTCGCGCGTTCATGCACCTATGTAATTGCCTCCGTCTCGCCGGCATACAAATTCCCATGCGCCACCTTTGCAACAGTGCCGGTATCCTGGATTACCCGGACGTAGCGATGGAAATGGTGCGCCCCGGTATTACCATGTACGGTGTGTACCCGTCCAAGACGGTGAGTCGCAGCGTGGCCGTCAGGCCATTTATGACATGGAAGACGAGAATCGCGCAGGTGAAACAATTGTCTCCCGGTGATACCGTCGGGTACGGGCGTGCTTTTACCGCGACACGATCGCAAACACTGGCGACACTTCCGGTGGGCTATGCCGACGGCTACCCCAGGGCCCTGTCCCACGGTGTGGGCCAGGTCTTGATCCGGGGACGGCGGTGTCCGATCGCCGGCAGGGTCTGCATGGACCAGACCATGGTCCTACTCCCCGACGGGCTGACACCACAACCGGGCGAAGAAGTCGTACTCATGGGAAGTATGGCAGGGGAAACGGTGGACGTCGAAGAACTATCCACCATACTGGGCACCATCGCCCACGAGATCTTCACGAGGATTGGTCCCCGTGTGCCGCGCATGCTTTATCGCGGAGGCCGTCTGCAGGGTCGTGCGAGACTGCTTCGATACGGCGAAGCCCTTCGTTCCGTGGAGGGATCCATGCAATGAGTGAATCGAAAGAAATCAACGTGCAACTGAACGCGGAATTGCTACAGCAGCTGGACAACCTTGCTCGATCATTGAATTGCAGCCGGGATGAACTCATCGGCGATGCCATGCAAACCTACGTAAGGACCCGTGGGGATTCCGGCCTCCGTGAATCCCTACGCTCCGGGTACGAGCACATGGGTGAAATCAATCTCAACATTGCCGAGACGATGTTGCCACTGGAGAACGAAGGCTCCCGGATCCACCTAGAAGATCTTCTGGGAGGGGGAGGCTTTGCGGATTCTTAGGGGCGACATCTTTTTTGCTGACTTAAGCCCCGTGATCGGCTCCGAACAGGGGGGGATCCGACCCGTTTTGGTCATCCAAAACGACGTGGGAAACCGCTTCAGCCCCACGGTGATCGTGGCCGCCATCACTTCCCGCATTGCCAAGTCCCAGCTCCCCATCCACGTGGAACTCACCATGGAGGACCATCGCATGGATCGAGATTCCGTGGTGTTGCTCGAACAGATCCGCACGATCGACAAGCGGCGGTTGAAAGAAAAGGTTGCCCACCTGGGCTCGGATACCATGGAGCGGATCGATCGTGCGCTGATGATCAGTCTTGGTCTTATGGATTTCTGAGGTGGGAGGAGGCGAACATGTTCTTATCACGGTTTCCGAGGTGTCGGCTCGCCGCACTCCCGACTCCACTCCATCGGCTCCCCAATTTCTCGGCCGGACTCCAGGGTCCGGATATCTGGATCAAGCGTGATGATCTCACGGCCCTGGGTCTTGGGGGCAACAAGGCGAGAAAACTGGAGTATCTGGTGGGTGAGGCGCTCGCCGGGGGCTGTGACGCGCTGATCACGACCGGGGGCGTGCAGTCGAATCACGCCCGGATGACGGCTGCGGCCGCTGCGACCGTCGGATTGGATTGCGTCCTCGTTCTCACGGGGGAACCGCCCCGGGCGGTATCGGGCAATCTCCTTTTGGATATGCTCTTCGGTGCCGAGGTGCACTATTGCGCGGAGGAAGATGCCGAGGGCGAAATGGCAAAGCACGCCCAAAGGCTTCGCGAGGAGGGAAAGACACCGTACGTCATTCCGCTGGGCGGATCGGTGCCGGTGGGGTCGCTGGGTTACGTGAAGGCGGCCCTGGAGCTGGTCGACCAGATGACGGATGCGAATCTCGCGGTAGAACACATATTCATGGCCTCGGGATCGGCGGGTACGGCGGCCGGAATGGCCCTGGGATTGGCGCAGCTCGACGCTTCCGTTCATCTTCACACGGTGAGCGTAAGCCGATCCTCTGTAGAGCTTCACGCGATGACCGAAGATCTCATCGACCGGACGGCCGCGCTACTGGGCTGGGATCCCGGCCCCGCCGCAGGACTCCTACGTGTCCATGACTCCTACGTCGGGCAGGGATACACCGCACCGACGGAGGGCGGCATCGAGGCGATTCGCCTCCTGGCGGCGACCGAGGGCATCCTGGCGGATCCAACGTACACGGCCAAGGCGTTGGCAGGACTGGTGGATCACATCCGCACCGGGCGGATCGCCGCGGAAGAACGCGTTCTCTTCTGGCACACGGGCGGTTTCCCCGCGAACTTTGCCCGGCCGGAGATATTGCTCGATACCCATGGAAGTGGTGACGATGATTGCGAATCGGAATAACCTGCGGCATCAATTACGAGACGACCAGGATTCACTGCCCACGTGATTATGTCGAGGCAGTCCGGGGAGCCGGGGGAATACCCTGGCTCCTACCACTATTTTCGCCATTGACCGAAGTGCCTTCGCCCGATGAATACCTCGGGGGCCTCGACGGATTGCTTCTCAGCGGGGGAGAGGATGTCGACCCGGCCCGCTTTGGCGAGGAACCCCTGCCCGATCTGGGCAAGGTGAGCCCGGAGCGGGATGCCATCGAACTCGCCTTGGCGCGCCGTGCCATCGAGAAGGATGTACCCATCTTTGCCATCTGCCGGGGACTGCAGGTTCTCAACGTGGCCGTTGGAGGGTCACTGTACCAGGACATCGGTTCGCAGGTCGGGGGTGCGCTACAACACCGCCAAACGGCTCCCCGCTGGCATCCTGCCCACACGGTCTCCGTCGCGCGCGAGACCCGGTTGATGGATATCGTGGGCCAATCCCGGGTTGCCGTTAACACGGTACATCACCAGGCGGCGCGCGAACTGGGTACCGGAATGGTGATCGCGGCCCGAGCGCCGGACGGCATCATCGAGGCCATCGAGTGTTCCGATGCACGTTTTGTCATCGGTGTCCAGTGGCATCCGGAGAACATGGTCGCGACCTCGCCGATCATGGCTGCGTTGTTTCGGGCTTTCGTAGATGCCTGCCGCCCGAAGGGGAGGGAGATACGATGAGCGGACCCCCTGCCCCAAGACCGCGCGCCCGGGAAGCGGGGCTCTATATCCCGGGAATGCCGACGGGTATGCACAACGCCATCACCGACGTCCCGGGGGTGCGTGTCGGGCACAGCACGCTTTGGGCTGGAGAGGGTCCCCTGTTCCCCGGACAGGGCCCAGTTCGCACCGGCTGTACCGCGGTGATGCCCGGAGACGGGGATCCCTTTCGGGCGAAGTTTCCCGCCGGGGTTCACGTCCTCAATGGCTTTGGAAAGGCGATCGGGTTGCCCCAGGTGTGCGAGCTGGGTGAACTGGAGAGCCCGATATTGCTCACCAGCACCATGAGTGTCGGTCGCGTGGCCGATGCGCTCCTCGATCACATGCTTCGCTTGAACCCGTCGGCCGGTCGGGACACCGGTACGATCA
>Ga0207421_10007064_pt1 | contig 12063 bp, 10 predicted proteins | sample SodLakKL_010_SED_4_FD_187542 | JGI IMG/M metagenome (GOLD analysis project Ga0207421, IMG submission 187542) | Alkaline sediment microbial communities from Lake Tanatar, Kulunda Steppe, Russia - 8KL_010_SED (SPAdes) (version 2) | ecosystem: Environmental > Aquatic > Non-marine Saline and... | reverse complement strand
CCGTCGTCGGCGGCGACACCGACCTCCGGACGCTCGATCAGGCCATCTCCAGCCCGGTGATCGTCGCCTCCGGTGTTGCCTTCTTCGTCCCGGCCATTACGGTGATCGCTGTTTCGTACGTCGACTACCGCAGGCGACGGTACGTTCTCGAGGATAGCCAGCTCACCGAACGCCGCGGCGTGATCGGTACGCGCGAGCAGTCGATCCCGTACGACGACATCGAGGACGTGTCGTTTAGCCGTTCGACCCTCCAGCGGCTGTTCGGGGCCGGCACAATCCGGATCAACGATGTCGAACACGAGGAGGGCGAACAGGGATACGAGTTTCATGCGCGTTACGTCCAGAACCCGGAGACGTTCTACAGCGAACTCCGGAGCGCGCTCGTCGACGAAACCGTCTCGAGCGAGGAGCGTCCGCCACGAGAGATCCAGTCGGCCGCGGAGCTCTCTTCGCTCTCTGCGGACTCCCTCGCCGCCGACACGAGCAGCGACTATCTGATGCCACGGGCGGTGCTCCACCCGAACCCGCTGTATCCAGCCGGCTTCAACGCGGCCCTCGCCGGAGCGGGCGTGCTCACGATCGGCGCGGTCGTCGCAGGCGTCATCGTCGCCCCGCTGGCCCAGTTCTCCCACATCGAGATCGGGGCGATCCACGGCCTCGCCGTGGCAGCGCTGGCGCTCGTCTTCGTCGGGGTCATCTCCGCCGGCTCTTACCGCAGGCACGACACCACCCAGTACGAGCTCTACGACGACCACGTTCGGAAGATCACTCCCCGCGAGCGGACGACGGTCCAGTTCGCCAACGTCGCCGCGGTAAGGAGACCGGGAGCCGGTGTCCACAGCATCCGCCGGCTGCCCGAACTCGGCACCGTCGGGCACGTCCGGCTCGAAGCCGCAGACGGCGAAGCGTTGCTCATCTTCGAGTACGTCGCCGATCCTGACGAGCTCGAAGCGCACGTCGAGCGGCTGGTCGAGGCCGCGGCGTGACTGGTCGCTCGGGTGGGACTAGTAGGTTTTCGCGAAGTATGCCGTCTCTGTCGCCGCTTCGCCACAGATCGCACACTCCTCGTGGATCGGCTCCTCGTCACGGTCGAGGGGAACCATCACGATCTCGGCGGCGATCGCCTCCTTGATCGGCTCCTCACACGCCTCGTCACCGCACCAGCCACACCTCACGTAGCCGCCGTGTTTGCCGATCGTTCCCAGGATCTCCTCGCGGCTTTCGGCCTCGCGGATCTCGCCCTCGAGGGTCTCTTCGGCGCTGGCGTAGAGCTTCTGGTAGATCGCCTCGAGGTGCTCGTCGACGGCGTCGACGATCGCCGTCGCGTCGGCGGTGGCGCGCTCGCCATCGGGCCGGTTGACGAGCGACGCAGTGCCCGCTTCGACCTCGTTCGGGCCGACCTCCACCCGGAGCGGGACCCCTTTGAGCTCCCACTCGTTGTACTTGAAGCCGGGGTTGCGGTGGTCGCGGTCGTCGAGATGGACGCGCACGTCGGCCGCCTCGAGCGCAGCCGTCACGTCCTCGGCGTGGGCGAGCACCTCCTCGACGTTCTCCTCTTGCCAGATGGGGACGACGACGACCTGCGGGTCGGCGAGCGTCGGCGGCAGCACCAGCCCCTGGTCGTCGCTGTGGGTCATGATCAGCGCGCCCATCGCCCGCCAGGACAGCCCCCAGGAGGTGGTGTGCGCTGTTGCCTCCTCCTCGGCCTCGTCGACGTACGTGATGTCGAACGCCTCGCCGAAGGTGGTCCCGAGGTAGTGCGAGGTGGCTCCCTGGACGCTCTTGCCGTCGGGCATCAGCGCCTCGACGGTCGTCGTGGTGTGCGCGCCGGGGAACTTGTCGTGATCGGGTTTGCGCCCCGTGAGCACGGGCATCGCCAGCACCTCCTCGTAGAGACGCTCGTACTGGCCCAGTCGGAGCATCGTCTCCTCCCACGCGCCGTCGGTGTCGCGGTGGGCAGTGTGGCCCTCCTGCCAGAGAAACTCCTTGGTCCGGAAGAACGGCTTGGTCTCGGTGGCCTCCCAGCGGACGACCGAACACCACTGATTGACACGCAGCGGCAGGTCTCGGTGTGAGCGGGTCCACTGCGCCATGTAGGGGGCGATGATCGACTCGCTCGTCGGTCGAACAGCGAGACGCTCTTCGAGTTCGTTGTAGCCGCCGTGTGTCACCCACGCCACCTCAGGATCGAAGCCCGCAACGACCTCCTTCTCGCGCTCGAGGAAGCTCTCGGGGATGAACAACGGGAAGTAGGCGTTTCGTGAGCCGGTCTGTTTGAACCAGCCGTCGAGGTAACCCTGGATGCGCTCCCAGATGTTGTACCCGCGGGGCCGGGTAACGATGAACCCACCCATCGGCGCGTAGTCCGCGAGTTCGGCCTTCTGGACCACCTCTGCGTACCACTCGCCGGTGCTGTGTTCTTTGGACTCGGTGATACCGAGCTCCTGATCGGTGTCTTCGCGCATTGAAAAAGCATGCGAGAGGCACGTATAAACAGCCTGCGCTTCCTCTCACCGGGTCGACCGCACCACCCACTATCGGGCACCGACTGTGGCAGTATCAACCACCGACTGTGACGGTTTCAGGAACCGACTGTGATGGTTTCAGGGGGTCACTGAACCTTCGGGGAACAATCTCAGGCACATCATTACCATGCGTGCTCCCGCATTACAGGGAGTATGTCACAGAGCGACGCACGGAGTTCGTTCCGACGGGCGGTGGGACAGGGTGAACACGACGAGCGGTTTCACTGTCCGGCCTGCTCGTACGGCCCCCGGCCGGCCGAAGACGTGCTGGTTCACGTCGTCACCAACCACGAGGTCAGATCCTGAGCGAGCGGCGGCGGGCAGTTCGCTCGCGACCGGGTGCCGGTTGAGCCGGCGCAACTGATAAAGCCGACTGTCGAGACTGCTAGGTATGTACCGCGTGCTCTGTCCGGTGGATACAGACAAGACACGGGCGCTGGCCCAGGCGGAGGCAATCGTCGCGTTCGCCGAGGCCACCGAGGAGCTTCAGGTCGATGTGCTGTACGTCCGCGAGAGTGCCGCGATGCCGGACGTCGAGTGGGTCGCCGGCGGCTTCGCCGAGGAGTACCTCGACGAGATGACCGAAAACATCGAACAGTATGCAGACCTCCCCGAATCGGTCGACGTGGCGACAGAGGCGCTCTCGGATGCCGGAATCGAGTTCGCCGTTCACGAGACGGGAGGCAACGCCGCCGAGGCGATCCTCACGGTCGCCAACGAGTACGGCAGCGACTCGATCGTCATCGGTGCTCGCGGACGGTCACCGATCGGCAAAGTCATCTTCGGGAGCGTTGCCCAGGCGGTGCTGCTGGACAGCACGGTTCCAGTCACCGTTGTCCCCGTCGAGTAGGGGCTGGCAGGCCTGCCTGCCGATCAGGTCTCTGCTCGTGTCCTGACTCTCTGTAGTAGATCGATACTTTTGTATGAGGGTAACTAACACAACCCATGGAAAGGGGCAGAGATATCCGATCTGCGGTCGACGAGGCCAGCGGACAGCTCTGGAAGCGGCTCGCTCGGCTCTGGAGACTGCTATGGCGCTCGCACGAGGAGACGAAGGCGTATGTCACCCTCGACGGACGGGGGATAGCCGAACAGCTAGACTGGCGTCCAGCGCGGGAATACCGACCCGATGGCGGTGCACTCACCGACGGCGGCACGCAGGTGCACAGCGCCGACGGGGAGCGTGATCCACACCGTCCCGAAGCCGACGACGACGGCGGCGGCGAGTCCTCCCCGTTTGACGTCGGGGGCGAGTACGGCCGTCGACAGCGGATCGGGTTCGTGTTAGGGCCTGCCCTGTTCGCGCTCCTGTTGCTCGCTCCGACACCGGAGGGGCTCAGTGCGAGCGGCCAGGCGACCGCCGCCGTGACCGTCTGGGTTGCAGTCTGGTGGATCTCCGAGGCGATTCCGATCCCGGCGACGTCGCTGCTTCCGATCGTGCTGTTCCCGCTGACTGGCGCGCTCGCCCTCGCCGAGACGGCACCCTCGTACGCGGATCCGCTGATCTTTCTGTTCATGGGTGGGTTCTTCCTGGCGATGGCGATGCAACGGTGGGGGCTCCACCGCCGGATCGCGTTGCAGACGATCCGCACCGTCGGGACGCAGCCCTCGCGGATCATCCTCGGGTTCATGATCGCGACGGCGTTTCTCTCGATGTGGGTCTCGAACAGCGCGACAGTGATGATGATGGTGCCGATCGCGCTGGCGGTCATCTACCAGACCGGCGATCTGATCGACGACGCTGGCCTCGGTATCGAGACCGGCGAGGGAGAGTTCGTCTTCGGTGTCGCGCTGATGCTGTGTATCGCTTACAGCGCCTCGGTCGGTGGCGTGGCGACGCTCATCGGGACGCCGCCGAACCTGCTCTTTGCCGGCCAAGCCGGTGAGCTCTTCGGGGAGTCGATCGGCTTCGCCGAGTGGATGCTCTACGGCGTCCCGATCGCGGCTGTAGGGCTGATCGGCGTCTACGTCTACGTCACCCGGCTGGCAATGACGCCGCAGTTCGACCAGCTCCCGGCCGGCGCGACCGCGATAAACGAAGAGCTCGAACGACTGGGGACGGCCAGCCGACAGGAGTGGCTGGTGCTCGTGGTCTTCGTGGGTATGGCGAGCGCCTGGATCGGTGCCAGCCTCGTCGATCAGGTGGGCGTCGTCCCCGTCCCCGACGACGTCGACTCGCTGATCGCCGTCGCCGGAGCGATGGTGCTGTTCTCGGTGCCGACGACGACCGACGACGGCGATCGGACGTTCCTGCTCGACTGGACGAACGCGGTCGACATCCCGTGGGGGGTCATTCTGCTGTTCGGGGGTGGACTGGCGATCGCCGCGGCGTTCGGGGCGAGCGGTCTCGCCGTCTGGATCGGCGAGCAGCTCGGCGTCCTCGAAGGGACAGCGATGATCGTTATCCTGCTCACCGTGGTCACTGTGACTGTGTTCCTCACCGAGATGACGTCGAACACCGCGACGACGGCGATGCTGATGCCGATCCTCGCGGGTGTCGCCGTGGGAATCAGCGTCCACCCCTTCGGTCTGATGATCGCCGCGGCGACCGCCGCCTCGTTCGCGTTCATGCTCCCGGTCGCGACCCCACCGAACGCGATCGTCTTCGGCAGCGGCTACATCACGATCCCACAGATGGCGAAAGTCGGGGTCGGGCTCAACATCCTCGGGATCGCCCTCATCACGCTTGTCGCGATGCTCTGGCTCCCGCTCGCCTGGGGGATCGACGTTACCTCGCTCCCAGCCGAGTTCGTCGACGCCTGGAGCCAGTAGCGACGAACCTCAGTCGTGAGGGTGGAACCGTTTGACTGCCCGGTCGACGGCCGTCTGCTCGCCGATGAACGTGACGGCGTCACCCTCTTCGAGCACGTGGTCGCCCGCGGGGGCGACGGTCTCGCCGTCGGTATGGGAGACGAGCGCGACCAGGCAGTTCTCGGGTATCGCTGAGTTGACCTCCGCGATTGTCCGGCCGGCCAGATCGGTGGCAGTGACGGTGATCTCTTGGACGTCGCCGGCCCGGTCGAGATCGTCCATCCAGCGAGACAGCGAAGGTCGCTCGATCGCGTCCTCAAGGGAGTTCGCCATCGACAGCGCTGCGTCGATCGCTCTGACCCCGAGCGTCTCGAACGCGTCGACGTTTTCGGGCTGGTTTACGCGTGCGGCGACGAGATCCACGTCGAGTTTCGTTTTAGCGAGCTGGCAGGCGAGGAGGTTGGAGTCATCGTCGTCAGTCGTCGCGATCACTGTTTCGACCCTGTTCGTCCCCGCTTCCCGAAGGATGTCGACGTCGGTGCCGTCACCGGTGACGACTTCGAGCCCGTTTTGACGCAGTCTGCGCGCGACTGCCTCGTCGGCCTCCACGACGACGACGTTCTCGCCGTCTCGTTCGAGCCTGAGTGCCAGCGCGTTACCCACACGACCGCCACCGATGATGAGTGTGCGCATGGGCACTACTTCGAGCCGTTCGGCAATCTGTCTGGCGAAGCCGGCCTGGAAGACGACCGTCACGAAGATGATCGAAAAGACTGTCCCGGTGAGTACCTCGGCCTCGGCGACGGCGCCCGTCTCCCGGAGCTCGATCGCAAACAGCGTCGCGACACTCGCGGGGATGATCCCCCGCGGCGCGACAGCGCTCAGAAACAGCCGCTCGCCGGTGGTGAAGCGCTCGTTCCGGATCGAGAGGAAGATCAGAAACGGCCGCACGACGAGCGTGACGGCGGCCACGACAGCGATGCCCGCGACGCCGAGGGCGAGAATGTCGCCGAAGTCGATCAGCGCCGCGAGGGCGACGAAGACGAACGCGAGGACGAGCGTCGTCAGATCGTCGACGAAGCCCTCGACGTCGCGCTCGTGGGGCATGTCGACGTTGCCGAGGACGAACCCCATCGTGGCGGCCGCCGCGATGCCGCTCTCGCCGGCGATGACCTCGGCGAGTGCGAACGCCGCGATGATCCCGGCGAGAACGATCAGTCGCGAGTGGAGCGGGGCGTCCTGAGGGGCGATATCGACGGTCCTGAGGAGCCGCCAAACGGCTCCTGCGACGGCGAGACCGACGCCGACGCCGACGCCGATCCGGAGCAGGAACTCCCCGAAGAACGCGCCCACCCCGCCGGAGCCGAGGATGAGAACCTCGAAGACGACGACGGCGAGCGCCGCCGCGGTCAGGTCGTTGATGATGCCCTCGCTCTCCATCGTCGCCGAGACGTGATCGCGCACGGTGACGACGTTGAGGATGGGCGAGATGACCGTCGGGCCGGTGGCGACGAGCAACGCGCCGATCAGCAAAGCGACCTCCCACTCGACGGGCGTTCCCTCCGGAGCGATGAACGCCCGGACCGCGAGTGCGGTCCCGAGCCACATCACGAGCGCGCCGACGGTACACAGTCGGAGAATGTCGGCAGGTGACTCGCGCAGCCGCCCAACCCGAAGCTTGAATGACCCCTCGAAGAGAATGATCCCGACGGCGACGCCCACCATCGTTGAGAGGCCGCCGCCGAAGGACTCGCGGGAGACGAACCCCAGCACCTCCGGCCCGATCACGACGCCCGCGACGATCAGAAAGAGCACGCTCGGAACCTTGAGCCGGTCGGCGGCGACGCGCGAGGCGACGCCGAGAACGAGCACGAGGGCGACCACCGACAGGAGGCTCAACGTCACACCTTCCGTTGTCGTCGTCGCGTATTAGAGTTGTGGCCTGCCTCGTCGCGTCGCTCCCGAGCCTCGCAGACTTTCGGTCTGTTCACCACCTGAGGAAGTGAGCTTCTCAGAGGCTCGCAGATCTTCGGTCTGCCCACCCCGGGAGTGCACGTCAGCCTGGATAGATACTACCGCATCACCTTATACTATTTGGGCCAGATATAACTATTTGGTTTGGTATACTTTTGACCTTATACATTATGTTCTATAAGCCAAATCTTTATCTGAGCAACGTTCTTGCAGCTTTTCGTGAGATTGGTGACCAATCTTCGAGTGAACGGGGGTTCAGTACACAGATGAGACCAAACGTCGGAGTACACGGGAGGCACAGATGATCGAACACGTACTGCTCGAGATCGACCCGGGGGTCGTCGCGGAGGGGACAAACCTTCTGTGGGCGCTGGTGGCGATCTTCCTGATCTTCTTCATGCACGCCGGCTTCGCGATGCTGGAGTCGGGGCAGGTGCGCGCGAAGAACGTCGCCAACCAGCTGACGAAGAACATGCTGACGTGGGCGATCGGGATCGTCGTCTTCTTCATCGCCGGCATGGGGATCGCAAACTACGTGGGAGCGAGCCTCGGCGGTGGCAGCTACAGCCTGGGCGATCTCACGATGTTCGACCCCGGCGTGATGGCGCTGTCGGATCTCACAGACGGGAGCTCGTCGGGCTGGGTGATGTGGGTGTTCAGCGCCGTCTTTGCGATGACCGCGGCGACGATCGTCTCCGGCGCAGTCGCGGGCCGGGCGAAGCTGCGCGCCTACCTCGGCTATACGTTCCTGCTCGCGCTGGTGATCTACCCGGTCGTGTCGGCGATGGTCTGGTACGCCCCCGGCGGGATTCCCCTGCTGACCGACCTCGGCTTTCACGACTTCGCTGGCGGGATGGTCGTCCACGGCGTCGGCGGCATCGCCGGGCTGACCGCCGCCTACGTCCTCGGCGCGCGGATGGACCGCTACGACGACGACGGCACGCCGAAGGTCATCCCGGGCCACTCGATGACGTTTGCGGTGCTGGGCGCGATGATCCTCGCTTTCGGCTGGTACGGCTTCAACGTCGGCACCGCCGCGACGGTGTTCATCGCCGAGGGTGGCGAGCTGGCACTCGATGCCTACGCGTTCGTCGGCCGCGTCGTGATGTCGACGACGCTCGGCATGACGATGGGTGCGCTCGGCGCTGGGCTGGTCGCCTGGTACATGACTGGCAAGGTCGATACGCTGTACGTCGCCAACGGGCTGCTCGCTGGGCTGGTCGGTGTCACCGGGGTGGCTGACGTCATCACGCCGATGGGCGCGCTCGCGCTCGGCCTCCTCGCCGGCGCACAGCTCCCCATCGTGTTCAAGTTCGTCGAGCAGTACCTCAAAATCGACGACGTCTGTGCGGTGTTCCCTGTCCACGGAAGCGCTGGCGTCCTCGGGATCGTTCTCTACCCGCTGTGGTCTGTTGACGGGACCGCTGTCGGGGACGGAATCATCGCGGGCGGCATCGTCTCGATCGAGGCGGCACAGTTCGCCCCGCAGATCATCGGCACCGTCGTCATCACCGTCTGGACGGTCGCGACGACGGCGGCCGTGTGGGGGGTGTTCAAGCTCGCCGGTCAGGCTCGTGTGAGCGAGTCCCACGAGCGCGACGGGCTCGACCTCTCCGAACACGGCGTCGACACCTACCCCGAGTTCGGCGATCCGACCGCCGCGACCGACGGCGGCGTCCGGACCGACGGCGGCCGGGTGTACGATCTGCGACCCGACGGCGGCACCGAGAGCGCGCTCGCGATGGTGACGGCGATCGTCCGCCCCGACAGGCTCACCGAGGTCAAAGGCGCGCTCGCGGAAGCTGGCGCGCCCTCGCTGACCGTGACGAACGTCTCCGGACGGGGCTCTCAGCCCACAAAAACCGGACAGTGGCGCGGCGAGACGTACACTGTCGATCTCCACCAGAAGGTGAAAATCGAGTGCGTCGTCGCCGACACGCCCGTCGACGACGTCGTCGCTGCGATTCAGGAGGCCGCACACACCGGCGAGCCCGGCGACGGTAAGATCTTCGTCCTGCCGGTGACGGACGCGTTCCAGATCCGCACCGGTGAAACCGGCACCGAAGCCGTCTGAAAACGAACCACATTTGTCGACGGCCACGGAACCGCCGACCATGGAACCAGTCGAAGTCGGCTCGTGGGTCGTCCACTCGGTGTTCGCGGGCGTCTGGACCGGCAGCGTGCTCTTTCTGACGCTCGCGGTGTTGCCGCTTGCCCGCGACGGGCGCATGAACGCCGCACCGCTCACCGCCATCACCGGGCGGCTGAAGACGATCTCGCGGATCAGCGCCGTGCTGTTGCTCGCCACCGGGAGTCACATGGCCGCTGTCCGGCACACCGGCGAGTCGCTGTTCGGGACCGAAGGCGGCTGGCTCGTCCTCTCGATGGTGGTGTTCTGGTTCCTGCTGATGGGGCTCGTCGAGGTCGGCGCGAAACGGCTCACCGACGGCACCGAGCGCGAGAAGGTGCGCGAGCCAGCCCGGAACGCGCGGCCGTTCCTGCTTGTCGCGTCGCTGTTCGCGCTCCTGTTGCTCGTCAACGCTGGGCTGCTCTCGGCGTACAATCTCGGATTCCTGTAGCGCTCTTTTTATATCTGGCGGCGCCTGGTCACATGCGGCTCGTGTACAGCGAGTAGACGATGATGAGAAAGCCCAGTGCGATGAGCGCGCTCTCGATGAGCAGCCCAACCAGAAAGCCCGCCCCGAGCAGCTGATCGACCACGCCCGCGAGAAACGTGCCGAGCGTCACGGTGGCGAAGCCGAGCGCGAGCGCCCCGAGCGGGCGCGAGCGCGTCCGCCGGTAGGCCCTGTAGGCCAGGTAGGTGATGAGCCCGCCGAGGACGAGCGTGAGCGTTTTCAGACCGATGATGAGCGTCGTTGTCGTGATTTCGTAAGGACTCATGTTTCCTTGCGCACCTCCGACCAGAGTGCTGCCAGCCGTTCGTCCGCGCTCTGTGGCCGCCGAGAGAGCTCGATACCGAACTCGTTAGCCTCCGAAAGCGCGATGACGACCTCCTCGAACGCCACCGCGTACCGGCTTGCGTGTTGCCCATCTGAACGGATCTGGACACCCTCCTCGAGCAACGAGGCCTCCGTCAGCATATCGAGTTTCCGGTACGTCGTCGACAGCGGAATCTCTGTCGCATCCGCTATCTCATCGGCCGTCATGGGCTCGGTGAGCGCGGTGACGATCTTTCGACAGGCCTCGTCCTGAAGCGCCGCCAGAACGGACTCGACGTCCGGGTCGTCGTCCGCGAACGGATCACGGACCATCTGTATGGTGGTTTTCTCCTGTGAACTTAAGTACTGACTGAAACCAGTTCGGCTCGCTCGTCCCATACGGAACGGCAGCCAACACAACCGCCGAGAGGAGACGGTAGCTACTGTCGGAACAACCGCCGAGAGGAGAAGGCAGCCAATGGTCGAGTACTCGCCACCAGCCAGTACTGAGCGTCGCCGGTCGAGAGTGTCGAAACGTGTCCCTTTTCAGACGGTCAGTCGAACCAGAGCTGTGTCCGTAGCAGCGCAGTACCGCTCCGCCGTCGACTCGTCCGTACACCGTGGCTTCTCCGTCCGAGTCGGACACGGGAAGCGTTCCACGATGATAAACCACCACGGAACGGACCAACCCAGATACTCAGATAGATGAGCCCGCACGCGCCGAAGCCAGAGACGCTAACAGGGGCACGTCCCGCGTTCGTCCGCCAGGCGATTGACCGCGGCGAGGCACTCCCCGGGACTGGCGGATTCGCGGGAGCGGTGGACGGACGCCTTGTAAGAGACGTCCTCGGGCGGTATCCGCTGTTTTTCGAGGGGGAGAGGTGGAGTCACGACCCCACTGAGCTCGACGCTCCCGAGCGGCTGCCGGCGGGCTGTGTTCGAGAGGGCGACGAGCTGAGGCGGGTGTGGACGCTTCCAGACCCGGAGCCGGTACCGCTCAGCCAGGGAGTGAGAGCGCTCGAGTCAGCGCTCGAAGCGACACTCGCCGGGACCGATCGGTCCGGACTCGCGGTCGCGTTCTCCGGTGGGATCGACTCTGCGCTGCTCGCGGCGACGCTCGAGGTCCCGCTGTTCACTGTCGGGTTTCCCGAGAGCCACGACGTCGAAGCGGCCCGATCGGCGGCGGCGTTGCTCGGTACAGAGGTCCACGTGGTCGAGCTCGATCACGCGATGCTCGAGCGGGCCGTCTCTGCGGTGGCAGCGGCGACGGGCCGGACCAACGCGATGGACGTCCAGATCGCGCTTTCGCTTTACCTGCTCGCAGCGCACTGTCGGGAGCGTGGATTCGAGCGGCTCGCGCTCGGACAGGGAGCCGACGAGCTGTTCGGCGGCTACGAGAAGGTTGCCCGGGCTCCCGAGGATCCCCGGGTCGAGTCGACCACCGTCCGCGAGGCCCGCCGCGAGCTCGTGGAGACGCTCCCGGACCAGCTCGAGCGGGACTGGCTCGCGGTCCGTGCGGGCGGCGTCGACCCAGTGACACCGTTTATCCACGACCGCGTCGTCAGGGTTGCGCTGTCGCTGCCAGGCGACGCGCTCGTCGTCGACGGCCGACGCAAGCACGCCTTCCGGCTCGCCGCCCGTCGGTGGCTGCCTGACGCGCTCGCGAACAGGGATAAAAAGGCGCTCCAGTACGGCACCCTCGTGGCCCGCGAGCTCGACCGGCTTGCCCGCCAACACGGATTCAAGCGCCGCATGGGCGACCACGTCCAGCGGTACGTCGAACACCGGCTCGACGAAACCCGATCGTGACACGATCGTTTCCATGGCTGTGGGCGCCTTCAAGACTGTACAGATCTGTGACTGCTTTGGAAAAA
>Ga0207421_10007061_pt1 | contig 12067 bp, 12 predicted proteins | sample SodLakKL_010_SED_4_FD_187542 | JGI IMG/M metagenome (GOLD analysis project Ga0207421, IMG submission 187542) | Alkaline sediment microbial communities from Lake Tanatar, Kulunda Steppe, Russia - 8KL_010_SED (SPAdes) (version 2) | ecosystem: Environmental > Aquatic > Non-marine Saline and... | reverse complement strand
CTACTTGACCTACCTCGAAAAAAGTTTCCTGATAAAAAAACTATATAATTATTCAACAAATCAGCGGAAAACAGAGAGGAAACTTAGAAGATTCTATCCTACAGTACTCTCGAGCAGCTTACTGTTCAAAGAAGGAACTCACCCCCAGTCTCAAGTTTTCGAGTGGCTTCTGGCAAACCAACTTGAAACTGATTTCTTCTGGAGAGACGCATACAAAAACGAGGTAGATTTTGTCATGACCTCGGGTAACAAGGTCGTACCTGTCGAAGCAAAATACGGTAAGATAAAAACGAGTGGTCTGGAAAAATTCATGGATAAGTTCGATGTGAGCGAAGGCTGGATCCTGACCAATGATACTGAGAAGATCATAGAGAAGGACGGTAAAAGGATCTACGTAGAGCCCGCGTATAAATTCCTGTTAAAAGGTTCATATCTCAAGAGGCTCTAGAGGGTGTGATACCTATATGGTAGTCTTATCCAGGCGGTAAAAGGAACTGTGCCGGAGAAGGCCGTAGAGAGTAATGTTAAAGCCTTCGAGCTGGGTGAAAAAATTATTATTGGATAAAGGGATTATTAGTTTACCCATCGTATTGTCGATGAGGAGTCAGTAATATGGATGTGAAAGAAGCTATAGAAAAAAGAAGGGCATACCGAGCTCTGGAGAGGGTGGATATAGACGACGACACACTTGATGAGTTGATCCATGCGATACAATTTACTCCATCCTGTTTTAACAATCAACCGTGGAATTACGTGTTCGTACGTGACTCCGAGATACTGGAAAAGATGAAGGATGTGATGTCCAAGGGTAACGAGTGGACCTTTCGGGCGTCCATGATCGCAGCGGTATTTTCAAAAAAGGATGACGACTGTGTTGTCAAAGGTCGTGAGTATCATCTCTTCGACGCAGGGCAGGCCAACGGTTTCATGATACTGCGAGCAACTGAGTTAGGACTGATCGCTCATCCTATCGCCGGTTTCAGTGAAAAGAAGGTTAAGGATGTATTGGGGATCCCCGACGAGTACACGGTCATCACGCTTGTCATCTTCGGCCTCCATTCGGATGAGCCGGAGAAAATATTAGAAGGGAAGACTTTGAAGACGGAGAAAGAACGGCCTGAGCGTAAGAAGGTGGAAGAGTTCGTGCACTTCGATAGATACTGATCCACCTGTGGTGTAGACTATTTAAGTAACACTATTGTAATCGTAGATATGCTACAAAATTATACTATTACAATAGTAAGAAAATGAGTATTTACCACTATTACAACCGTAATCTTTATATCTAAAACAAGGACTATATCCTTTCATGGTATCGAAAGATGACATCATGGGTGAATTGGTCCGGACTAATTATTGGTGGGAAACGGGTAGTGTCAGAGCATTGGACCTAGAGGAATATCGGAGGAACATGTTTACCGATCTTGTAGATGCTCTGGAGGACAAAGAGATATGTGGCATTATCGGTCCTAGAAGGACTGGAAAAACAACATTGATGTATCAATTGATCGATCTTTTATTGGAAAGGGGCGTGGAGCCTAAGAATATAATGCTGTTCACATTCGACAACCCATTGATGTGTGAAGACGAGGGGGTAATAGAAAAGATAGTCCATATCCACGAGGAGATCTATGGTATCACAGATAAACGTTACATTTTTTTTGATGAGATACAATATGTTAAGGACTGGAGCAGATGGATAAAGAGTATCTATGATAAAAATATGAACATCAAATTCGTGGTATCGGGATCTTCCGGTAAACTGATTTATAAAAACACCTCTGAAAGCCTAACTGGACGGATATCTTTTTTCGAAACTGATCCTTTTTCTTTTGGAGAATATTGCTGTTATAAGGGAAGCGAAGGATTGAAAAGTTTCTTAGAGGGTCTTGATGACGGTAATTCTGATCCACTGACGGTCGATCCATACGAACTAAATCTAAAAATTAAACATCATGAGAAGGAATTGAAGAGATTATTCAATGATTATATACTATACGGTGGGATCCCGGAAACTTTTGATAAGGAACTATCTAAAGCTCATAAGTGGTTAAGGCAGGATTATGTGGGTCTTGTTTTCTACCGTGATCTGATGGAACTATTCGATATAAGAGATACTAGAACACTTGAAGAATTATTCTATTACATAGCTAATACTCACGGGCAGAGGGCTAATTATTCAAAAATTGGGGATATGTTAGATTGCAGGATCGAAACCGTAAAAACATATCTGGGTTATCTCGAAATAGCGGGTTTGATCAACATCATTGAATATTATTCTAAAAGTCCTAAAAGGAGTAAAAGAGCAGAGAAAAAATTATTCGTCTTAGATAGTGGCGTTCTTAATGCGATAAAAGGTAACGATAAAAAGATATTAACTTATAGTGCGATCGTTGGTTCTATAGTAGAAGGTATCGTCTGTTCCCATCTCGTATCTGGTAAAATAGACATACTGCCCAAAAACGTATATTATTGGCGATCGGTCTACGAAGTCGATTTTGTAGTGAAGGAAAGGGATGGTCTTATACCTATAGAAGTTAAATACAAAAACAACGTTGGTGAAAGTGACCTGAAAGGACTGATCAGTTTTATGGAGAAACACAACATCGAAGAGGGCATAGTGATCACAAAAGAAAAGTTCGAAGAAACAATCATAGATAATAATAAGATATGGTATATCCCTGTATGGTTTTTCCTACTGAAACCATATGGCTGATACTCGACCTAAGTCTATGGTTTGAGCGATACGGTTACCAGATAGCGGTTCTCAAAGACCTGTACATCTTCTATACGTGCTTTGTATTTGTCGTATAACTCCTCGTTATCCTTCAACTCGAAGGAGAACTTGTTGAACTCAGATGGATTGTCGAATTCGAAGATTATCTGGTAGCGTCCTTCCTTTTTTTCACCAGGTAGAGAGATGATACCAGGGTGTACTCGGGATATACTGGAGAATGTTTCTCGAAAGTCCTCGATCAATCTTACAGCGTCATCCTTTTTTTCGACCTTGAAGACTTCGCTGGACTTTCTCTCCATCAACCTCTCCAACTCACGATACAGTGTGGATATTATCTCCTCGTTATCTGCCGGTTTTTCTAGATAATGGTGAACTTTGGCCTTGTTGATTGCATCCTTAGCGGTTCTCAGGTCTGAGTAACCTGTTATCAGTATCCTCACCATATCGGGATACCTGTCTTTTATACGGGTCAAAAGCTCAATTCCGGAGATGCCGTCCATACGTTGGTCCGCGAGCACCAGATCGAAATATTCTTCTTCCAATCTGCTGAGAGCTTCTTCTCCCGATGAAAAAGAAAAAGCCTCGGCATCCAGTCTGTCAGATGTGTTGATCAAAGTTACCAGCAACTCTTGCAGGTCCCTATCGTCGTCCACCACCATCACTTTGAACGGACTATGCTCCTTTTCGTCATCCATGATCTCACCCTTGAGTTTGATGATATATGAAACAGGATGTAATTAATATTATCGTATTGTTAACAACAAGTATGATATCGATAAAAAACGATTTAAAGGATTCTTACCATATATGGTTTAAGGGATAATCATGGAGAAAGAATTCGATGTGATCGTAATCGGTGGAGGTCCCGCTGGGTTGTCCGCTTCCATATACACGGCTAGAGCGGAATTTTCAACCGTTGTGCTGGACGAACCCGACAAGCTGCTTAGGAAGGCGAAAAAGATCGATAACTACTTCGGTTTTCCAAAAGGTGTTTCAGGCTCCGAGCTGCTGGATAGGGGTATAGAGCAGGCAGAAAGGTTCGGTACCGAAGTGTTCGAAGACCGTGCTCTGTTGATCAAACTGGACGGTGATAGATTCATCGTTGAAACCGCGGAAAACGAATACAAAGGCAAAGGCTTGATCATCGCACCCGGGATCCAACATAAGAAGCCTCTATTGGATGGATTGGAGGAGTACGAAGGTAAGGGTGTGAGCTACTGCGTTACATGCGACGCTCCCTTCTTCAAGGATAAAAAGGTGGGACTGATCGGTTCCGAAGACCTCGTTGTTAAAGAGGCTTTGGAGTTATTGGAGTACACCCGAGACATCAAGATATTCACCAACGGCAGTGACCTGGAAGTCAACGATAAACTCCTTGAAAAGTTAGAGGCGGAAGGGGTTCCCGTGGTCAAAGAAGAGATACTCAGGGTTCTTGGCAACGATAAACTGGTCGGTCTGGAGATGGATCATGGTGAAGAGAAGATGGACGGCTTGATGGTGGCTGAAGGTACCAGCGGTTCTTTGGACTTTGCCAAAATTTTGGGCATACCCATAGAGGATAACACTCTGGTTGTAGATGAAAAACAGTTCACCGGTATGCCAAGGGTGTACGCCGCCGGAGACTGTACCGGAGGGGCTAGACAGATAAGTGCCGCCGTTGGAGAGGGTGCCACAGCTGCATTGAGTCTGATAACCGAGTTGAGAGGGAAGAAGTACGTTGACTGGTGATCAAAGCCCGAGTTCTTCGTCTATCTGCTGAAGGGCCTCCAAGGACAGTGTTAGAAACTCATCTTTATCCATCCCAAACTCTTCGCAGAACAGTATCTTATCTCTGTCCACGTTCCTTGCAAATGAAGGATCATCGAACTTTTTAATCACCGATTCCGGTCGCGCTTCCTCTAGTTTCCGGTTAGGCATCACCAGGGCCGTGGCTATGACCAGACCAGATGCGGCGTCGGCTGCTACCAAAGCTTTATCCATCTTACAATCAGGCTCAACACCGGTGTATTCATAATTGTGAGACTTAACCGCTTTGATGATCTCGTCACAGACTTGATCTTCCAACATCTCTGCAGAATAGAGCGCGTGTCTAGATGGATCATCTTTGGTCTCTTCGTAGTCAACATCGTGGACCAGGCCGCATAGTTCCCACCTCTTTTGGTCACCATCGAGCTCACTGCTGATACTCTTCATTATCTGAGCTACCGCCAGCATGTGCTTTTTCAAGTTTTCGTTCGACACTTTTCTATCCACCAACTCCAAAGCGTCTTCACGGGTCAACATAGGTCATCAGATGATAATTAGAATCACTGCTAATTAATATTTCCATCGAGGCTGACAAAAAGTTTAAAACACATACCAGTGTATTGACCAAGTCCGGTGCGATGAAATGGCCGTGAAGTACAGCGAATCAGAGATCAAGGAAAATTTTAAGACCTTTTTCGAAGAAGGTTATTCCGCCGAGATCATGAAGATCGGCGATCATTATCCCGACGAGATGTCTTTGGAAATTTCATACCAAGAGATGGTACTGCATTTCGGCGATACATTCCCTAGATACGTTCTCGATCATCCAAAATATACCTTAGAGTTGGCCGAGGCCGTCATGCGGGAGATGATGGGTAGAGGGGATGAAGATATAGACGTGAGGCTGAGGCTCAACGGCATACCTTCGCCAAGGAATAAGATCATACGGGATCTCAGAGCTGTAGATCTGACCAAGTTCTTAGCCATAGATGGCCTGGTAAGAAAAGCCACTGAGGTCAGACCGCGGATATCTAAAGCGGTGTTTCAGTGCATGAGGTGCGGTGGTAAAACTGTTGTTGAGCAGGACTTCAGCTCACATATACTGGAGGAGCCCGTGGGATGCGGCAGTTGTGGAAAGGACGGAAAAAAAACGAAGATGATTTATCTACTGGAGGAGTCGGAATTCAAGAACTATCAGAATTTAGAGTTACAGGAAACACCGGAAGGGCTGCGCGGCGGTGAACAGCCTCAGAGACTTAAGGGATGGGTAGAAGATGATCTGGTAGGTCGTATATCTCCAGGTGACCGTATAACCATGAACGGGATACTGGATGGATATCCAAAGACCGCCCGAGGCGGAGCCAAATCCAGAAACTTTGACATATTCATGCGTGTTAACAGCATCGAGGTGAAGGAATACGAGTACGAAGAGGTGGAGTTATCAGAGGAGGATAGGGAAGAGATAAGGAAAGCTTCGGAGGATCCTAACGTCTTCCAAAACCTGGTCAGATCCATCGCTCCCAGTATCCACGGCATGAACGAAGAGAAGATAGGACTGACGCTGCAGCTCTTCGGAGGGGTCAGGAAGAGCATGCCAGACGGGCAGAAGATAAGGGGGGATATCCATATACTCATGGTCGGTGATCCAGGTACCGCTAAATCTCAACTACTCCGCTATATAGCTAACCTTTCACCAAGAGGTATGTACACTTCCGGGAAGGGTTCTACCGGTGCTGGACTGACTGCAGCCGCAATCAAAGACGAAGTGATGGGTGAATCACGATGGATCCTAGAGGCGGGTACGCTGGTACTGGCCGACAAAGGCATAGCGGCCGTGGACGAGCTAGATAAGATGAGAGAGGAGGATCGAAGTTCCATGCACGAAGCTATGGAACAACAGACCATATCCGTGGCGAAGGCGGGCATAAACGCAAGGCTGAACGCCCGTTGTGCACTACTCGGTGCCGCCAATCCAAGGTACGGGCGTTTTGAGGAGCACGAGAACATCTCACAGCAGATCAAATTACCGGCCCCTTTGATATCCAGGTTCGATCTGATCTTCGCCATAATGGACCGTCCGGATAAGAAGAAGGATCTCGATATCGCTCGACACATCTTGAAGGTGCATCACGCCGGTGAGGTTATCAGTAATGAAAAGGAATTTGAGGTCGAAAAGAGATTCGAGCCCAAGTTCTCCAAAGAGCTTATGCGTAAATACATAGCCCATGCCAAAGCCATCAAACCCGTCATGACGGATGAATGTATGCAGAAGTTAGAAGACTTTTTCATGGAGATCAGGGGCAGTGGGGGTGACAGCGAATCCATACCCATCACGGCGAGACAGCTCGAGTCTTTGATACGACTGGCGGAAGCTAGTGCCCGGGCACACCTAAGGGAGAAGGTGATCGCAGAAGATGCAGAGAGGGCGATAAAGGTCACCAGATATTTCCTGAACCAAGTCGCATCCACTGAGGGCGGATTCGATATAGATCTGGTTGCGTCAGATGTATCTCATTCCGAACGAACCTTGCTTAATGAAATAAGCAAGATAATCAGGAACATGGCAGAACTGCACGAAGACGGGGTTCCCGAAGAAGTCGTGTTGAAGGAAGCCGAGGAAAGGGGCAGATCCAGGACACAGGTCAAAAAGGAACTCGGACGCATGAGCAGAAACGGGACCGTATACCAACCAAGTAGCGGAAAGTATAAATTGACATGAAACGAACTGTGTGATACAATGTCTATACATATGAAGATATATGAACAAGGTGTCGAAACGTTACTGGCAGCATGCGATGAAAGTTTGCTAGGCCAGGTTTACACCGAAGGTGAAATTCATCTCGATGTAAAGGAATCATTCTATGGCGGAGACATCGTCAAAAATGTTTCCTTGAAAGAGAAGATGAGAGAGGCGACCATAATAAATCTGGTCGGGTCCGATTGTGTGGATGTTGCCATAGATATGGGACTCGGATCCGAAGGAGATGTAATGGAAGTACAAGGAGTCCCTCATCTTCAGATTGTACGGATGTAGGATGGAACCATGTTTTGTGTAGAATGTGGAAAGGAGCCCGAGGATCTGTTTGAGGGTTTATGTGAAGATTGTTTCCTCAAAGATGTTGATGTGGAACTGCCGGCTTCGGTAAGCATCGAGGTATGTACCAGCTGTGGAGCCGTACGAGAGGGTCACCACTGGATAGAGAGACCGGATATGAACTCGATAATGCTCCAACGTATACAGGATTCACTTCAACCAACATGGAAGGTGGACAGCTATTCTTTTCACGCAAGCTTCACCGAAGAGGATCCGAGGAACATACGTGCTGAGTTAGAGGTCGAGCTCGGATCCCGTGGGCTGAAGAAAACAGTATTTAAAGAAACTAAAGTAATCATAAAGAACGGTCAGTGTACCACATGCAGCAGGATACACGGTCATTACTATGAAGCCATAATACAGGTCAGACCTTCCAAGAAAACCATGACAGAAGAGCAGAAACGGATCGTTAAGGAAAAGATCTACCGTGAGGTTAAGGTGAAACGAGGTGATGAACGTTCGATCTTCATCACCAGCGAGGAGGAAAGGCACGGCGGTCTGGACTTTTACATGAGTGATAACGGCGTAAGTAAAAAATTATCAAAAGAGATAGCTGAAACATTCGGTGGAAAGATAACCGTATCAAGTAAATTGGCTGGTAGGGATGACGGTCAGAACATATATAAGGTAACTTACTCCGTTCGGATCCCCCCTTATGAACGAGGGAATTTCGTGGAATACCACGAAAAGATATACCGCATCAAGGAGATCCGGACTAGCAGCGGTCATCTGACTTTGCAGGAACTCAGGACCGGTGATAGGGTTACCCTTGATAAGAGGGATGTTGGAGAGATCGAGGTCCTTGGAAGTCAGGAGTTGATACGTGACTCCATCGTGGTCTCAGAAACAGCGGAAGAGATAAAAGTACTGGATCCCGATGATTACACGACCCTAACACTCTTAAAACCAGAAGGTTTCTCATTCGAAGGAGACAGTGTAAAGATATTCAAGTTCATGGATCGGGTGATACTTCTTCCCAAAGAAGAGGATTGAAGCTCGAAACATATTTAGATAAGGAACTTCTTGAGTTTAGGTGTTGTACATGAACGGAAAAAAACCTGTACTGGTCACGACATGGTTCGGCTCTTTTTTGTTGAAAGGAAAAGATGTGTTGGATGAAAGGCTGTTCCCAAAGGACCCTGGATCCATCGCTGAAAGAAGAATGGCCGTGAAAGAAGGTAAGGTGCTTCAGGAAGAGGAAGAGCTGGCATCTCAAACCGATGAAAAGATATTAGTCAACACGAAGAGATTGTCGTCTTTGGGAGAAGTAACTTCTATGGATGTCGAGCCCCCTTCTCCAAAAGATAGGTCTTACGGCATGGGGCTGCTACAGGAAGCGTTAAGGCTTGAGGGTAAAGAAGCGCTCCGAGGATCGGTGGAGAGGGATAAACATCTCGCCAAGGCCGTAGATGCCATACAGGATCTTAACGAGACCTTGAACATACTCACGGAACGTATCGGGGACTGGTATTCTCTTCATTATCCAGAACTGGTGGATCGCGAAGATGAGATGTTAGAGTTGATCAAAAAACATGGGGACAGGGATACCATGATGGGGATCACCGGGGAACACAATGATTCCGTGGGAAGTGAACTCGGTGAAAGGGAAAAGCTGCTACTACAAACCATGGCCGGGCAGATACTGGACATCCGGTCATATAGAGAAGAGTTACAGGAGTATGTTAAAGAAACCATGGAGGATATCGCACCGACTTTGACCGCATTGACAGGTCCCAAACTCGGCGGGGAACTGATCGCCCATGCGGGTTCGTTAAAGAAGCTGGCCATGATGCCTTCCAGTACGATACAGGTATTGGGGGCCGAGAAGTCGCTCTTCAAACACCTTGAAAAAGGTACTCCACCACCCAAACATGGATACATACTTCAACACCCCTTCGTTCATCGCTCCGCTCCTGAAGTAAGAGGGAAGGTCGCTAGGATGTTCGCCAACAAGATCGCCATAGCCTCTAGGATAGATCAATTCGGAGGGGAGGATCGAGGCGATATCTTAAAGTCTGAGCTAAAACGACGTATAGACAAACTGGATGGATGATCGCTCTTAGAAGGGCGAGTCCGGCATATCCAGACCTAGCGCCCTGTTCATTTCTACCCTTTTTCTGAAATATACGGGTCTTTCGTAATTTTCTGTAAGTTTCTCCTCAGGTTTTGATATCAGTTCCCAAGGCCAGATCCTAGATATATGCTCAACCCTGATGTACACCTCTTTCAGGGCTACGGCGGTCCAGTCGACGAAACCGTAGGTACCTCCTTCTTCTATACTGTGTTTTATCTCTTTTTCTCCCTCGGGAGAAACCTCTTTCCAGTCGATCTGACTGGCTGAGCCCTGGTAGATATTATTCAAAACTATGGTAGTTTTATCGAACTCTACCAAATTACCGGCGAATGCGGTTCCGTCATCCATCACCACTAGCAGGGTACTGCCCTGCAGTTCCTTTAACTTCTTTTCGAGCAGAGTTCCCAACATTCTTGACACCTCATATTATTATGTACCTTAGAGTACATATAGTTTTTCTATCTGTCTAAGGCACTCTTTGCCGTATTTAGTATGGATTTTAATTTCCCCTCGAGTATGTTTACTTTTACCTTCAACTCGGAATTTTCTTTTTTCAATTCGTCAAAACGGTCGCGAAGCTGGGTGTTGGGGTTAGGATCCTTGTTTACCTCGCTGCACCTCTCTATTTCATCTGCGGTTAGACCTTTTAGATAATAGGCCGTCTTGACCTGAACCTCCACAAGGTTGTCGGCCTGAACATCGTAGTATATGCAATTATTTCCGATCTGGATCATGTTTTTATGAAGCTCTAGGTCACCGGTGATGAGTAAGTCATCGTCTTTCATCATATCCACTAATTCAAAGTCGAGTATGCCTTTGTATTCATGGTCAACATCGAGAATATCTTCGGACCCATGGAATGCTTTTATCTCACTTCGCACATGAGCGGGAAGATTCTCATCTAACACTATTCGCATGTTCTTCAACAGTCAGGTATTCACAATAAATATTTTTGGAAGAGGTTTTGTCGGATGACCCAAACACTAATATACATTTGTTAGGGTTTTGTACAACCGATGGAAAGCTGGGTGCGGTATTATAGATGCGGGGTTGTGGCGATGGCAATAGTGATCGCCATTTCGTCGTTATTTTTAGCTGCAGATATGACTCAAGGAGAGGTTATGGAAGAGGGTCAAATCATTGCTGCTGGGGGAGAGATGGACATCAACGAGTTCTACTTTCCCTACCTGAATACTGATTTTACTGACCTGTTAGAACGTCCTGAATACATCAGTTATTCTATGGATGGTGAGGTCGGATATTACAAGATATCCACGTTAACGAGTATCGATGATCAGTTCTATAGATACCGAGTAGATGCAGGAGGGGGCATGCATGCGGAGATAGAATATGATATAATCGGTGAAGTACTGGCTCAGGGTGATTACCGGGAAGGAGATGAACACATCTATGAACGAAGGCAGCTCGAAGGTAAGGGAGAATTTCACGCGACCAACGAATTGACCATCGATGCTACCTTTTTCAGAGGGAACAACACTCTGAAAGAAGTCGATATCTATTCGAGGTCTAACTACAGAGGTAAATTCAATGGGGTAAACGCATCATTCATCCATGGCTGCGGTCAAAACATCTCAATATCTTATCATGATGTAGATATCCGGATCGATGGATATAGGACACTGATCCTATACTTTGAGTTCATCGACGCTCTGGATCTGTTCAATATAGAGGGTGAGATAGGAGAGAAAGTAGTTCATGAAACTCCTGCATACATGGAAGGCATCTATGAGGGCGATTTAAATATCCGTGGGTTACCGGAAGAGGAAGAAGCGAAGATATTAGATGAGTATGATGTAGAAGATTTCCCCATACGCTGGGAAGACTTAGATACCGAACTGAAAGGGGATGATCCTGGATTCATAGAGAATCGGAGAGTCAATATGATATCCCACTTCAACTCCAGTTATCCCATGGATATGGAGCTGGCGGACGGAACGACTTACGATGTTCACCCCATGGATTTCCATCTAGTGGTTGAAGGTATAGACGAGATAAGCAGTTTGTATGGTAGTTGGTACTACTCTCCAGATCATGGTTTTGTTATAGCTGGTGAACTCGGCAGTTCCCTGGTGGCAGCAGAATTAAAGGAGGTAACCGGTCACGATCTCATCAGGATGAAACCCATGGATGAAGAGCTTGCCCGTGATCGGATGAAGGATCTTCAATATATCCCTCCCATGACCATGATAGAAGCCATCCTCAGACCACCCTATGCATACGTAGTTATGGGAGCACTCACCGCCGTAGCTCTGACGATATACATTTACAGGTACAAAAAGAGGAAGAGTAATCAGTGAATACTGAAAAAATTTTTAACCGATAAAATCCTTTTACATCTTCATAATATGTCTGATAGCACGCCAGATGGGGAAGAAGAGGGTAAAAAATTCGGCAT
>Ga0207421_10007060_pt1 | contig 12068 bp, 17 predicted proteins | sample SodLakKL_010_SED_4_FD_187542 | JGI IMG/M metagenome (GOLD analysis project Ga0207421, IMG submission 187542) | Alkaline sediment microbial communities from Lake Tanatar, Kulunda Steppe, Russia - 8KL_010_SED (SPAdes) (version 2) | ecosystem: Environmental > Aquatic > Non-marine Saline and... | reverse complement strand
CTCCTGTTGACATAAATCAGCCAGCCAGTACCAGCAATAAATACATTCCACCCCAACAACCAGATTGCTCCGGTATGGGGTAATTACCTGCAGAAACCGATCCGGTTTGCAGGGGATATTTTTGTGACAAACCTTATTTCCTTCATGGTCCAGGATACAGACATACATGGTCCTTGCATGAAGATCGATTCCACAGTAATATGAATGTTGTTTGTTATAGACTTTCATGGCTTTCCTCCTTGGGTTGGTTAAAGTTGCCGAATGTAAGTTATACATCCGGGAGGAGGCCATGAATAATATCAAGCGTAACATTTCGTCCGGCCAATCTGTCGGATATCGCCTTGCTTCAATACTGGGATCAGCAGCCCCATGTCATTGCAGCTCATCCAAACGACCAATGGAATTGGCGCGTGGAATTGAAGCAATCACCCGCCTGGCGGAAGATGCTCATTGCCGAAGATGGTGGACGCCCGATCGGTTTTGTTCAGATCATTGATCCTGCAAAGGAAGAGAGTCGGTATTGGGGCGATATTACCGGCGGATTTCGGGCACTTGATATCTGGATCGGAGAGGAATCGGATCTGGGTCAGGGTTACGGGACGGTTATGATGGAACAGATACTTGCGCTCTGTTTTGAGGATACGTCCGTCATTGGTGTGCTGGTGGATCCGCTTGCTGACAATACCCGTTCGCACCGGTTTTATGAGCGATTCGGATTTCAGTTTGCAGAACGCCGCCAATTTGGCCGGGATGATTGCTTTGTGTATCTGCTAAGCCGGGACGATTGGATGAAACGAACGGTAATTCCTGATTCAGGAAAATGAAACAATTTCTCCTATAACCGGATGAACACAAAATCGATAGCCTCACCGGATTAGAGTCTTTTCTGATAACGTTAATTGCCGATTTGCCATGGATGCCGCACAATTTGTCGACAAGCTGAAAACATATCAATCCGACAAAGAGTATGAAAAAATCCGCCGCTATTTTAAGCGGGATGATACTGAAAACCGGGTAATCGGAGTGCGTATGAAACAGGTGTTTGATCTTGCCAAAACAAACAGTGATATGTCGCTTGAGGAAATCAACAAACTGCTGGATAGCCCCTATTATGAAGCTCGAATGGGAGCATACAGTATCATGGATTTTCAGGTTCAAAAGAAAAGCACAACTGGGGAGCATCGAAAAAAGCTCTTCGAACTCTATCTAAAGCGGCATGATCGAATCAACAGTTGGGATTATGTGGACCGAAGTGCACCTCGTGTGGTAGGCAAGTATCTTTATGACTTTGAAAAGAAAAGAGACGTTTTATATCAGATGGCAAGGTCGGGCAGCATCTGGGAGCGGCGTACCGCTATCACGGCGACCGCCTGGTTTATCCGGCAGCATCAGCTTGATGATACCTTCGCCATAGCCGAAATCCTGGTGGATGACCCCGAAGAACTGATACAAAAAGCTGTCGGGACCTGGCTTCGCGAAGCCGGGAAAAAAAATCCCGAAAAACTGCAACGATTTCTGGAAGAGCACGCCGGAGTTATGCCTCGACCCATGTTGAACAATGCTATCGAAAAACTGGAGCCGGATCAGAAAGCGTATTACCGCAAACTGTAAAAAACAGGGACGATTTCAGCATGAAATAAACCAGGAACCAGCGCCCAATACCTTCATTATGGAACCTTTGCGAATTGAAGAGAACTACAGGCCATTGTTGATAGCTGGACTCAGCAGTACCTATCTGTTTGACAGTCCGATGGACATTAATTCACAGTGGCAGAAATTTAACTCCATGAAAGAATGGATCCCGGAAAAAAAGAATGATTATGCCTACGGTATATGTATCGATCTGGACCACGGGAAAGGCATCCGGTATGTGAGCGGAGTGGAAGTATCATCCATAAAAAACCTGCCCGGTACGATGTCATCCAGGGAATTATCATCTTTTACCTATGCTGTATTCGCACATAACGGACATGTTTACACCATATCGAACACTTGTGATATCATCTGGAAAGAGTGGATTCCTGAATCCGGGGTAGGCAAGCCGGAAAATGCGGATTTCTTTTTCGAACGGTACAGTGAGGAGTTTGATCCGCGCAAAGGGTTTGGTGGTATTGAAATATGGATTCCGGTTGTAAATAATTACAAGGATTCAAAAAGGATACTGGCATGAAAACAACACCTGAACATGATGAGCGAATGGCCAAAATGACGTTCGCTTCGGTTTATCCGCATTACATCACAAAAGTAGAGTGTAAAGGCAGGACAAAAGCAGAGCTCCATCACGTAATTACGTGGCTGACCGGCTTTGATGAAAATGAATTGCAGGTGCTCATTAATGATAACGTGGATTTTGAGACCTTCTTCAAGAAAGCAAAGTTGAACCCGAATGCTCACCTCATAACAGGTGTAATTTGTGGATATCGCATTGAGGATATCGAAAACCCGGTAACAAAACGCGTCCGGTACCTGGATAAATTAGTGGACGAGCTGGCAAATGGGAAAAAGATGGAGAAAATTTTGAGGAGTGAAAAAAAATCTAAAACAATCTAAAACAATGAAAACAGAGACTCAGAAAATGCTATTGGCATTCAATGAAGCATTTGCAAAAAGTGACATCACTTTTATCGAAGGCCGGGTTACCGATGATATCCGCTGGCATATGATCGGTGACCGGATCATTGATGGGAAAGAACAATTTCTCGAGGCGTTACAAGATATGGCAATGGATGAGCCGATGAAGTTGACGGTTGATCATATTATCACACATGGCAAGTCAGCTGCGGTCAACGGAACCATGACGGTTCCCGGAAGTGGCACCGTAGTGGCCTTTTGTGATATTTATACGTTCAACGGGTTCAAAAATCCAAAAATAAAAGAGATGACATCCTATGGCATTGAGGTGAAATAAGGGTTTATTGCATTCAATCGTCCGGATTGTAAGGATGGCAGGATAACCATAAATGTTCAATAAATAGATAGTTGACATGGTGGGCAGCATCTATTATTTTACCATTAGGTTAATTAACTAAAAGGATAAATACAAAAATATCACGAATGCCATCAGACCACCTCAGCCAAACATTTTCGGCACTTGCCGATCCCACACGCCGGGCGATCCTCGCGAGTCTCACGACGGGAGAAAAAACCGTTTCCGATCTTGCGCACCCGTTCGATATGTCTATGCCGGCCATCACCAAACATTTAAAAGTTCTGGAACGGGCGAGATTGATTGAACGCGGGCGGGAGGCGCAGTATCGCCCCTGCCGGTTACATCCGGAGCCGCTCAAAGATATAGACACCTGGATCGGTCAGTACCGGAAATTCTGGGAGGCGAGTTTTGACCGGTTGGAGGATTATCTGCAGGAGCTGCAGGCCGGGAAGAAAAAAGGGGACAACCCCTGATATTCGAACGTGATATCATCCCGGAAAAGATTAGCGAAAGCACACTATGCAACCGAATTTACAAAACCATAAAAACCCAAAAACCATCAAGAAAAAAAGAACAATGAAGAAAACGAGACGATTTATACCCATTCTGTTTTCAACAATGCTCTTGTTGATGACACCTGTGTTTGCATTTGCACAAGCGAATGACGGTGACAAGGGGCTGGTACCGATAAACGGTGTTCCCTACTACTATGAAATCCACGGAAATGGTGAGCCCCTGTTACTGCTTCAAAGCGGGTTGGGGACTTTTGACATGTTCCGTCCGATCCTCCCTCTTTTCCTGGAAGGATAGACAGGTTATTGGTGTGGATCTCCACGGCCACGGGCGGACGGCATAATGAACAGGCAGCGATGAGCGGCCGAGGAGGTCTGCAGATATCTTTGTGCAGCAAAAAAAACGAAAAACAATCTTATCTCTAATCACAAAAAACTAAGGCAAGAGCTATGAGTGTACAAGTAGCATCCAAAGATCGCGAGTTAACCATAACACGAATGTTTGATGCGCCGCCGGAGCTGGTTTTCGAGATGTGGACTAGTTGCGAGCACCTGAAACACTGGTGGGGGCCGAAAGAATGGCCGATGGTTGAGTGCCGTCTGGATTTTCGGGAAGGCGGCGAGTGGCATTTTTGCCTGCGCGGCCCAAATGACGGAGATGAGTCATGGGGAAAAGCGATTTATAAAGAGATCCGGGAACCGGAAAAAATCGTTTACGAAGATTATTTTTCGGATAAAGACGGGAAAATCAATAACGAGATGCCCGGCATGCTGATTACGGTGGAGTTCATCGCTCAGGACGGTAAAACCAAACAGATCAATACAACCCGTTTTGATACGGCTGAAATGCGAAAGAAAATTGAAGAGATGGGAGTGGTGGAAGGTATGTCAAGCTCGATGGACCGGCTTGATGAGTATCTGGCAAAAATCCAAGAATGATAAATGTCAAAAGTAATCACATTCATCACAATGTCCCTGGACGGTTATATTGCCGGCCCCAACGACACACCCGATCAAGCGTTGGGGGAAAACGGTGAATCCCTTCACGACTGGATTCTCCGTGGTGCTCATTCCAGCCGGCACAATGCGTTTTTCAAACTATCCCGGAAGAATAGGGAAGTTTTTGATGAGCTGTTTGACGGTACCGGGGCGTTGATCTGCGGAAAGCGTATGTATGATATCGTGCATGGCTGGGGTGGTAGTTATCCAGTGCGTGGAATCCCGATGTTTGTGCTGACCCATGCCCCGCCCAGGTGACTTTGGAAAATAAAGCAGCAATTTATACTCCGGAAGTTACTCATCTCCATTATCGTATTGGTTGAAATGGAACCAGGTTCTGCACAAAACCGAAAAACATCAGGATCGATACGATATGGATTGCATGCGTGATAACCGGGATGGACATTTTCAATACCCCGGAAAAAAGTTCACGAAAGTAATAACAACCAAATCATCACATCTATCATGGAAACTAAAAACAATACTGCAATTACGGCTGAGCCCGGAAAACAAGAACTGGTGGTCAACCGCGAATTTGAAGCACCGCGTGAATTGGTATTTGAAGCTTTTACAAAAGCTGAGCATTTTGAAAAGTGGATGGGCCCCTGTGAGATACTGGATATGAAACTCGAACGGCTTGAGCCCCATAACGGCGGATCCTACCGGTTTATTCAGAGTGATGAGGACGGGAATAGCTATGCATTTCGGGGTGTTTATCATGAGGTAACCGCTCCGGAGCGTATCATTCAGACTTTTGAATTTGAGGGCTTGCCAGAGCCGGGGCATGTAACGCTTGAAACGGCTACATTTGAGTCACTTCCCGGTGACCGCACAAAAGTGATACTGCATTCTGTTTTCAAGTCGGTGGAAGGCCGTGACGGAATGTTGCAATCCGGAGCGGAGAAGGGAATCCGTGATTCCCATAGCAAACTGGACGAGCTGCTGGAAGAACTCAAGTCCACAAAGTTGGCATGATCTCCCCCCGGTTTGACCTTTATGCCACAGGTTGTTGAGCCGACCAATTGTTATTATTCAAGTTACAAATCCTGTGATACAGGAGGAGCAGCTGTTATGTACCACCACACATCAAACGAGAAAATGACATGATACAGCAGAATATCACCCCGAATTTATGGTTTGACCATCAGGCCGAAGAAGCTGCCGAGTTTTATGTTTCGGTTTTCGGTGAAGGTTCGGAAATAACAAATAAGTTGCGATTTATGAATGAGGGTCGGGAGATTCACGGAAAAGAGGCTGGCTCGGTCATGACCGTGGACTTCACCCTCAGAGGTCAAAAGTTTACGGCACTCAATGGAGGGCCTCATTTTACCTTCAATGAAGCGGTCTCATTTATAGTGAACTGCAAGTCACAGGAAGAGGTGGACTATTTCTGGGAAAAGCTCACTGAAGGCGGGGATTCCAAAGCGCAGCAGTGCGGATGGTTAAAAGACAAGTATGGGGTATCATGGCAAATCATTCCGACGGTATTGATGGAACTGCTGCAGGATCCGGATCAGGAAAAAGCACAGCGAGTGATGCGTGAGATGTTGAAAATGAAAAAGATCGATATCGAATCGCTTAAAAATGCGTGAAGTGCCCGGTTGTTTGATCATTTGGATGGTGTGCTCCATATTGATTATCTCTCGCCATTCAGTAAAAAGTTAATTACAGGACGTATAAAACAAATTATGAATGGACAATTTGAAGCAGATTACCCGATGCAAATAGAGGGGTGATATCGTCTGGCCACAAACAACGGTTTAAAATATGTCATTGATCTGGACCTGACTACATCTGTTTTGATAAAGTCCCTGGTTTAAATGAACAGGAATATGATTTGGATGCAATAGTCCGAGCGGAAATTCAAACATCAATACTTAAGAACAACTACTCTTATGCTTTATGGGGCACCGGAGATACTGAAAGACTCCATCTGCAAGGTCTGTTCGTTAAATGTAACAACCGGATCAAGGGATCGATGGATTTCAATGTGCCGAAACCCGTTCCGGGTTAAAACCGAGGCCCATTCATTGGGAGTGTAGAGCGTGAAACCGTACTTGATAACCGGCAATTGCAGCATACAGGTTTTGGGCCGGATTCCGGTATAAAACATTCCGCCCGGTTTTAATACCCGACGAACCTCGTTCAGATGTTTTTCAGGGATATCCCAGAAATAGATCACATTGTTGCAAAATACATTATCAAAGTATTGATCCGGATATGGAAGGTTGTCGCTGTTGCCGGTAGTCAAAGAAAGTTGACCGGATGATATTCGTTTCGTATTAACTTTGGATGCCAACCGAACCATATCTATTGAGTAGTCAATGCCATATACGGTAAGATTCCGGCTTGTGGAAAACAGTTCTTCGAAAAAACTGCCGCTCCCAAAGCCGATTTCAAGAAGGGTATCATCGTCGGCTGGCTGCATTGACGAAACAGTCAATTCCCATAACGGTTTATTGACTTTGTCCATGCTTTCGGCAATTTGCGGGGCAAAGTCACCGCTTGGTTTGCGAAGTTGCCCCGCAATAAACTCAGGATCAGGTTCCTGGTTTTGTCTGTGATCGGTATTGGCTGCAATATCACTCATATATGGAATAAATCTAAAGATTGCTTATTCCATAATTTATTATAATTATTGAATTTATGAAAAAGATTTACTTTTTATCACCGGGCACATCAGGGGCTTTACGGAATGTAAAATCTGCAGGGGTGACAATTCCGGCAGAGAGGATCATTTTCATACCCTGTTCTACACTGATGTTCAGCGAGATAACCTCTTCTGACGGAATGAGTGTGAGCATGCCTGTTGTAGGATTTGGGGGTAATGGAATGTAGACATTGGTAAGTGACCGGCTTTTGGTATCCGATTCCCGGTAATTTATGACATTGGTGACAAAACCAATGGCGTAGGTTCCTTTTCTCGGATACTCGATAATACACACCTCCTGGAAAGAACTGTTTTTTTGATCAGGCGAAAAAGCGTTGATCAGCTCCCGTGCACCACTGTATACAGATTTTGCCAGAGGAATATTCAGAAATATTTGTTCCATTATCTGGAGTGAGAATTTCACAGCCAAATTTTTCGAAAAGAAGCCAACCAGCAAAATCATAATTATCGCAGTGATAAATCCAAGAGCTGGTATGTCTAATCCGATGTAGTGATAAAACGGGGATGCAATCCCGTCAATCATGTGGAAGATAAACCAAAGCACCCAGATGGTGATGAACGCCGGAATTAAAATCGCCAGGCCACGCAGAAAAGATCGCCTGAGAGTTTTTAAGAAATTTGGCCCATTATCATCATTCATACCAAAAAGTTGGGGTTTATTGCTGTCACTATCCTGTTCCGGCATATCATACTCCTGTTATAGTTTTAGTATTGTAAAAGTGTATCGTCAGTCAGGGCCACCTTACCCGGATGGTGGCGTATGACGTCATCAAGGTGTGCTTGCCTTTGTCCATTTGGCAATCACGTCTACATCAAGGTCATAAAAAATAGTGAAATGTACCTTATTGACAACGCAATAGCAGGGACAATGGTAATTATATTTTTATAATACTGACAAAGGACTGTCAGTTCGGGTTGCTACTTAAAATCATGAGAGACATCACCAGAGAATTTTATGTGGTAGATCATGGTTGTAAGTTCTATCAAACGGAAAGGAATCCTTTAAAAGCGGTTTGAACTGGTGCCCTGGTTTTTCAACAATTGGCCCAACACTCCCGCTTGATTACACATGTAAATGTTCAGTATTCAGATTCCAGAAAGCATAAGAGCTGGTATGAATCCGGATATCATATTGGTTTTAACAGGCATCTTTTTTACTTTCACTTTCTCCGGACGCACATGCCGAAATCACCTTGAATATCATTTCAGCAATGCGCGAAACGTTTGGAGAAGAAGCGGTTAAGCCAATTGTTGACAAACATGAGGAGCAGGTATAATCCCGATATACCAAGGAGTTTAAAGTTATCGATGACCTCAAAATTAAAATTGTCCGGCTGACAGATATCCGCAGACGTGAGGGGTATATGGCAGAGTATGAAAAAGTTGAAAAAGGGTTTCTGTTTATTACATACCAGCTCCTCAAAAATGGACCAGAAAAGGCAATATGACATTATCATAGCAGGAGCAGGTGCTTCCGGATTGAGCCTTGCATGGAATATTCTGCAGCAGCCGGAATTGAAAGCACGAAAAATATTGCTGGTTGACCGGAGTCTGGAGCCCGTACGTGATAAAACCTGGTGTTTTTGGGATGATCGGTATTTGCCATTCAACGAACTCATTCACCACTCATGGACTACGTTGCTTGTAAGAGCGCACGGACACCTGTTCTCCGGAGCGTTGAAAAAATATCGGTATCAGTGCATTAAAAGTGATGACTATACCCGGGGAATCCTTTCCGTATTATCTGATGCCCCCAATGTTACAATGCTGAAGGCAGATATTATGGGTTTTTCCAACCAATCAGGCCTGGGAGTAGTAGAGACCTCCGTGGGTAATTTCAAAGCTCATCATGTTTTCCAGAGCACTACCAAACCTCCGGATTATAAGTTTTCCAGGGTGGATATCTCACTTATTCAGCATTTTAAGGGTTGGCATATTCGAACCCGACTTCCTGTCTTTGATCCGCGTAAAGCTACGTTGATGGATTTTGATCTTCCACAAATCGATGGGGTGACGTTCGTCTATGTGCTTCCTTTTAATGAAAACGAGGCCCTTGTTGAATACACATTGTTCTCAGAAAATAACCTGGATAATGAGGCTTACGATACGGGACTCGCGAATTACCTGGCTGACCGATACGATCTGGAGCCGACCGATTACGATGTGATCTATACGGAAATGGGTCAGATTCCCATGGAAGACCGGAAACATGCGGCATTATTTTGTGACAGAGTATGGAATACCGGAAGTATCGGGGGGGGAACAAAGCCATCTACCGGATACGCGTTTACACGAATCCAGAAGCAAAGCAGGAAAATCGCCGAGGCATTATCCCGCGGTGATGACCCGGATGTTGTGCCATCGTCCTCATATCGATTCAGGGTTTATGACATCATGATGTTGTACCAGCTTCATCGGCATCCGGAACAATCCGTACATCTTTTTCATGAAATGTTCCGTAATAACAAATTTGACCGGATCCTGCAATTTCTGGAAGAAGGAACGCGGCCTGATCAGGAGCTCCGGATATTTTACAGTCTCCCCTGGTTGCCGTTTTTTGAATCTATCTATAAAATGAAACACAGAATATTTACCGGTGCATGACTTTTTTCTCACTGCCAACCGGGCTCCATGCGGCATCTGTGTCAATGCAAAGGAACCGGTGAATGAATCGTTACCATATCAAGGACCGGACGGAACAGTCCAAGACTCCGAGCCCCGAAATCGACATTGTTCAACGGCGAATCATCATTCAATAGCTTAATCAAACAGGGAATACATGGGTCGAAATATTGAAATTAAAGCTCGTTCTAAGGACTTTTATTTGCAAAGTAATACTGCCGGGGAGTTATCTGATGGACCTTCCAAGCAAATATCACAAGTTGATACTTTCTTTCAAGTGCCGCGGGGCCGGCTCAAATTACGGGAGTTCGGGGACGGGACCGGTGAATTGATTCTGTATGATCGACCGGATGCATCCGGACCCACATCATCCAACTATATTCGATCACATACCAGCGACCCGGATACGCTTAAAGATGCATTGGCAACTTCGCTCGGGATTCGCGCGGTCGTGAAAAAAGAACGAACATTATACCTGGCCGGACAAACAAGGATTCATCTGGATGAGGTGTTCGGACTTGGACGATTCATCGAACTGGAGGTTGTTCTTGAACCGGATCAGGCTGAGAGTGAAGGAACCGTGATCGCTGAGGAGATGATGTCACGACTCGGCATCAGACCGACCGATCTGATATCGGAATCTTATGTCGACCTCCTTACGAAGGATTACCAATAGATCACAGGTACGGGATATCAGTTTTGTTGCCGGTTTGATAAATTTTGTTGATGGAGGAATGGAGGAATGGAGGAATGGAGGAATGGAGGAATGGAGGAATGGAAAAGTGAAGTATGGCCGGTCGAACCGTTCTCATTCCAGCGGCAGCATCAGTTGCTGTCCGTCACTCCCCTTCCCTTCTCTGATAAATCCCGAAACCGTAACGCCGATCAGACGCACTTTTCGTTTACCGGCCTCTGTTTCACGCAGCAGCCGAACCGCGAGTTCGGTGATATCACCCGCCTGCGAGACCGTATAACCCGGTGAGAAACTTCGAGTGATACTATCAAAATTGTCATAGCGGACTTTGAGCGTGACGGTCCGCGCCTCCGCCTCTTCACGACTGAGCCTGTCGGCCACCTGATCACTGAGTTCACCGATAAAACCGGTAATCCACTCCAGCGAATCAACATCCTCCGGAAATGTTTTCTCTTTGCCGATGGATTTCGGGATGCGTTCTGTTTTTACCGGACGATCGTCCACCGCTCGTGCAATATGGTAGTAGAAGGATCCGACTTTCCCGAAGTGTTTGTTCAGATCCCACTCCGTCCACTCCCTCAACCCGGCACCATTCCGGATTCCCAGGCGGTGCATCTTCGATTCGGTCGCCTTGCCAATGCCATGAAATTTTCCAATCGGCAGGGTGGCTATGAAATCGAGGGCTTTTTCCGGTGAGATAAGTGCCAGGCCGTCCGGTTTTTTTAGATCCGAAGCGATTTTAGCCAGAAATTTATTGATTGAAATACCCGCTGAAGCGGTGAGCCCGGTCCGTTCTTTCACTTTCACCTTGATCTCTCTGGCGATAAGGGTCGCAGACGGGTTATTTACCTTATTTTCGGTAACATCCAGGTACGCCTCATCCAGCGAAAGGGGTTCAACCAGATCGGTGTATTCGTGAAAAATGTTACGGATAGCCAGTGATTCCGCTTTGTAGACATCAAAGCGTGGCCGGACAAAAATTAGGTCAGGGCACAATCGAGCCGCCCGGGCAGCCGGCATGGCCGAATGGATACCAAATTTCCGCGCTTCATAACTTGCAGCTGCCACCACACCGCGTCCCTCAGGTGACCCACCGACGACGACCGGTTTGTTACGGTACTCCGGATGATCCCGCTGCTCGACCGACGCATAAAACGCATCCATATCAATATGTATAATTTTCCGCGCAGTCATGAAAAATGTGTATCTTAGGTGCTGTTTTTATGCAACACAAATTACACAAATAACAAATATATCATGGCTTCATTTGTTACGCTGGTCTTTATCGGAATTGCCATCGGGTGGATTTACAAGGGATTTGTTGGTGCAGCGGGCCCGGGCCAGGTTTACTGTATGATCTTTGCAACTATCGGCTCACTCTCAGGCGGACTGATTTTTGTATTTGCCGGTTTGGGGGGTGAGCTGATTTCCGGACTTCTTGCTGCTATCGTGGTTACACTGGCTTCGGACGTATTGAGCCGCGAGTTTGCACACGAATAGGTACAAATGATAAGATGCCCGGTATCCGTTTTACGATTGTGCCGCGTGCTGCGATGAAGGTTCCTGCTGATCGACCGACCGCCCGTTTCCATAACGCAAACCGGACAAGTACCGGTCAATGGACCTTGATGCCAGTTTTCC
>Ga0207421_10007058_pt1 | contig 12069 bp, 8 predicted proteins | sample SodLakKL_010_SED_4_FD_187542 | JGI IMG/M metagenome (GOLD analysis project Ga0207421, IMG submission 187542) | Alkaline sediment microbial communities from Lake Tanatar, Kulunda Steppe, Russia - 8KL_010_SED (SPAdes) (version 2) | ecosystem: Environmental > Aquatic > Non-marine Saline and... | reverse complement strand
CCGGTGCAGGGCGCGTTCAACATCGGCGCCCTGATCCGTTGGCTGGACTTCAACGACACCTGGCTGGCTGCCGAGTGGGGCCACCCCTCGGACAACCTCGGCGGCATCCTCGCCGCCGCCGACTACGAGAGCCGCCGGCGGCTCGCCCGGAGCGAGACGCCGCTGACCATGCGCGAGGTGCTCACCGCCGCCATCAAGGCCCATGAGATCCAGGGCGTGCTGGCGCTGGAGAACAGCTTCAACCGCGTCGGCCTCGACCACGTCCTGCTGGTACGGCTGGCCACCACGGCCGTGACCACCCGGCTGCTCGGCGGCAGCCGCGAGGATGTCATCAACGCCGTCTCCAACGCCTGGATCGACGGCGGGGCGCTGCGCACCTATCGCCACGCGCCGAATACCGGCTCGCGCAAGAGCTGGGCCGCCGGTGACGCCTCGGCGCGCGGCGTGCGGCTGGCGCTGATGAGCCTCACCGGCGAGATGGGCTACCCCTCCGCCCTGTCCGCCCAGGGGTGGGGCTTCCAGGACGTGCTCTTCCGCGGCGAGCCGATCCGTCGCTCCCAGGCCTACGCCAGCTACGTTATGGAGCACGTGCTGTTCAAGATCTCGTTCCCGGCCGAGTTCCACGCCCAGACCGCTGTCGAGGCTGCCCTGCAGCTCCATGCGCAGGTGGCGCCGCGACTTGACGAGGTCGACCGGGTCATCATCGAGACCCAGGAGGCTGGGGTGCGGATCATCGACAAGACTGGGCCGCTGAACAACCCCGCCGACCGCGACCACTGCCTGCAGTACATGGTTGCCGTCCCGCTGATCTTCGGCCGCCTCACCGCCGCCGACTACGAGGACGCCGTGGCCGCCGATTCGCGGATCGACGCCCTGCGCGAGCGGATGGAGGTCACCGAAAACGAGGGCTTCTCGCGGGATTACATGGACCCCGACAAGCGATCCATCGGCAACGCCGTGCAGGTCGTCTTCAAGGACGGCTCGAAGACCGAGCGCATCGCCGTGGAATACCCCATCGGCCACCGCCGTCGTCGCGACGAGGGCATCCCGGTGCTTGAGGAGAAGTTCCGCAACGCCGTATCGTCCCGCTTCGCGCCGCGGCAAGCTGGCGCGATTGAGGCTGCGCTCGGCGAGCAGCAGCGGCTGGAGCAGATGCCGGTCCACGAGTTCATGGACCTCTGGCGGGTCTGAGCCCGCTGCCGGCGCCACCCCGGCGGGCAGCCGCCCGCCGGGGGGTGGGTCAGATGTCGAAGAACCCGCCGAAGCCGTCGAACAGGCCACCGTCGTCGCCACCGACATCGCCCACGTCGCCCTCCATCGCGGCGGGGCTGAGGCCGAGATCCCCCGGGCTAAAGCCCATGTCCTCGGCAACGGCTGCAAAGGCCCGCTGCATCTCGGCGTTAAGGGTCATCCCGGCGAGCAGGGTGCCCAGATAGGCACCGCCGCCGACGGCCGCCGCCGTTCCGAGCAGTCCCGGTCCACGTCCGCCACGTCCCGCCCGGGCCTGGCTCGCCTCCAGCAGGTGTAGCCGGTTGATCAGCTCCTGATCGCCCGACTCCAGGATCCTGCGCCGCGCTTCTTCCGCTCTCTTTTGCCGCCGGTTCATCATCGACCTCCTGCGCTGTCCACGCGTGGGTCAGCTTTCAACATCTGAAGCTAGATGCACCGGTGCGTGGCTTCAAGGCAGCCGCGGTACGGTTATCGGGTGGGAGCAGGTCCGGCGAGTGGGCACAAAAAAACGCGGCCCCTGTGGCGGGGCCGCGTCCGTGCATCCGGGCGCCCGAGGGCGCCGGAGGTGTCTCAGGACTCCAGCGGGCGGTAGGCCACCTGCTGGATGAAGTCCACATCGTTGCGGTAGTACGGCTTCTGCAGGTCGCCGTAGCGCTCCACGTTGATGAACCCGGCGTCCTCGAGCAGGTGGGTCATGTAGTCCTGCCGCAGCGGATACATCTTCAGCTGGAAGGTGGAGCCGTCGGCAAAGACGTACTGGAAACGCGCCATCGTCCGGTGCAGCTCGGCCGGGCCCACGTCCACACCCTCGCCGGTGTAGCAGTAGGCGTGCTTGGAGCTGTAGCCGTTGTCGAGCATGTCGTCGTAGTTGCGCTGATCGATGATCAGCATCCCGCCCGGACGCAGCACGCGGTACATCGCCAGCAGCGCGGTGCGGCGGTCCTCGTGATCGAACAGGTGGGTGAAGGAGTTGCCCAGGCACACCGCAGCGTCGTACTGCTCGGTGCCCATGACCTTGTCGAGCTCCAGCCAGTCGACGGCCCGGGTGTCGCTGAACTCCACGCCGTACTTGCTGGCGTTCTCGCGGGCCTTGATCAGCATGTTCTCGGAGCCGTCGACGGCGGTCACCTCGAAGCCGGCCTGAGCCAGCGAGACGGCGTTGACCCCCGTGCCGGTGGCCAGGTCGATGACCTTCTTGGCGCCGTGGGCGCCCACCAGGCGGTTGTAGAAGGCGCCTTCGCGGGCCAGACGCGTCTCCCACCCCACCAGGTCATCCCAGTAGTCGGCAAAACCGGGGGTATACTGCTCGTACTGCCAGCCTGCTTCGGCGTTTAGGGCCTGGGACATTATTGCATTCCTGCGTTGCTTCTCGGGATCGATGACTATGATCGTCGCGATCCATCGGGCGATACAGAATCAGTTTTGGACATTATGAACCGGTACAGTTGCGTTAGACTGGACCGTGATGACCACACCGCTCTACGAACGAGTGGCCGAGACCCTCGCCGGGCAGATCGAACAGGGCGTCTATGCCCCTGGCGACCGGCTGCCCGGACTGCGACGGCTGCGCCGGCACTTCGGGGTGAGCATGGCGACCATCGTCGCCGCCTGTGAACTGCTTGAGCAGCGCGAGATCCTCGAGGCGCGGCCACGCTCCGGGTTCTACGTCCGCGAACGCACCACCGCCGCCGCGGCGCCGAGCGAGCAGGTGGGCGAAGTGGACGCGCCCAGTCTGGTGCTCGGCCAAGAGCGTGTGCTCGATCTGGTCCGCGCCCACCACGAGCCGGACGTGGTCTCGCTGGGTGCTGCCGCGGCGCCCGCCGCTTTCCTGCCGGCGGCGGCCATGGACCGCAGCTTTGCCCGGGTGCGCCGGCGACAGCGCGAGCGCGTCAATGCCTACGACTTCCCGCCGGGCTGTGCCGAGCTGCGCACCCAGATCGCCCGGCGCATGGCCTACGCCGGCTGCAGCCTTTCGCCGGACGACATCGTGCTGACCGCCGGCTGCCAGGAGGCAATCACCCTCAGCCTGCGTGCCGTGGCCGAGCCCGGCGACGTGGTGGCCATCGAGTCACCCACCTTCTACGGCATCCTCCAGGCCATCGAGTCCCAGGGGATGCAGGCCCTGGAGGTCGCCACCGACCCCCACTCGGGGATGATCCCCGAGGCCCTTGAGCGGGCCCTGTCGCGTTGGTCGATCCGTGCCTGCGTGCTCATGCCCACTTTCGGCAATCCGCTGGGCCACGTGACCCCGGAGGCGCGCAAGCAGGAACTGGTGACACTGCTTAACGCCCACAACGTGCCCCTGATCGAGGACGACGTCTACGGTGAGCTGGCCTTCGACGGCACCCGCCCGTGGGCGGCGAAGGCCTTCGATGGCCAGGGCGAAGTGCTCTACTGCAGTTCGTTCTCGAAGATCCTCGGTGCCGGGCTGCGCGTCGGCTGGGTGGCGCCGGGGCGCTACCGGGATCGTCTCGTCTATCTCAAGTACGCGACCAGTCAAGCCACCTGCACCCTGAGTACGCTGGCCGTGGCCGACTACCTGGAGCAGGGCGGCTACGACCGCTTCCTGCGCCGGGCCCGGCGCAACTACGAGCGGCACGTGCGTTGGGTCGCCGGTCTGGTACGCCGCCACTTCCCCGAGGGGACCCGGGTGACCCGGCCACGGGGCGGTTTCGTGGTCTGGGTCGAACTGCCGGCCGGCTGCGACAGCCTGGAGCTGCAGCGCCGGGCGCTGGCCGAGGGGGTCAGCGTGGCCCCGGGGCCGGTGTTCTCGCCCACCGGGCGGTACGGACGCTGCCTGCGGCTGAACTGCGCCCAGGCCGATGTGGCGGCCACGGAGTGGGCGCTGCAGCGGCTCGGTGCCCTCGCCGCCGGCGAGGACCGTGGCGACGTTCGCGGTTGAGCCGGCCCCTCTTGGCCGGCGCGGCCCGGCTCGGCTACCGTGAGGCGGCATGGAACAGCTGCAGAATACCCTCCAGCGCATCGACGGCCGGGGCTACAAGGCGTACAAGGACATCCAGGGCCGCCACGCTTTCCCCGGCTTCACCCTCTGTGTGGACAAGGTCCAGGCCGACCCGTTTGCCGCGCCTTCGCGGCTGCGGGCTGTGGTGCCGTGGGAGCGGGCGGGGCTGCCCGAAGCGGCCTTGACCGGCGAGCCCCGGCGCCGCGCGGCGCGTGACTACATCGCCCGGGCCTTCGAGCGAGCCGCCGCCAGCGAGCAGGCGGTCCGCATCGATTCAGGCGCGCAGACGGTGCTTGATCGCAGTGCCGTGCTGTTCACCGACGCCGGTGTCGAGCTGCGTTTCACCGTCGCCCTGCCGGCGCGCGGGCGGACCATCCTCGGTCGCCAGGCGGCCGAGATCCTTTGCCGGAAACTGCCGCGGATCGTCGCCGCTGCTGCCGAGGCGCAGCAACTCGACGGCGCTTCGCTGGAGCGCCACTGCGCCACGGTTGAGGACCAGCAGGCGCTGCGTGCGCAGCTCGACGAGCGCGGCCTGGTGGCCTTCGTCGCTGAAGGGGCAGTCCTGCCGCGGCGCTCCGGCGTGGACGACCGGCCCCTGAGCGATGCCATCCCCTTCCACAGCCCCGATTCGCTGCGCCTGACGCTGCACGCCCCCAATGCCGGTCCGATCGCCGGTATGGGCGTCCCGGCGGGGATCACGCTTATCGTCGGCGGCGGCTTTCACGGCAAGTCGACCCTGCTCAATGCCTTGGAGCTCGGGGTCTATGACCACGTCCCCGGGGATGGTCGCGACGGCGTCGTCAGCGTCGAGGACGCGGCGAAGATCCGCGCCGAGGACGGGCGTGCCGTCCACGCCGTGAACCTGTCGCCATACATCGGCGAGTTGCCCTTTGGCAAGTCCACCACCGCCTTCTCCACGGACCTGGCCTCCGGCTCCACCAGCCAGGCGGCCGCCCTGCAGGAGGCCCTCGAGGCGGGGTCGCGCACCCTGCTGGTGGACGAGGACACCTCGGCGACCAACTTTATGATCCGCGATCGGCGCATGCAGGCCCTGGTGGCCCGGGATGCCGAACCGATCACGCCGCTGGTCGATCGCATCGCCGAGCTGCGCGATCGCCATGCGGTGTCCACGTTATTGGTGATGGGCGGCTCTGGCGACTATCTGGACAGCGCCGATACGGTCATCCAGATGCAGGAGTACCGTCCGGCCGATGTCACCGCCGAGGCGCGGCGGGTAGCCGCCGAGTACGCCACCGGGCGCCACGCCGAGGTGCGCTCGCCGCTGGCCTGGCCGACGACCCGCGCCGTGGAGGGGGGTACAGTGCGTACCGAGACCAAGCCCGGTAAGCGCAAGGTGCAGGGCCGCGGGCGCGATACCCTGCTGCTCGGCCGGGAGGCCGTCGACCTGCGCGCCGTGGAGCAGATCGCCGATCCCGCCCAGGTGCGGGCCATCGGCCTGCTGCTCGAGCGACTCTCGGACAGCGGCCGGGTCGAGGACCCGCCGGCGTGGCTGGCCGATCTGCTGAACCGCCACTGGGATCAGCTGCTGCCCCGCCCGGACGGGGACCTGGCCCGCCCGCGGACGATCGAGGTCATGGCTGCGCTGAACCGCCTGCGCGGTGCCCGTTTCGGCGGCGTCGCCGACGGCGTAGGCTAGGCCCAGGCAGGCCAGCGACGCGAGCGGAGGGCAGAGGATGCGGGTGTTGATCATCGGGGCCCACGGGCAGGTGGGGCGGCGACTGGTGGAGCGGCTGGCGCCGAGCCGGCACGAGGTGCGGGCCATGGTCCGGGATCCGGACCAGCAGCCGGCCCTGGCGGCCGCGGGGGCCACCGAGACCGTGGTGGCTGACCTCGAGCGTGACTGTAGCCAGGCAGTCCGCGGCGCGGACGCTGTGGTCTTCACGGCCGGTTCTGGCCCGCATACCGGTGCCGACAAGACCGAGGCGGTGGACCGTCAAGGCGCGTTGCGGATCATCGAGCTGGCCGAGGCGGCCGGGGTGCGGCGTTTCGTGATGGTTTCGGCGATGCGCACGGAGTGCCCCGAGCAGGCCCCGGAGCGGCTGCGGCCGTACCTGGCGGCCAAGCGTGAGGCCGATGACCGCCTGCGCGCGACGGCCATGGACTGGACCATCCTGCGTCCCGGGCGTCTGCTCAATGAACGCGCCCGCGGGCGGGTGACCCTCGGCGAGGGGCTGCCCTACGGCGAGATTCCGCGGGATGATGTGGCCGCGCTGCTGGCGGCCCTGCTCGACGCCGGGGTGACGTCGCGGCGCACGCTGGATGCCGTCTCCGGCGAAACCGCCGTACGTGAGGCGGTTCGCCGGCTCGGCGTTAGCTAGGCCTCGGTGCTACTTGGCGCAGGTCTTCAGGCCCAGCGGGATGTAGGCCGGGCAGACCCCGACGATGGCGGTCGCCAGCGGGACCAGGCCGATCCATCCCCAGGCGGTCTGTGGCCCGATGAACGCCAGAGCGATCAGGCAGATGCCCACCACGGCACGGATGGCGCGATCCACGGTGCCCATGTTCCTGCTTACGTCCATTGCGATTCCTCCTTGGGTATCGACGCTCGGGTCTGATATCCGAAGTATTGCATATCAGTCCGGTGCGCGTCGCTGCAGCAGCCGCTCCACCCAGGCGGCGGTGAGTCGGTCGAGGAGTCGGTTCTGCTGTTGCCGTGCAGCCAGGTTACCCAGGTCGATCCAGCCCAGTGGCTGATCCTGTTCGGCGCAGGAGAAGACGGCCCGGGTGCGCTCGCCGGTCTCCGGGTCCACCTGCCACTGCAGGCACTGGGCGCAGACGCCCTTGAGCATGCACTGCATGGGACTGCCCACCGTGCCCACTGCCTCGAGGTGGTCCGGGAAGTATGCCGACAGGCCGTCCGCCAGTGCCTGCTGGAAGCCGAACAGGAGCCCGGTGCCGCCGACGACCAGGATCCGGTCGACCTCGGCCAGCGGTAGCCCCGGGGCATCGGGGGCGATCTCGCCGTCGCCGTAGCGGCGGACCAGGTCGACCATGTCGGCGCTGATCACTGCGCTGTCCTGAGGGCGGCGCGGCTCGAAGGCGGGCTCGCGTGCGGTGGCCCAGACGATCTGGTCGGCGCCGGCCTCCAGCTCATCGGGGTGGTCGATCTCGTCGGCGCTGCCGAAGGCGGCGATGTAGAGCACCCGGTTGCCCGCCGCGCGCAGCGCCGAGCCGATATCGTGCATCACCGCCGCGCCCCAGCGGCCGGCCACCACCATCACCGTGCGGTCTTCGGGGATCTCCGTGGGGGCGCCGGTGGGGCCCATCAGCACCAACGGGTCGCCGGGCTGCAGGCGGGCGGCGATGCGCGGGGCGGCCCCCCACTGCAACAGCATCAGGCGGATGCAGTCGCCGTCGATACCGGTGCCCGAGACGGTCATCAGTGGCACCTGCAGGCGGGTGCCGTCGACCACCGGACTGTGCGTCTCCAGCGTCTGCAGGCGGAAGAACTGCCCGGGCCGAAAACGGGCTGCGGCCAGCGGTGCCCGGACCCAGATCTCGGCCACGGCCGGGCTCGGCTGCTCCACGGAGACCACCCGCGGGGTCAGCCGCGCGGCCAGGTTGTCGAGAAAGGCGCGAGCCTTGCGACCGGGCTGCATGGGAAGCCCGCCGAGGGCGGCGAGCACTTGCGGGTAGCTGCGTCGCGCCGAGGCGATGGCCTGCACCACGCTGCCGGCGAATACCGGGTGGGTGTCGCCGATGAACGAGACCGTGCGCCCGGCCGACTGGTAAGACGTGAACGGGCCGATCTCCGGTGCCTTGCAGTGCTCGCCGGCGGCGATGGGCTGCAGGCCCCTGCGCCGGTAGCCGTAGGGCCGGTAGTGGATGCCCTGCAGCTGAAGGCTGCCCGGGTGCTCGTGGGCGTAGATGGTATTGGGCACGGTCCCGGCGGCGACGAAGATCGAGCGGGCCGCAAGCTCCGTCTCGCGCCCGGTGGCGTACCAGCGGCCGCCGTCGTGGCGCATGCGCCGGAAGACCACCGAGTGGACGTGGTCGTGCTCGTCCAGGCGCACGTGCAGGGGCTCGAGCCCCTCGGCGTAGAGGATGCCCTCCTCCAGGGCCTTGGTGAGCTCCTCATGGTTGCGCACGTAGGCCGGCGAGGCGGTGAGGCCCTTGCGGTAGGCGATGGTGACGCCGCCCCAGGCCTGGAGCAGCGGCGCGAATCGCGGCGCCTCGGCGGCCGCATGGGCGCGCTCGCGCTCAGCACGCACGGCGCGCCCATGGGCCAGGAACTCCTCGAGGATGGCCTGGTCCTCGACGCCGAGCCCGGCCCCGAACCCGGCGCCTTCAGCCTCCAGGGCCTCGTAGTGGGCGAGGACCTTCTCCACCTGAGCAATGTAGTGGGCCTGTACCTCGGTGGCAGTATCGACGGCGGTCAGCCCGCCGCCAATGACCACCGCCGGCATGCGCACCTGTAGGTTGGCAATGCTCTCACTCTTGCCGGCCCCAGTCAGCTGCAGGGCCATGAGGAAGTCGTTGGCCTGGCGCATGCCCCGGGCCAGGCTGTTGCCGACCTCCAGCACCCGGGGGTAGCCGGCCCCGGTGGCGATGCAGACGTGGTCGAAGCCGAGCGCCCAGGCATCCTCTAGGGTGAGGGTGCCGCCCAGCCGGACGCCGCCGTGGACGGCATAGCGCTCGCGCCGGGCCAGGGTGAGGTAGATGAGCTTAAGGAAGTTCTTGTCCCAGCGGTTGGTGATGCCGTACTCGGCGACGCCTCCAAAGCCGTAGAGGGTGCGCGTCTGCAGCGGTTCCCAGACGTCGCCCCAGTCGCGGATCGGTCCGTCCAGCCACGCCTGGGGCAGCGGTTCGATTTTCAGGCCGTCGACGGCCACCACGGTGCACCCGGCCATGGTCAGGTGGTGGGCCATGGTGAAGCCCGCGGGCCCTTGCCCGGCGATCAGCACCCGGCGGCCGTTCTCCTCGGCGGGCAGGTACTGACGGGCGCGCAGCGGGTTCCAGCGCGCGAGGAGGTGGTAAAGTTCGACGCCCCAGGGCAGCCCGAGCACGTCGGTGAGGGTGCGGGTCTCGATCTGCGGGACGTCCACCGGGTCCTGCTTCTGGTAGATACAGGCCTTCATGCAGTCGTTGCAGATCCGGTGGCCGGTGGCCGGAATCATGGGGTTATCCACCATCGCCACGGCGAGCGCGGCCAGCGGGTGGCCGTCGCGGTAGAGGCGGTTCATCTCCGAGATGCGCTCCTCCAGCGGGCAGCCGGTGAGCTGTACCCCGAGCGGATCCGCCTTGTACCCAAGCTCCGGGTCGCCCTTCCTCTCGGGGAAGCCCCGTGAGCAGAAGTCGCCCTCGTGGTCGTGGCAGTAGATGCAGTAGTGGGCCTCGGCGCTGACTTGGCGCTGCGGGGCGCGGCCGTCAGTAAGCTCGAAGCCGTCCCGGCTGCGCCAGCGCGCGCGGGGGGCGTGGAAGCGGACGGGCTGGCCCTGCGCCTCGGTGGCCTCGGCCTCCAGCGCCACCAGGTTGGTGTGGTCCACCCGCTGCGGCAGCCGGAACGCCGCCCAGTCGGCGACGGCGGCCTGGCCCGGCGGGGTGTGCAGGGCCGCGGCACACCAGTCCAGCAGACGCTCACGTTCGGCTTCTGCGTCGCTTTCGGCGGTGTACTGTGCGGCCAGCCGGGCTACGGCCAGTTCGCGGTCCCGGCGGTCAATGCCCCGGGCGTCCAAGGCCTGATCCAGCCACCTGTCGAGCTCGGCGAATGACACCTGGGGGGGGGGCTTGCGTCGGCGGGCCCGCTTCTGGACCCAGTCCCGCCGGAAGGCGAGCACCTCGCCGTCCCGGGTCAGGGCGTCACGGACGGTCTGCAGGGAGGCCTTGATGCCGAAGGCCTCGGCCAGGAACGCCTCGAGGCAGGGTGCCGTGGCGATGAGCCATTCCCCCAGGTCGCGGTCACTGAGGTCCGGGCGGTTCGGGTCGCGGTGCGCCTCGAGCTGCGCCGCCCGTTCCGGAGCCACGGCGCGGAGGTGCGCCAGGAAGCGCCGATCGAGTTCCACCAGGCCGGTCCGGCTATGCAGATCCCTGTAGTTCAGGCCCTCGAGGCAGATGGGGTCTTCGCTCATTCCTCTCGCTCCACGCGCACCCGGTATTCGAGGGTTGTCTCGTCATCGGCCTCCAGCGCCAGGTCCCACAGGGCCCAACGGCCTTCAGCGCGCTCCGGCTCTTGGCTGGTCTCGAGCAGCTCCCAGTCGCCGGGGAAACGTTCCTCGAGCTCGATCCGAGTGGCGGCCTCGCCGCGGTTGCGCAGGCGGATGCGCCAGGCGGCCTCGAAGCCTTCGGTCGTCTCCAGTGCCCGGCGCTCGCGCAGGGTGCGCTCGCCGGTGACGGTGAAGGCGGGGCCCAGCTCCACCTCGATTTCGTCCCCGGCGGCGGTCCCCGGGATGCGCCCCTCGCCCACCGGCTCGGCGGCCCCGGGCGGGCCGGTGAGCAGCGTTACGCGGCCAGGGGGCAGATCGGTGCCGGCCTGCCAGCTGGCTACGCGCCGGGCCGGCGAGTGCTGCGGGCGGTCTGGCTCGGCACCGGCGTTGCTGCGCAGCCGGTGATAGCGGTCGAAGGCGTCGGGCGTCTGGCTGAAGAGCTGGATGCGGTGGCTGCGCCCGGCGAGCAGATCGTGGGGTTCGGCGGTCTGGAACCGGGGCAGGCCGTCGAGTCGATCGGCCGTGACCGACTCGGCCCGGGCCAGGGTGCGGACAGGGGCGTCACCGAGGCTGGCGCCGATCAGGCTCAAGCGGGCCTGTTGCAGGTCGATACCGGTTTCGTTCTCCACGCGGGCGTAGCCGTCCAGGCGCGGCCCGGCGTCTTCGATGACGCGCAGCTGGTAGTCGGGATGCCAGGTCAGGCCCTCGCTGCGGTAGGCCAGGTTAGCGGGGTGGGTGCCGCCGCGCTCGCTGTCGATGGCCAGCTCGAGGGTGGGTCGCCCGTGCAGCCGGGGCGGTCGCTCCGGGAAGGCGAAGCGGGTCTCGCTGCCGCGTGGCAGCGGGTAGACCGCCTCGTCGGTGGCGACAATCACCTCGTCGGCGTCGAAGGCGAGCAGATAGCCACGTTCCCAGGTGCGGTCGGCGCCCGCGCGGTAGCGGATCTCGCTGCCCAAGTGGTGGCGCAGCAGCCCCTCCTCATCGAGGTCGCCCGGCGTGAAGGCAACCGCACCGACCCGGGGGAGGTGCTCGGAATCAAGGCTGACCGTGCCGGCATCGATGTGTTCCGGGACGTCGGTGAGGACGAGCCGCGCCGGCTCGTCGGGGAGCCCGATCTCGCGGGTCTCGCGGAACACCGCCGGCCCCCGCAGGTAGACGGTGACCGCTAGCGCCGTGCGATCCTGTCCGTCGCTGATTACCTCACGCACACCCTCGGGCAGCGTGCGGGTGCCGAGCGGGACCGGTTCCAGCTCCGCCGGCGCGGTCTCGGCGGCGTGGCCGGGGTTGGCGAGAGCGAAGAGCAGCAACGGGGTGACAAGCATGGGCAGCGGGACGGGCGTGGTCATGGTCAGCCGGCGAATCATCGGTGGTCCTGGTGCGCGGCGCGGGTCAGGGTCGAATGTAGCATGCAGGCCAGGCGCCTTTCTCGGGGCACTCGGGGTAGGGTTGTCGCTAGCTGCCGGTGTGCCCGGCCCGGCGGCGGGTGAGGAGGCCGCGCTGCCGCCGGTGGTCGCCACCGTGCCCGGGCTCGATGTGGATCCCGACGCCTATCCGGCGGCGGTCTCCGTAGTCGGCCGGGAGGCCTACGCCGATCGCCGCCGCCTCTCCCTGGACCAGGGGCTCGACCGCGTCCCCGGGGTGCACACCCAGAACCGCTACAACGCCGCCCAGGACCTGCGTCTTTCGGTGCGGGGTTTCGGCGCCCGCTCGCCCTTC
>Ga0207421_10007057_pt1 | contig 12073 bp, 10 predicted proteins | sample SodLakKL_010_SED_4_FD_187542 | JGI IMG/M metagenome (GOLD analysis project Ga0207421, IMG submission 187542) | Alkaline sediment microbial communities from Lake Tanatar, Kulunda Steppe, Russia - 8KL_010_SED (SPAdes) (version 2) | ecosystem: Environmental > Aquatic > Non-marine Saline and... | reverse complement strand
ACATACCCGTTCCTCCTTTCGCATCTGGGCCCGCTCAATGCAGGCACCATCCAACCATCAATGCCATGCCGGGGGCGCGGATCAGCAACTATCGGGTGTGCCGCCACCCACTTCCCGGCAGTAGAGGGAAACCTTGAATGAAAAAGTCAGGGTGCCTGACCGCAGCAGTCGTCGGACCGCACCCTCACCCCACAGATAACGCACCAGAGCAGTCCCCTGATCCAGAGAGGGAAAACGCCACACAGTATCCACTATGCGCCGCGAGAACCCTCGTTGCTCGAACCACTCGGGCCATTCAAGACAACGGAACTCGCTCTCTGACCACAACCCAGACAGCCCGTCTCCTCCGTTGTTCTGCACCACGCAGAGCCTTCCTCCCCGCCGCAGTACTCTCTCACACTCGAAGAGCCCCGGTTCTGCTCCCGCTCCAAAAAAGTAAGCCCACAATGCGTACGCGACATCAAAGCTTCCATCCGCAAAAGGAAGGTTCTCTACATTCGCGGTGATCGCCGCAAAGCGGCCCGAGCGTCCAACCATATTTCGGCGGGCTGCCGCTACCATGGAGGGCGCGGCATCCACAGCAACCACGGACCCGGCCTCTTCAGCAATCGAAGCAGCAAAATCGCCCCGCCCGCATCCGATATCCAGTGCCACCCGACCAGCCCACGGACAGGATTCCCTGATAGCCGCAGGTATGATCTCCTCCGGATCGGTGGACCGAAGCAGGATCTCGTAAAGATCCGGACGCTCAACTCCCCAGAACCAGCGCACGGACACCTCGCCATCAATCCTTCAACTGGGCCAGGCGATCATCCAGTCGCGAATATCTCTCATCCACCGAATTATTGCGAATCGCCACCTGCAGTGCCCTGCGCTGCCCAATCAGAAGCAGCCGCTCCTCCGCCCGGGTTACTGCTGTATAGATCAGGTTGCGCTGCATCATGATGTAGTGGCTGAGAGAGACGACCACGATCACGGCCGGAAACTCGCTCCCCTGGGCCTTGTGTACCGTGGTGGCATACGCCAACCCGATTTCATCCATCTCACTACGACCATAGGTGACTCTTTCGCCATCAAAATCGATCAAGAGGGTCGGTTCATCGATCTCAGAATCGTCCGGCGTGAGCACGTCCAACACGGTCCCCAGATTCCCGTTAAAAATCCCGGACGTCCCTTTTTCGTAGTTGTTGCGAAGGCACATGACCTTGTCGCGGGTACGGTAGACGCTTCCCCCCCGGTGCAGTTCCTGTTTCTCGCGGCCGGGTGGGTTAAGTCGTTTCTGTATTTCCTGGTTGAGGTTCCCGACCCCGCAGGGTCCCTTGTGCATAGGACTGAGAACCTGCACCTCCTGAGTCCCGTGATGGCCGTCCTCCACTATACGGGTCACCAACCCCACTACCTGCTGACTGATTTTGTCCGGCTCACGCTCAAGGAAATAGCAGTCGTTGCCGGAGAACTCGGGAAACCGGCCGTCGTTAATCCGGTGGGCATTGAGCACAATGTCGGAGACTTCATCCTGACGAAATATGGTATCCAGACGGATGACGGGAACGAATTTCGAACGTATCAGATCGCGCAGGAAATTTCCGGGTCCGACCGAAGGCAGCTGATCTGCATCACCAACAAAAATGATGCGCATTCCTTCGGGCACTGCATCCAGCAGGTTGCTGGCAAGTTCAACATCGATCATGGAGGTCTCATCCACGATCAGCACATCCCCCTCGAGGGGCTCCTCGGCATTATGTCGGAATACAGGCTGCCCGTTTACAAATGAGTAGCCGAGAAGGCGATGGATAGTGTGTGCCGGGTGATCGGTGACCTCACTCAGCTTCCGGGCAGCTCTGCCGGTGGGAGCGGCGAGGAGAACCTCAAGACCTCCACCAAGACGCCTCGATAGCTCGAGGATGCCGCGCACTATAGTGGTCTTTCCCGTACCGGGCCCACCTGTGATCACCATCACGCCGTCCCGAAAGGCCCAGCTCACGGCCTCCTTCTGTCTGTTCGCATACTCAATCCCCAGCTCCCGCTGCAGGTCAGAAATGAAGGAATCCAGGGTCTCCGCGTGGGGTGCACTCATGCTTGCCGTCGCACGTATGCGCGCCAGTCTCCCGGCAATCTGGCGCTCACACTGCAGGTAATGATGCAGGTACACCGCTTCGTCTTCCCGCACAACGAGACCGCGATTCTCGATGTACTGCAGCGTCTCCTCAATCTCATCTATTCCCGGAGAGATCCCCTCGGCATCTGAGTTGCGCTCGAGGAGCCCGCACACTTCTTCCACCAGGGCTTCACGCGGCAAGTAGGTATGGCCGGCGCGGTCGGCCGCCTGCTGCAGTACAAAGACGATGGCCGCGGCCATCCGGTCTGACGAGCAGGGGTCGATTCCCTCGGCGCGAGCGATCTCGTCCGCACGATGAAAGCCGATGCCGCTGACATCCCTGGTCAGGCGATATGGATCATTCTTGATGATCGCAATGGTCTCGTCTCCATACTCCCGATAAAGGCGCACGGCCATATTGGCAGTGAACCCCAGCTCGGTAACATACGTGACTACTTCCTGCAGGTTGCGATGGCGCTTGAACGACCGTACGAGCTGCTCCTTCTTTGTCTCTGCGATACCGGGGACCTCGAGCAGTCGCTCGGGGCTGTGAGTGATAATATCGAATGTATCCTCTCCAAAGCGGTCCACAATGCGCTTGGCCATCTTGGGACCGATGCCGGAAATGAGCCCGCTGGACAGGTAGGAGATCATACCGCGGGTCGTCTTCGGCGGCTTTGGGTAGTAACTCTGTGCCCGAAACTGCTCACCGTAGCGGGGATGCACAGCCCAGCTGCCCGTAAATGCATATTCCATCCCCTCCTGAATCTCTTCGAACTCGCCCACCACCGTGGCCTGTCCATCGTCCGTGTCCACCACGAGAACCTTCCAGGGGGAATCGTCTGAGCTGAAGCGCAGGCGCAGGACGCGCGCGGAAAGCGAGGAGTCCTTCCGTCGCGCATTCATATGTAATCACCCATCTGCAAGCTTAGGTCAGTCATGATCAGCAAAACTCTGTCCCTTCTCCCGCTGCCGTGTGATCTCTCTTCGCTCTTTGAAGGAGGAGGTCAGCGCAAATTCACGAAAGATCTTAGAGTACGCACCAGGTTACTATATAATAAACTACAGTTTTCCGGCCCAACGTGCAATCGGGGGAATACACAACATTGGGGAGGTGGGGTGCGGTGCGATCGGGAAGAGTCTCCCATCGCGCCGCGATTGATGACCAGACACCAGTTGCGCCAATGGTTCATAGTTGCAATCCTCTTTCTGCTAGTGCTGGGCATATCCTATGCGAGCGAACACCTGATGCAGCTGCACTGGAGCCACTTCGTCGGTTATCACACACCCTACTCCTTCGATGTACCACCTGCTGAAGAACTGGATCAAGTTTCGCGGCGACTGGTCGTGGTGGTCATCGATTCCCTGCGTCGAGACTTCGTGGATTCGCTGGATTCCTGGCAGGATCTCGAACAACGAGGGGCGACCCTGAATATGCGGGGAACATGGCCCTCGCAGACAGTTCCCTCATGGGCCACCATCGTAACCGGCACGGACCCAGAGGTGCACGGGGCGGTAACCGGTCTCCATTCCGAACCGTTAAGAGTCGATCACATAGCTGCAGCGGCCGAACGTGCCGGGTACCCGGTTCACTTCAGCGGCAATCGCCTGTGGGAATTGCTTATAGATGAATACCTGTCAGAGCCGCACTACCAGTTCGTGGATCCTCTGGCTGATCCCGGGCCCGAACCTGATGAGCGAGCCGTACAAGCCATCGTATCCGATCTGGAGCACAGTGAAGAGGGCCTGTTTGTCGTCAACCTCACCACTCTCAGGAACGTGTCCCTCCGCCAAGGTGCTGAAAGAAGAGATGAGCGACCCAGCCCGTACCAGCGCCGCCTACACGTCTACGACGAGATTCTCGCCGAACTACTAGGTGCCCTCGACCTTACCAGCGACACTGTATTGATGACGGCATCACACGGCACGATCCGGCGCGGTGGTCACGGCGGATCGGAGTCTGCAGTTGTAGATATTCCCGCGGTAGCAGCAGGCAGAGGGGTGATTCCCGGTGTGCAGGTGGAAGGATCATTGCGCGATTTCGCCCCCACTATTGCCGCGATCCTCGGTACGGGAGTGCCCACCCACAGCACCGGAGTCCCGCTGCTGGGACTTCTGGATATCAGCGATGAGCATCGTTTCGCGGCGGCAGAAGTGGCCCTGCTGACTCAAACCTCTTTTTACGACAGAAAGCTGGGGGCCCTGGGCGGTGGTATGGAGTTGCCTCCCCTGAGCGAATGGTCAGAAATTGAAGAGCATTCAGCACAACTTTGCACCACAGCGGCCGAGTTGGTGGCACAGAAACAGGCGGCCGATCGCGGTGACAGGGTCGGAGTCCTGCTGCTGACCCTGGCCGCAGTGGGTCTATGGGTGGGCATCGTTTACGCAGGCGGTTACCGGGCGCCCCTTATGGGTGTTCTGCTGACAGCCGTCCTGGGCTTCGGCCTGATCCTGGCCATGGGGGGGCGATTCTCCCTCACTGACTTTCGTTCTACCGAGCACTTAGCGGTGTGGTTCCGCGGCATGCGTTCACACGGTATTCTCCTTGCAGCCTCCCTGGGCATGGCGGCCGGACTGATGACGGGTCGTCGAGGCAGCTACACCCGGCCCCAGCTGTTCACAAACGCTCTTCACACTCTAGCGAGCGGCATGATAGCATTGATGTTGTTTGCTGGGCTGTACACATACTGGTTCGGTTATACGACCACCTGGGCGCTGCCGGACGGGGCGCTGATGGTGGTCAATCTGTCAGCCCTGGTATTTGTTACCGCCATGGGACAGCTGTCCATCCTGACCCTTGCTCTTAGCTGGTTGGGTGCAGTATTGACAGTGAACTGGTGGTTGGATTGAGGGTGGCCGACCCCCAAATCAGCTGTGGGGTGAGATCTTGACGGAGCTCATTGGAATTATCGCGGCATTCGTTTTAATCATTGTCATGATAAATCGCAAGAACTCACTTGCACTGTCCATGGGCAGTGCCTCTGTGATCATCCTCATCGCCTCCGGGGTACCAGTGAGCGAAATGGTCTCAACAGTTTACCGGGCGGCCGTCGATCCGGAGACCCTGGACCTGGCGCTCATCGTCGCTATCATCACCGGGCTGGCCGGGTTGCTGAATCGATACAGCTTCTTCGATAAGATGGTCAATGCCTTGCGAAGCGTGCTGGGAAACGATCGGCTGACATTGATGCTGGTGCCGGGCCTGATTGGTTCAATGCCCATGGTGGGCGGGGCAATTGTCAGCGCACCCATCGCCGATCAGCTGGGGGAACGACTCAACCTATCCGCACAGCGACGCTCTGCCGCGAACAATATTTTTCGTCACAGCTGGTACTTCGTATTTCCGTTTATGCCGACTTTCATCCTGACCACCAGGCTCGCGGGGATTACTGTTCAGGAGCTTTTACTTATGCAGTGGCCGCTGGCGGCCGCTATGCTGCTGGCAGGATACTACTTCATCCTCGTAAGGCCCGAAAGTCCGGACACTGGGCCCGATGAGGAGATCCTAAATGGCGCGGGTGGAGAGGATTCCGGCACCCGGGCAGCCGCTGCCCGCGATTTCGTCAAGTATTCCTCCCCCATCCTGCTAAGCCTTCTCCTGTATCTAGGGCTGGGAATTCACCTCGCCTTCTCTCTGGCACTCGGGCTCGGACTGGCGCTGGTTCTGCTTCATTTTGTGCAGCGTCATCCCGACTTCAGCTTGTCCGCGTTTCCAGTGCAGTTTCTGCAGGACGTCAACTACGAGATTGCCGGGGCCATGGTGGCAATCATGGTCTTCCGCGCGGCCATCGATCAGACAGCCACTTTCGACATTCTCATGTCGGGCATGCTGGATGTGGGGATACCCCTGGTCCTGATTACCGGCGGGCTGGCCGCTGTCATGGGCTTTGTATCGGCCTCGCACTCGAGCACCATCGCCGTCGTCATCCCGGTCATGGCACCCATGGCCGCAGAGACCGGTGAGCCGGTCGCTATGTACGTGATGGTCGCCTACTGCTTCGCCTTTCTGGCCTATCTGATTTCGCCCCTGCACCTGTGCCAGATCCTCACCAATGATTACTTCGACGTTGCCCTGCTGCAAGTATACCGCATATATCTTCCGGTTCTCCTGTCCGTCGCAGTAACGGCTATAGCTGTGGTCTTATTGACGGGAGCACTGTAAGGCGCAGGCCGTCAGCGGATTATTATGTTCGGTCGAAGATTCTCCAGCGTTACTGGGCCGATCCCCTCTATAGCCAACAGCTCCTCGACCTCCTGGAAATCGCCGTGCGCCTGCCGGTGATCAACTATCCGCTCGGCAAGAACTGGACCTATACCGGTGAGCTCCTGCAGCTCCTCCTCGCAGGCTGAGTTGAGATCTACCATTCCCCGCGAATCGCCCGCTTCCCCGCCCGGTATCCCCCGGCGCGGGACAATGACCTCCTCCCCCTCACGCAACTGTCGCGTAAGGCTGAGCGATTCCCTGTCAGCTGAACCGGTAAACCCACCCGCAAGATCGATGAGATCAGCCAGCTCGGCACCGATGGCAACCCTGTAGGGGCCGGGCTGGACTACCTCCCCGGCTATGTGAACCCACATCGATTCCCCTCCTTGCGGCACAGAAAGATCCGCTCCGCAAGTATCGAGCGGAACGGGATGGGGAGGCGGCCCGGTTAACCGCATGTGCAGAAGCGGGTACGCGGCAACCAGCTGCCATCCGAAAACGCACACCAGTCCCAAGGCGATTACGGCCAGAAGGCGAAGTTGTCTCACTTGGCTGTCATTATATTCCATACCGCATATTTCGCGGTCGGTTCACTCTTTCCTCTCCCGGGCCCTGTCCCTATCCCCTTTTCGTCGCTCCTTCTTCTGCTCTGAGGCACGTCTCCCGCGCACGTACAGCCTGGTAGCCAGATAGGGTACCTGGATCAGAGCCAGGTATATCGCGACCGATACTGCCGGCTCACCGTCCCAAATAGAATACATAACCCACATTCCGCCACCGACGGTGGCAAGAGCAAAGGCATTGTACCCTGCCCGCCGACAATCCTCGTAATACTGCTCCTTCTCCTGGGCACTGAGATCATCTTTTCTCTCCGGCCCCAGCGCACCTACCGCCAGTATCAGTACCCCGACGATGCTGGGGAGGATAGTGTCAGCAATAGTGCCCCTAAACAAACCAATCGCAGTGGAGGATATAAAGACAACGGTCCCGAGCCAGAGAAAAACGACATCGATGTTCAATAGCACATGAGTCACCCTTCCCGGTTACATCCTGCGAGATTCCCGATCTGCTGCGCTTTTACTTTTGCATTAAGCATTCCCGAACTCCGAGCAATATCCCTCCCTCCTGCCATCTTCTTCAGCATCTTGCCGCGACCCACCCGGGGCTATAGACTGTGAATATGTAATGTAGCTGTAACAATAGATTTTGACTGCAAAATACGGATGCTTTGCCCAATACCCACTGATGGGGTTGATACAATGAGAAACGGAGCGCAGTTCAAATGGACCGTGGCCATTATAGTCGTTCTTGCGCTGGTTGGAGGCAGCACATTCTGGTACATGCAGTCGGACAGAGTAACCGGTGACGTGGTGGCCACCGTCAATGGTGTAGACATAACCGAAGAGGAGCTGCACGAGCATCTGGAAGAGGTATACGGCCGCGAGGCACTCGAGACTCTGATTGTGTACCAACTGATTACAGACAGCGCAGACAGCAGCGGGATGACTCCGAACTCAGCGGCTGTGGACGCTGAAATTGACGAAATGAAGGCAGAGATGGGCGAGGTCGGTTTTGAGCAATTGCTGACCCAGTACGGAATGACCGAGGATGCCCTCCGATACAACATCCTCATATCCATATCATTGGACGAGATCCGCTATTCAGAAGTAGAGTACAGTGAAGAGGATCTGAAACAGTTCTTCGAAGAGAACCCCGAGTACTTCGACCAGGCGGAGGAAGTCCGCGCCTCGCACATTCTGGTCGAGGACGAAGAATCGGCAGAGAGTATTCTCGCGCAATTGGCTGACGGAGAAAACTTCGCCGAACTGGCCGAAAGCCACTCCCTCGATCCCGGATCCTCGGCCCAGGGAGGAGATCTTGGGTTCTTTCAGCAGGGCATGATGTATCAGGAATTTGAGGATGTGGCCTTTGCACTGGAAATCGACGAACTGAGTGAACCCATACAGACCGACGCGGGTTTCCACATTATCAAGGTCACAGAACGCGAAGAGGCAGAGGGGGCACTCTACAAAGAGGTCCGTGATGAGGTGCAGCAGTTGTACCTGCAGATCCACGCACCGCAGCATGAGGAAGTAATTCACAGACTGCAGAACGATGCGAACATCCAAATTCATCGACCAGATCTGGAATTGGGCGGGATGTAAGCTAGCTGGTGGATTCCTGTCTGCGCGGCAGAGTTGATGTATGAAGGAAAAGGGGGTGGCTGAAATCCGCCCCGTCTGCACCGATTGCAGGCGGAGCCCGGATATCGGGGGCTGGCTCTTATCCACCCGCCACATTTGGTGGATGGGGTAAGGGAGCCCCATATACCATCAGGGGCCCCGCCCCTCGTGTACGGATCTCAACAGGCGTCAATCAGGAACCTCTGTGGTCCACCCGAAGCGATCTACTACCTTCCCGCTCTGTATGCCGGTGATGGTCTCATGCACGCGGCCAGTGATATCACCCGTCCGGCCATCGTTGATTTCCATGGTCAGATCGTCCCATTGCAGCTGACCAATGGGAGTTATGACAGCCGCAGTACCGGTACCGAAGGCTTCCTGCAGAGAACCCGCTCTGTGAGCATCGGCTATTTCGGTCAGTGATAGTCTTCGCTCCTGCGCTTTTACTCCCCAATCTTCCAGCAGAGTGAGAACAGAGTCACGGGTAACACCTGGCATGATCGTCCCTTGCAGGGGAGGGGTAACAACAACATCATCTATCCGGAAAAAGACATTCATCGTACCTACCTCTTCGACGTACTTCTTCTCCTGGCCATCCAGCCAGAGTACCTGGTGAAACCCCTTACGTGCCGCCCGGACCTCCGCCTTCAGACAACGTGCATAGTTACCACCGGCCTTAGCCGCACCGACACCTCCCGCAATCGAACGAACATGCTCCGTCTCAACATATATCTTGGTGGGATCATTGCCGCGTCCATGGTAAGTACCGACGGGCGACATTATGATGGCGAATGTATAGGAGGATGAGGGTTTGAGACCCAGGTATCGTTCAGTGGCAAGAATGAACGGTCGGATGTACAGCGAGGTGCCGGGAGCAGAGGGGACCCAATCGCGGTCCAATGCAACCAATTCCTCTATCGCTCGCACGAACAGCTCTTCATCGATTGGGGGGATACACAACCTCTCACCCGTAGCATTCATCCTCCGGGCGTTCTCCCAGGGGCGAAACAGCAGGGTTCGCCCATCATCGGCAGAGTAAGCCTTGAGACCTTCGAAAGCAGTCTGACCATAGTGGAAAAAGGCACTCGATGGTTCAAAGCTCAGCGGTCCGTAAGGGATGATCCTGTGATCATGCCATCCCGTGTCCTCATCGTACTCCATGACAAACATGTGATCGGTAAAAATCGTCCCGAAACCCAGTTCATCATCCGCTGGCCTGGGCTTCTTCTCCCCAACTTCACAGATATCAATGTTCGCATCTACGCTCATAAACCAGCCTCCCATTCCTACATCGTCACACAAAACAAAGACATCCCTATTGACGCATTATATCATCGTAACGTGCTATCTAATACAGCTCTTTACCACGAATGTTTCGCTCACAGTGCAGCAGACCGCCGCGCGGATACCAGACGGGCACAAAAGTTACCGGACCCTCGGTGTATACCGAACGGCATGCCGATGTGATGAATGGCCTCAAGGAACTCTGAGTTGGCAACGCTTATGAGAAGGCCTTCATCATCAAGAGGGTCAGATTCCCTGCCCTGCCGCCTCTAACCAACCCCAACATAACTCAATAACATAACTGGGGAGGAGGCGGGGTGTCGCCGCCGTCTTCCCACACCACCAGGCATGCGGGACCATATCCGGGGATTCAGCGACGTTCAGTAAACACGCCCGCTGCTCTGACCATCAGCGGCATTGCAGATTACATACCTCATGATGTACTGGAATCCCTGCTTGACACACTGAAAACTACCGAGGAGCTGCTGTCTGGATGGCAAGGTAGCTCACTGGCTGATCCTGGAGTATTTGAGTTCAATGTTAGCAAAGAAATATGCGCCGGTCGGCACCAGGATAATCCAGGAGACCATGGGCCGAGCGGAAACAGTCGAGTAGCCCGCTCGACATCACTGAATACTGTCAATTTCGCTTGAATTACGCCCAGACAGCTCGCAAGGATTGCTGCAAATTCGGACGGTTCTCCAGGACCTGATGCTCATCTGCATACTGTGCCAAGATCTGAGGGGGCCGACCGTAGCAGCCCCCTTTCCCCATTCATCTTTCTGTATTGTTTATTGCCGTCCCTCAGGAGGGTTTTCGAGCCGTGACAAAGGCACTATTCACTGAACTAGTTCCCCTCGAACCCGTGCAACAGCTCATCATCGAAGTCGACCAGGCGCCAGTTCGCTCCAGGTGCACCTCGGTGAACCCCGCGCGGTAGAGGAGGTCCACGTACTCATCCTCGGTAAGAGCTCCACCCACACAGGAACACCAGAGGTCAGTATTTTCACGCACCTCCGCTGGAACCTGGTCCCGCCAGGTCAGATCAGAAATAGCAACTCTTCCACCCGGCTTCAAAATCCGGAAACACTCTGAAAAGACCCTGGCCTTGTCAGGTGACAGATTGACAACGCAATTGGACATAATTGTGTCAACGGATTCATCGGACAGGGGCACCTGTTCCATCTCACCCTTGATGAATTCAACGTTGCCGATCCCGCTTTCCTGCCTGTACTTGTCAGCCAGATCCAGCATATCTTCCGTCATATCCAGTCCGTAGACTTTTCCTGACTCACCTACCCGTCGTGCTGCTATAAGCGCATCCAGGCCGGCCCCGCTACCCAGATCCAACACCGTTTCTCCAAGTTTGAGATCAGCCCGGCTGATTGGATTGCCACTTCCCAGCGACATGCTCACCAATTCTGAAGGCAACCCCTGGAGATCCTCCTCAGCATAGCCCAATCCACAACATGAGGCAGTATCATCACAACACCCATTTCGAGAAGAAGCCCGTCTCGCTATCTGGCCGTATCGCCTGCGTACGTTTTTCTTAATGCCCTCACTCACTACAGCAACCCTCCCTGCATCTATCCTGAGCCGTGAGAATATCGAAACTTTTGATGACGATCTCCCGATCAGCTGAAGGAATCTCATCCCAGGGGCATGCACATAAGAACTCAGATTCCGAATGTAGGTGTTATTCAATTCTCGCCCCGGGTGTTCAACGACAGACAAACTTTCCTGCGATCGTTTTCATCCTGTTCTCTCACGATGAATCCCCTAAACAGGTCCTCTGCAGCGCTTATCACTGTGCTGAGATCAAGATCAAGTTGGCCGGACAGTTCTGTCAGCGACACTGATCCTTCCTCCCGACCTAACACCAAAAGTATCCGGCACTGTGACCTTGTAACACCACAACACCGGGCTTCAGCCACCTCAGTCGCGTGGATATCCTCCGTAACTTTCATCAATAGTTCGGCGATTTTCCCGATCGGTACCAAGAACCCACCCCTTTACACTTGTATGATACAATACTCGCAACGTGCAAGCACATAGATAGCAACAAGCGGCATCTACCACTTCAGTCCAGTTCTCTCGGATCAATGCTGACAGCAGCGGTGATTGAGTCAACACTGCCGGCACCTCATCCGTCCACCTACAGCAAGTACTCGATCTTCTGGGCCCAGTCCGGCCAGCTCCAGGGGTGTTGGGTGTCCCGCTCTGTAATGGTCCCATGCCAGTTCATCCATACATTGCACGGTACAAGATCAGCGAGGATCTGGCTCAGAACCACAGACCGAATAA
>Ga0207421_10007056_pt1 | contig 12076 bp, 11 predicted proteins | sample SodLakKL_010_SED_4_FD_187542 | JGI IMG/M metagenome (GOLD analysis project Ga0207421, IMG submission 187542) | Alkaline sediment microbial communities from Lake Tanatar, Kulunda Steppe, Russia - 8KL_010_SED (SPAdes) (version 2) | ecosystem: Environmental > Aquatic > Non-marine Saline and... | reverse complement strand
TCCCTGGGATCCTGACGCGCCGCCCCCGAGCGTCACGGCGTCCGGCGTCAGCCGCCGACCGGCGCCCCGTTGACCGCCAAGGAGGCGTTGTTCCATCCGTCCGTGTCCGTGACCTCCTGACCGAACCATGCGGGTGGCTCGAACGCGTCGGCGGCGTCGGTCGAGTCGAACTCGACCTCGACCAGTACCAGCCCCTCGAGGCCGTCCGAGAAGACGTCCACCTCGGCGCGATGATCACCCACCCGGACCACGTGGCGCGTCTTGACGACGCGGGCGTCCCTGGTGGTCGGCCACATCGCATCGAACTGCTCACGGGTGATCGGAAGCTCGATCTCGCCGCGCTGCAACCCACGTCCGGTCTTGACCGTGAGCAGACATCGAGACCCGACCGCCCGCACCCGCACCTCGGTCTCGTCGGTGATCGCGAGGTAGCCCTGGCGGATGTCGACCGAAGACCGGGCGCGCTCCAACGGGGCGTCGCCTGCCACGAGCCAGGTGCGCTCGATCTCGACCGTCAATGGACCTCCCGAGCCCGGAACCCGACGGGGGCGCGAGGCTACACTTCGGTCCCCCTGCCGGCACCAGCGGGACGAGGACGCGCCGCATGGCACGACGGATGCCCCTGGTGATCGTGGACGTCGGCGGGGACTCGGACCGGGTCACCGAACTGCTGGACGGCTACGACGACGTCCACCGTGACGGGCCGGACCTGGCCGTCCACCGGGTTCTCCTCGACACCTTCGACTGGCGGATCCGGGGTGCGGGTGGCGCCCTGAGTTGGTCCGACGGGACGCTGTCGTGGCGAGACCGCGCCACCGGGCACATCTACGCCGTGCCGCAGGACGACCTTCCGCGGTGGCCGGCCGACGTCGTCACGGGAGCCGTCCACGACCGTCTCGCCGATGCCTGCGACGTGCGGATCCTGTTGTCCCGTGTCGAGATCGACCTCGCGGTTCGGCGCTACCGCATGCTCGACGACCTCGACAAGACCGTGGCGTGGATCGACCTGGAGCGCGGGTCTGTCGACGGCGGCACGCCCGTCGCGAGCCTGGTGGTCCGCGGCGTTCGCGGCTACGACGCCGAGCACGCCCGCCTGCTCCGGCGTCTCACCGAGGACCTCGATGCCCCGATGGTCGACGCCGACCCGGCCGAAATCCTGTACGTGGCCGCAGGGCTCGAGCCCGGCGGCTACCCGGGCGATCATGACGTGTCCCTCACGCCGACGATGGCAGCGAACGAGGCCGTCGCCCGCACGTGTCGGCAGCTGCTGCACACGATGCGCGTGAACGAGGCAGGCGTCATCGCCGATCTCGACACCGAGTTCCTCCACGACTTCCGCGTGGCCGTCCGTCGCACGCGGTCGATGTTGAGCGCCTCGAAGTGCGTTCTTCCAGACCCCGTACGTGACGACTTCCGCAGGCGGTTCAAGTGGATGGGAGACATCACCACGCCCGTGCGTGACCTCGATGTCTTCATCCTCGCCATCCCGGACTACGCCCGGGCGGTGGCTCGGGGCAACCCGGAGGTGCTGGTGCCGTTGGCCGACATGGTGGCTGCAGATCAGCAGGAGGCCCACGCCGCACTCAGCGAAGCGCTGCTCTCGCAGGACTATGCCGACCTGGTCCGCGACTGGAGCGAGATCCTGGAGACCGTGCCGACGGACGCTGAGACCATCGAGGCGAGGGATCCGCTCGTCGAGGTCGCCCGGCGGCGGATCTGGACGTCCTACCGGGTGGTCCGGCGCGACGGACGTGCCATCGACGCGGGCTCACCGTCAGAGATGCTGCACCGGCTGCGCAAGGACGCGAAGGAGTTGCGGTACCTCCTCGAGGCGTTCGGGACGTTGTTCGACACGGCCCGCACGCAAATGGCGGTCCGTGAGCTGAAGATGTTGCAGGACAACCTCGGGGCCTTCCAGGACGCCGAGGTGCAATCCCAGGGGCTTCGCGAGTTCGCGATTCGCATCGCGCGGCGGCCGGGCGGCGCCTACACGGTGCTGGCGCTCCGGATTCTGGCCGGCCACCTCGAGCAGGTCCAGCACGACGCTCGTGCGCGGTTCGCCAAGCGTTTCGCCCGCTTCGATCGATCTGACAACCGGGCGCTCTACAAGGGTCTGTTCTCCCCGCAGGCCGCACGATGACGGCCGAGCACCCAGGAGTCGCGCCATGAAGGTGCTCGCCACCTACTCCATCAAGGGAGGTGTCGGGAAGACGGCCGCCGCCACCAACCTCGCGTGGCTGGCGGCGCGCGACGGTACGCCGACCCTGATCTGGGACCTCGACCCGCAAGGGGCCGCGACGTTCAACTACCGGATCCGTCCCCGCGTCAAGGGCGTCAAGAGCCTCGTCCGCGAGCAACGACCGCTCGAGAGGGCGATCAAGGGCACCGACTACCCGGCGCTCGACCTGCTGCCGGCCGATTTCCGCTACCGCAACCTCGATCTGCAGCTGGACCGGGTCAAGAAGTCGACCCAGCGGGTGGCCCGGCTGCTCCGGCAGCTCGAGGACGACTACGAGTGGGTCATCCTCGACTGCGCCCCGGGCATCTCGCTCACCTCCGAGGCGACCCTTTCCGCAGCCGATGCGGTGCTGGTACCCGTGGTGCCCACGACGTTGTCCACGCGGACGCTCGATCAGCTGACGGCGTTCGTCGAGGACGAGGCGGGCCTCGACGTCGAGATCCTGCCGTTCCTGTCGATGGTCGATCGACGCAAGAAGCTCCACCGCGAGCTCCAGCACGAACTGCTCGAGGCCGACCCGCGGATGCTGCGCACCCCGATCCCCAACGCCAGCGCCGTGGAGCGCATGGGGCTGCTGCGCGAACCGCTCCTCGTCACCACGCCACGCCACCACGCGGCCAAGGCCTACGAGGCGCTGTGGGAGGAGATCCGGGAACGGATGCATCGATCGCGGCGATAGCGTGAGCGAGGGTCACCGGGCCGGACACACGCGCGCTGCCCACACCATCACCGCCTCGAGCCCGGCTTCGCCGAGCCGCCGGGCGAGGCGTTGGGCGATCTGCGCGGTCGAGCCATGCCGGCTGGCGTGGGCGACGAGAACCTTCAGCGATGGCTGGGCGCGACGGGCTGCAGCGGTCATGGCTTCCTCCTGGGATGACGCAAGCGCCCGTGTGTCGCAGGTGTGAGCGACGATGACTGCTCCTGCGGCGAGGTCGAGCGGCTGCAGCCACGACCAGTGATGGCCGCCCGCGAGGCCCGCCATCCCGTGGACGAGCACGGTGCCGATCAGCACACGGTCCATGACCGTCACGCGCGGCCGTACCCGTGGTTGCCGACGTGCCGGGTCGAGCGTGGTCACGCTGTGAGCCTCCGTGACGGATCAGGCGTCGTCTTGCCGGCCGGTGATGAGCCTGACGAGGTTGGCGATGATCGCGATGGCGGTTGCGCCGATCCCGACGCCGAGGGCGACGCGCACCGGCCCCGACCAGTCGGTGGCGTAGCCGGTGAAGTCGACGGGGAAGACCTCCCACATCCGAAGACCGACGGCCAGCGCGAATGCCGCGGTCACGAGGTCGGCGAGGGCGCGGATGCGCCCGCGGTGGTGGGCGGCCAACGCCAGGTTCACCACGATGCCCGCGATCAACGATGCCGTCACGATGCCGAGCACCTGCTCGAACTCGTCGGTCAGGAAGCTCGGCCACCCCCAGTCGAGCAGCTGGTGGACCGCCCACAGCATCACCCCGTTCACCGCGGCGGCGACGACGTAGCCGAAGCGCTTGGCGGGCGTCGGGACGCGGAGCTGCGGCTGTTCCGGCGGGACGGGGGAACGTTCGAGCGCGGAGGACATGTGCACCTCCCGGGTCGGCAGGTCCACGGTGACGGCGACCAAGTGCCTCGACCAGTGCCCAAGGTCCCGACCGTTGATCGCGGGCTCGCCGGCAACCCGTGAGACAGGGGCCCTTCGGCCCCCGTGGCACGCCAGCGGTCGAGGTCCAGGACGAGGTGCCGTGATGGGCGCGCTACGGCGGCTGACCTGGCCCTGATCGTCCCCTACATCCATGAGGACGGCGCGGGCCGTGGCGGGGCCTCGGCTGGGACGTCGGCGCGGTCAGCGTGATGCTCGATCTGCTCGTGGTGACCCGCGCGCTGACGGTGTGGCGCTTCGTCGACTGGAGCGGTGATGCAGCTGGGAACCACCCGGCGGGGTGCCTGCCGGCCTGCTGACGGCGGCAACGGCCGAACCCTCGGAGGGCGACGAGGTGGTCACGACCAGGGCCCGCCGCGGCGCATCCCGCAGCTGCGTGCGCCCAACCGCGCTCATCCCGTAACGGGGGCCTGACGGCGCGAGTGACGACGTTTCGCGCGGACGAGCCTGGACACGGGTGGACGAACCCGGACGAGAAGTGCACAGAACCCGACGATAGGGACCATCCTGGAGGGAGGAGGACGTCTCGCGCTCGGGTGCGGACGAGGCGCTCTCGCCAGCTGAGCTACCCGCCCGTGGGACGTCAACCGCTCGACGTCGCCGCGGCGGGGCGTCGCGCCGAGCTGCCTAAGCTCGCGGACGACGGCGACGACGGGAGTCAACACGTGGGTCAGCAGGTGGGCGAGCGACCCGGCAGCGGGGACACGGTGGCGGACTGGATGGCCCTGCTCGACGAGGCCTACCCACCGGCGGAGGCCGCCTCGTGGGATCACGTGGGGCTCCAGGTGGGCGACCCCGGGGCCCCGGTCGAGCGGGTCCTGGTCGCGCTGGACGTGACCTCGGCGGTCGTCGAGGAGGCCTCGGAAGGCCCGCCGACCCTGATCCTGGCCCATCATCCGTTGTTGTTCCGACCACTGAGATCATTGACCCCCTCGAGCGCCAGCGGACGTACGGCGCTGGCGGCCGCACGCGCCGGGGTGGCGGTGGCCGCCGCGCACACCAACCTCGACGTCGCCCGCGACGGTGCCGGAACCTCCGATCCGGTGGCCACGCTGCTGGGGCTGCGATCGCTCACACCGTTGACGACCGAGCTGCGCGAGGGACGACGCGCCACCCTGGTCACCTTCGTGCCCGACGGGGCGGTCGAGGCGGTGATCGACGCCCTGAGCGCGGCCGGGGCGGGCCGGGTCGGTGACTACGACCGCTGTTCGTTCCGGGTCGCGGGGACCGGCACGTTCCGCCCGCTGGCCGGGAGCGAGCCCTACGCCGGTGCGATCGGTGAGGACGCCGCCGAACCGGAGATCCGCCTGGAGGTGACGGTGCCGCGCGCTCGCGCCGGCGCCGTGATCCGGGCGCTGCGCGACGCCCATCCGTACGAGGAAGCCGCCTACCACCTGATCCCGGTCATCGAGGGGGCCGAGGTGGGGTTCGGCCGGGTGGGGGAGTTGCCGAGCCCACAGCGCCTCGGGGATCTCGCGGAACTGGTGCGCGACCGACTGCCGGCGCCGCACCTTCGCTTCGCCGGCGATCCGGACCGGCTGGTCGAACGGGTCGCCACGGTGGGTGGTGCCGGTGACGGGCTCATCGGTGCGGCGCTCGGCGCCGGTGCGGACGTCTACATCACCGGCGACCTGCGGCACCACGTCACGCTCGACGCCCTCGAGCAGGGGCTCGCGATGATCGACGCCGGACACCATGCGACCGAGGTGGCCGCCATGCCGGCGTGGGTCGATCGGCTCGTGGAGCTGGCCGCCGCCAGGGGGTTGAGCGCGCCGGTGGTAGCGTCGGGCACCCCGACCGGACCCTGGAGGTGAGATGGCCGAGATGACCCCCGATCAGCTCGAGCTGTTGCTCGAGCTCCAGGCGACCGACAGTCGGCTCCGTCGCATCGAGCATCAGCTCGACGACCTGCCCGAACAGCAGCAACTCGATGCGTCGATCGAACGCGTCGCGGCATTGGGCCGCGAACACGACGACGTGCGGGTCGAACTCGACCGCGCTGCGGCCGGCCAGCGGCAGCTGGAACGCGAGATCGACGTGCTCACCCAGCGTCGCGACGCGGAGCGCAGCCGCCTCTACAGCGGCGCGGTCGCCAACGCCCGCGAGATGAAGGCGGTCGAGGCGGAGATCGAGACCACGGTCCGGCGCATCGACGAGCACGAGGAACTGCTCCTCGAGGTCCTGGAGACCGTCGAGGAGCTCCAGGGTCGCGCGGACGGTCTGGCGGCCACCCAGGCGGCGGAACGCGAGCTGGTGACGACCCGCACGGAGGCCCGCGACCGGGCCGCGAAGGAACTGATCGCCGAACAGGCCGAACTCGGCGCCCTGCGCGAGGCCCAGGCGCGTGAACTGCCCGCCGAACTGCTGGCGCGCTACGAGCAGGCGGCGAAGCGCGCGGGTGGCACCGGGGTCGGCAAGCTGGTCGGCAACGCCTGCTCGGCCTGCCGGATCGAGCTGTCGATGGCGGACGTCGGCCAGCTCTACGCGGGGCCGCCGCTCACGACCTGCCCGCAATGCCGACGTCTGCTGGTGGTGCCGGCATGACGGTGTGCCGCCCGGCTGGTGGCGCGAGAGCTGGCGCGGGTCGCGACGAGCTCAGCTGACGTCGCCGTCGGCCGTACCGACGCGGTCCATGCCGGCGGTCTTGGCCCGTTCCTTCGCGCGGTCGGCGGCCCGGAGCACCGTGACCTCGTCAGGACCGTCCTCCGGGAAGTGGGCGATGCCGTAGGCGGCGTGGACCTCGAAGCGTTCGCCGTCGGGCAGGGTCACCTTCTCGTCGTGGAGGCGGGCGATGACCTGGTCGATGATCGACCGGGCGCGCTCGCGGTCGGGGCCGACCAGCGCGATGGCGACCTCGTCGCTGCCCAGCCGTGAGGCACGCACCTGCGTGCCGGCCACCCGGCGCAACACGTGGGCGAGCGCGCGCATCGCCTCGGTGCCCGTCGGGTGGCCGTAGCGTTCGTTGAGCGCCCGCATGCCACGGATGTCCGCCAGCAGGATGGTGAACCCCTCGTCCGCGGCCCGGAGCCCGGCCAGGTGGTCGTAGAAGGCACGGACGTTCCACAGCCCCGTGACCGGGTCCTCGCTGACGGCGCGTTCCGCGGCCCGGCCACGCTGACGTTCGCTGAGCTGACCGGCCATCCCGACCAGGCCGATGCCTGGGAGCACCAGTGAACGCAGCACGAGTCCGAGCAGATCGCCGGCCGCCACTCCCAGCACCACATCGACCGCGAGGTGGCCGAGCGCGGCGATGCCCGCAACGATCAGCGGTGACCGCTCGCCCCCGGCGAGCCCGGCGACCAGTACCAGGGGGATACTGCCCCAGGCGATGCGCGGGTCACCCAGCAGTGCGTGCAGGCCCACGGTCAGGACGAGTCCGAGTCCGATGACCGTGAAGCGGACCGGGCGGGGTGCCATGGCGCGGGTCACCTGGAGCAACAGCCCCCGGCTCCGGGACGGAAGGCTCGGGCGTGACATCGGCGATCAGTTCGCTGTGCGGGCGAGGGCGACGAGGAAGCTGACGACCGCTTCCGGGTCGCGCAAACGGTACGCGGCAGCGGTTCCGCGTGGGGTATCGGCCACCAGCACCGCCGTCCCGCCACGCGCGATCGCGGCGCTGAAGGCGTCCTCGTCGGTGACGTCATCCCCCAGCACGATTGGGGTGAGGCCGGGCGTGCGCTCGGCGATGAGGTCGAGTGCCCGCCCCTTGTCGACGTCGGCGGGCCGGAGTTCCAGCACGGCTTTGCCCGAGAGCACCGTGAAGGGGGGCGGCCCCGCGGTGGACCGGTCGAGGTGGGCACGTACCCGCGGAAGGAGTTCCTCGACGCTGTCGTTGGACGCCAACCGGTGGTGGACGGCCACGGCGGTCGGCTTGCGCTCGACGAGCCAGCCGGGTTCCGCATCCACCAGGGAGCGCAACTCCTCCTCGGCAGCGTCCAGGCGTTCGGTCAGGTCGGTGGCGTCGACGAGGTGTTGCACCGACCCGTCGGTGTGGACCACCTCGGCACCGTGCGCGCCGGCCAGCGTCACCGGCAACGATCCGAGCCGGGCCTGCAGGTCCGAGATCGGCCGACCGGAGACCACCGCGACCGACGTCCGCCCGGCGAGGCCGACCACGGCTTCCATCGCGCCGGGGACCGGCCACGCGTTGTCGGGGTGGTCCGCGATGTTGGCGAGCACCCCGTCGAAGCCGAGCACGAGCAGCCGCGACTCGATCGGCCCGAGCGCCGCCGCCAGTGCCGCCGGGTCGTCGGGTGCCGCGTCCGGGGCGACGCTCGCCCCTGCGTCCTGATGGTTCACGGTCCCTCGCTTCCCCGTTGGATGTCGGCGAGTTCGTCGTCGACCCAACGGTAGACGTCCCGTTCATGCACGGCGTCGGCCATGCGGGCGATTCGGCCACGACGGTCGTCGTGGTCGATCTGCAGCGCTGTTTCCATCAGGTAGCTCTGCCCCTCGACGTCGAAGGGGTTGCATCGCACGGCGTCGTCACCGAATTCGATGGCGGTCCCGCAGAACTCGCTCAACATCAGCACCCCGGCCTCTGCCGCGGCCGCCTGGACGGTGACGAACTCCTTGGCGACGAGGTTCATCCCGTCCTTCAACGGCGTGACGCACATCACATCGGCGAGACGGTAGTAGGCCGCGAGGGCTTCGCGTGGGACGCTGCGGTAGAAGTAGTGCACCGGGACGTCGTGCCCGGGTTCGGTGAACCGGCCGTTGATGCGCCCGACCTCGAGCTCCACCTGTTGGCGCAGCTCGCGGTACTCCTTGACATCGTCGCGGGACGGCACGGCGATCTGGACGAAGGCGACCTCCCCGCGGAGTTCGGGTCGGCGCTCGAGCAGCAGTTCGATCGACTGCAACCGGTGCCGGATGCCCTTGGTGTAGTCGAGGCGATCCACACCGAGGAACACCTTCCGGCCCGAGAACTGCTCCTTGAGCTCATCGAGTTCGTGCTCCGTGGCGTCGCTGGTCGCCAGGGTCGCGAACTCGTCGGCATCGATCGAGATGGGGTGGGCTCCGGTGCGGATCTGGTGTCCATCGGCCATGACGAGCGTGTCGCCCATCACGGTCACGCCGGAGACGAGCTGTTGCACCGAACTCGTGAAGTTGTCCCGGTAGCGGGGGGTGTGGAAGCCCAGGCTGTCGGCGGCGAGCAGGCCGTGCAGGAGCTGGTCGCGCCAGGGGAGTCGGGCCACCAGCTCCGGGGGTGGGAAGGGGATGTGGAGGAAGAACCCGATGGGCGATTCCGGGAACCGCCGTCGGAGCAGCTCCGGTAGGAGCATCAGGTGGTAGTCCTGGATCCACAACACCGGGGGTGTGTCGAGTTCCTCGACGACCTCGGCTGCGGCGTCGGCGAAGCGGTTGTTGACCTCCGCGTAGGTGCGCCACCAGCCGCGGTCGATCACGGGCTCGACCACCAGGTCGTGGAACAACGGCCAGATCGTTCGGTTCGCGAAGCCGTGGTAGAAGCCCTGGACCTCAGCTTGGCTGAGGCTGACGGGGAACAGGTCGCAGGAGAAGTCGGCGACCCGGCGCGGCACGCCCTCGGGGTCGTCGTCCCAGCCGACCCAGGCACCACCGACCTGTTCGATCACGGGGCGCATGGCGGTGACGAGCCCGCCCGATGATGCATGCCAGCCCTCGGGGCCCCGGGACACGGGCAGCCGGTTGGCGATCACGACGAGGGGACGGTCGAGTTGTTGCAACAGGAACTCCGTCAGACGTGTGCAGTAGGGCGTGTGCCGTAGGGCATGTGCGGTGCAAGAGGGCGGGTGACCGAGCGTGACATCGACCCACGGCGAGCGTAGTGAGCCGGCATGGTCGGACGCCGAGGTGTCCAGCTGGACGCGAACGCGGGGGACAGCGCACATGCGGCGTGGTGCTCCGAGACGCGTTAGCGTTCGCGATCCGATCGCGGTACGGCGACCACGGCGTCCGGTCCCGGTCGCTGCCGCGCCCGGGACCGCGACCGAGAAGCGAGGCGACGCGATGACCGATCACGGCACAGCCGTTCCCGGCACCAGCCCGGACGAGGCCACCGGCGCTCGCGGCCCGGAGGCCCGAGCCGACGTCGCGGCCTTCTTCGACGGTCTGGTGCAGATGGGTGCGCAGCTGCCCTTCAACCGCCACCTCGGGGTGACGGTCTCGGAGTTGGAGGTCGGACGCGCCGTGACCCGGTTGGCCGACGACGGGCGGTTGCACAACCACCTGGCAGGGGTCCACGCCATCGCGGAGCTGGCGCCGGTCGAACTCGCCGGTGCGATGGCCGCGGCCACGCGGCTGCAACCGTTGCTCGCACGCGGCTTCGTGCCCGTGTTGGGTGCGCTGACGGTGAAGTACGTGGCACCGGCCCGGGGCGAGCTGCTGGCGACCGCGGTGGTCGGCGAGGAGGTCCTGGCTCCGGCGCTGGCGGCAGCCGATGCCGGTGAGCGGCCCCGCGTGGAGGTGCACGTGGAACTGCACGACGCGGAGGGCACGCTCGTGGTGGTGGCGGAACTGCGGTTCGTCTATGTCGAGGTCTCGCCACCCACGGCAACGGCGGGGACGGGCTGATCGCACCACCGGCGGCGTGGGACGCTGCCACCGACGCCGCGACGAGCCGATGGCGAGGTCCCCGAGGACGCGCGGTGGGGGATCGCGTGCGTGCGTTTTCTCGACCGACCTACGTGCGCGGTCGTAGGTTGTGCGAGCGAGCGTCCTAGACTGGCGCCGAGGCGAGACGACACGTGGTGTTCGCGCCGACTGGAGCCGCCGGCGCCAGTGTGTGATGAGAGCTCGGACCGACCGTCCGGGCCCAGGAGGAGAATTCCGTGGGGAAACACTTGAAGTGGCCTGCAGCACTGGCTGCCGCCGCGATGGTCTTGACCGCATGCGGTGACGGCGGGGGCGATGCCGACGAACCGGCCGATGCCGATGACGCCACCGAGACCGACACCGACACCGATACCGACACCGATACCGATACCGACACCGACGAGGCATCGGGTGATGTCGATCTGGCCGGCACGACCGTCTCCGTATTCGGTGCGCCATCGAGCGTCGAGGCCGACGCCATCAATGCGGTCATCGACGAGTTCGTCAACCAACCGACCGGCATGGACGCGTTCTACGAGGGCTCGGACAGCTTCGAGGAACAGATCCTGATCCGGATCGAGGGCGGCAACCCCCCGGACCTCGCGCTCTACCCGCAGCCCGGCGCGGTCATCGAACAGGCCGCTGCCGGCAACGCCGTCTCCCTCGAGCAGTTGGGCTTCGACATCGCCGATCTCGAGGCGACCTTCGGCTCGTACCTGCTGTCGCTCGGTGAGTACGAGGGCGAGCACTACGGCATCCCGACCAACGCGAACCTCAAGAGCCTCGTTTGGTACAACATCCCGACGTTCGAGGCCGAGGGCTACGAGATCCCCGAGACGTGGGAGGACCTGATCTCCCTCTCCGAGCAGATGGTGGACGACGGCCACACCCCATGGGTGATCGGTACCGGGTCGGACGCCGCGACCGGGTGGCCCGCCACCGACTGGATGGAGGACATCGTCCTTCGCGACCAGGGAGTCGACGTCTACGACGGTTGGGTCGACAACTCGGTGCCGTTCGACAGCCCGGAGATCAAGGCGGCGGCGGAGCGCTTCGCCGAGATCGCCTTCAACGAGGACTTCGTGGTCGGCGGGACCTCATCGATCCCGGACATCGACTTCCGTGAGGCCCCCGACGCCATCATCGGTGACGAGCCGGCGGCGCTCATGCACCGTCAGGCGAGCTTCATCGTCAACTTCTTCCCGGAGGGTGCGGAGTTCGGCACCGACTACGGCGTGTTCCCGTTCCCGTCGATCGACGGCAACGATGGCGCGCTGATCGCCGGTGAGCTCGGCGTGGTCTTCGACGACCGGCCGGAGGTTCGTGAGTTCATCGCGCGCTTCACCGACACCGAGGCCCAGTGCGCCAGTGGCGACTTCGCCGATGTCTCGCGCATCTCGCCGAACGTCAACACCACCGCGGACTGCTACGCCGATGAGGTCGTGGCCGTATCGGCAGAGACCATCATCGATGCCCTGAACGAGGGAACGGCACGGTTCGACGCCTCCGACCTCATGCCGCCAGAGGTGGGCTCCGGCTCCTTCTGGACCGGTATGAACGAGTGGATGCGGGGCGCCGATCTCGATGACGTCCTCGACGACATCGAGAGTGGCTGG
>Ga0207421_10007055_pt1 | contig 12077 bp, 6 predicted proteins | sample SodLakKL_010_SED_4_FD_187542 | JGI IMG/M metagenome (GOLD analysis project Ga0207421, IMG submission 187542) | Alkaline sediment microbial communities from Lake Tanatar, Kulunda Steppe, Russia - 8KL_010_SED (SPAdes) (version 2) | ecosystem: Environmental > Aquatic > Non-marine Saline and... | reverse complement strand
TCTCTCCAAATGCGTCATTGACGGTGGAGCGGTTGGTGAATGCGCATCCGGCGGGGGCGGGGGCCATCGTGTTGAAAAGTGAATCACCCCACGACATTCCGGGGTCGTTCATACATTACGAGGAGGAGGTCGCGGCCACCGTGGAACGCTTTGTCGGGCGACACGACGGGGAGCATCCGTCAAACCAATGGCATATGATCGCATCCCCCGTCAACGGCATGGACATCCGGCCGGAATTTGTGCCCGAGGGCATCATCCCCCCATGGATAGACCTGTACAAATGGGATGAAAGCCATACCGCCACCTTCAACGGGGAGGTGGTCACCGGATGGTGGATCAACAGCAAGCAGGCAGGCGGATCCTGGAACGAGGCCTTTGAACAAACATTTCAAAGCGGCACAGGCTACCTGCTGGCATACGGACAGCCTGACAAATCATATGGAGACCGGGCGCACCGCTTCCAGGGAAAAATCCGGGCGCAAGACCTTGCCATCAGCGGCCTTAGCCATTCGTCCGAAGGCACCTACGGGGGATGGCACCTCCTTGGAAACCCTTTTGCGAGTGCCGTCGACTGGAACCTGGGCGACTGGCAAAGACAACACATCCAGGGCGGACCCCAAATATGGGATGCCCAATGGTCCAGCTATTCCCCCGTCATCCATATCATCCCCGCCATGACAGCCTTCATGGTAAAGACCACGGGCAACGGATCGCTGGTGATCCCCGCAGAAGCCCGGACACACCAGGCAGGAACCCTGGCCGGAAAACAATGGGCTGACCATCCATCCGGCCCGGGACAAGGCCATCACGAATCTCTTACCAGCAACACCCCGCCGCACGTCCACCTCCGTGCCCGCGACATCGAGGGGCACACGGCCCAGGCCAGCATCATCCTGTTCCGCGAAGAAGCCACGCAGCACTTCGACCTCAAATACGACACCCCGTTTATGGCCGGACACGCCCCCGAGCTGTGGTCCGAGCCACCGGCACACCAATCCGGAAACGACGATCCCCCCAGGCTGGCCCTCAACAACCTGCCCGAAGCATACGATCAGCTCCAGGTGCCATTTGGGTTCATTAAAAACGAAGGCCAGCAATTCCTGTTCGAACTGCTGCACAACAGCACCTCCCATAGCCTCTTCCTGGAGGATGTCCTGCAACACCAAATGCACGCCCTCGGCAAGGAAAAACCCTATCCTTTCACTGCAGCCAAGGAGGACCCGTCCAGACGATTTATCCTGCACTTCACTGACGGCACCCCGCCCGCAAGCGCTGTGGATGAAGGCCAGCAACCCCCTCCCCGCATACACGCCTCGCGCCACTCGCTATATCTCCAAACCCATTGCGACACTTGCTCCATCAGCGTGTTCAACATCCGGGGCATGCGTGTCATCCAAAAAGCCCTCCGGGAAGCCGGCACACACCACATCTCACACCACCTGCCACCCGGCATCTATATCGCCCACTTCCACTGCCAGGACGCAAGCGGCGCTGTAAAGGTGCTGGTGCCTTAGGAAGAAAGGTTGGTGCCATATGGAGAAGTTGTGGGCACCGTCAATTCCAACTCAACCTTCACCTTAAACTTTAAAAAGTGAATTAAACCCCCGTTGCAGGCACAGTCCGCTATAATGGCTCACCACGTGGTCTCTGCCCGCGTGGTTTTCTGTCCAGTCTTCCAGCAGCGATTCCACTGTGGCGGCCAGTTCCCCGGTGTGGATGCGATCTGCTTCCACGTGGGTGCAATGCGGAAACGGCTGCGACCAGATCACCTGCATCCGGGCCAGCAGGGCTTCCAGCACCAGCAAGGCGAGGCCGTCGTGCTGGGTGGGACGCAGCATCAGTCGTGCCGAGGCCAGCTCGCGTTGCATCGCCTCGAAGGAGAGCTCGGGGAGCATCCGCACGTTTTCGGGGATGTCTACCGCCATCCCGTCGGCCATCACCTGGTCATTGCCGGGGACCACTTTCTTGTCGGGGACCACCATCACGAAGCGGCGGTGCGGCAGCTCGCGCGCCACGGCCGTGAAGAGGTGCCCACCGTAAAAGGCAAAACTGTCGAGAGGGATGTAGCCCACCACGTCGTTGGGACGCTCCGTGAGTGCCAGCGCATCGGCCATCGCGATGGTCTCCCGGTGGATGCTGGTGATGGGAAACACCCTGGCCGGGATGCGGATGCCCTGCAGCTTGTCTTTCAGCGCAGGGGTGACCGTGAGGCTCTTCAGCCGGCCACGTCGGTATTTGCGGCGAAAGAGCCATCTCCAGGAATGGTAGTAAAGCCTTTTGAGCGGATTTTTCGACCGGATCCCTTCCTCCCAGCGTAGCACGTCGGAGCCGATCCAGTGGAATACGAGGGTCTGGGGGCCCAGCCAGGAGCGCAGGTACTTCAGCGGACCGTAATGGCCGCCGTAAGTCACATAGACGATGTCGGCGCGGCGCCGGTCAGTGCACTCCTCCAGCCCGGCCTCCCCGAAGAAGGGGATGACGTGCTGCTTGAAGGTGTCGTTGCCCGCGAAATATACGCTTCGTTTGTTCATGTATTTGTGTTCAAAGGACAAAAGGACAAAAGGACAAAAAGACAAAAGGACAAAAGGACAAAAGGACAAAAAGACAAAAGGACAAAAAGACAAAAGGACAAAATGTCTAAAAGTCAAAATGTCGAAAGGTCGTAATGTCCGGGTTTGCGGTGTATTGTGCCAGGGCAAAGAGGTTTGAAGTTATCCACAAATTAACACAAATGGTTTGCACAAATGCACACAAATGCCCGGTTTAGCCATTTTTCATTTTTCATTTTTCTTCTTACTGCCTACTGCCTACTACTTACTTCCTTCCTACTAATACCAAGAATCCACATCATCTGCGCCAGCATATGCAAGCATCCCAGCCCGGTAAGCACGAGCAGTCCGGCGACGGCCGAATGCCCGGTGATGCCACACACGAACAACGCCAGGGGCAGGCTGATGTTGTTTGCGGCGCCAAAGTAGAAAAAGGTGCGCTGCCGGTTGAGGATCAGCGGCACGGAAGAGAGCGGCGAGGCCACGAAGCGGAACAGCATCCATACGATCAGGATGCTGGCATAGCGGCCGGCCACTGTCCAGTGCTCCCCGAAAACGAATGCAAACACCGCATCCCCCCATCCCACGAAGAGGATGAGCAGCGGGACAAACAGCAGTGCGAGCATCCCGACGGTCTTGCGTGCCAGGGAGGCAAAGCCCTTGCCCTCCTTGTGCAGGTCGGCGGCCTGCTGGTAGAACACCTGGTTGACGGGTTGGCCGATGATTTGCAGTGGCTTGTTGAGGATGGACATCGCGAATGAATAGGACCCCAGCGCGGACGCACCAAAGAAGTTAGACAGGATGATGAGGATGCCGCTGTCGCGGAATCCGTCGAGGAAGCCTTGTGGCATATTGTATTTTGGGAAGTCCTTGTGCGTGCGGAAGGAGTCGCTGACCTCCGGCTTGCTGACCGCCCTAAGCAGCTGTCGTTCGCTGCGCCAGGTCTGTGCCAGCAGCACCACGAAGGCGGCGCCCTGGCCGCTGAGCAGCCCGATAAGCAGTCCACCGTGCCGGTAGCCCAGCACCCCCAGCGTGATGGTCACCGCGGTGAGGGTGACGGCCTGCACCACGCGGTTGATAGCCAGGCGCCGGTATTGTTTTTTCCTGTTGTTCCACACGATGAGGGTCTGCGTGCCGCCGGCGAAGAGTACGGTGAGCGGCAGGAAGAACAGCCAGCCGAGCACCTGGAGGTTGCCCGTGAGTTCGGCCAGCGGCTTACGGAACAGCCACACGGCCAGCAGCGAGAGTCCGGCCGTGCCGAGGGTCACCACGAAGGCGGCCACGGCGGTGTTCGCCGCCTTTTCGTCCGACCGGTCGATCATCAGCGCGTGGCTGTACATCCCCGTGGCCACGATGCTCAGCAGCACCGTGATGGAGGTGTAGGCTGCCAGCACCGCATAGTCCTCCGGCAGGTAGAGCCGCGAGATCACCGGCGACAGCAGGAAGGGGATCGCCTGTGCGAGTCCCATCCCCCCGGCCAGCGTGCCCGCGTGGCGAACAAAGTCCGATCGCCAGGGGCCTCCACCCGTGTTGAACCAGTTCCAAGTCATTTTCCGTCGGATGCTGCGCCTGCACGGCCGCCCGGACGATCTCCCGCACGGGCCACCGCCAATGATGGCCGGCGCATTTTAAAGCTAAAATAGTTAAAATTAGCCACAATGGAAGGCTGGAAGATACCGCCAAATTTTTTATCTTTGGTGGTGACCAGGGGAGTGGCCCTCCCATTAACGCCCAGTGTCGTGTCCATGCTGCTGTGTCGCATGAGTCGCAGCGTTTTTTCTCAGCTTAGAAAAGAGAACCGCTTATGGCAGGAGCCATCTGAGGGATTTATTTTGCAGGGATGCGTATTTTGCAGGGATGAGGAAAAAGATCAAGACCTGGCCCGGCTATAGTAGCGTTGACATGACACCCGTTACGGAAAACAACCCGAAGTGATGGAAACCAACGTAGACCTGCAGATCCGCCTGATGTCCGACCCGCTGTCTTATTACACCGCGATCCTCAACGACATCAAAAAGGCCAGCCGCTATATCTTCCTGGAGATCTACCGCTTTCGCAACGATCCAATGGGGGTCAGGTTTCGCGACTACCTGCTCAAAAAGTGCCGCGAGGGCGTCAAGGTCAGGCTACTGATCGACTCGTGGGGCGCCTCCTCCAGCTATTCCTTCTTCCAGGACCTGGTGGACGAAGGTGCTGAGCTCCGCTTCTTCAAGAAGATCCGCTTCAACCTCGACACCTTCACCAAGAACCACCGGCGCGACCACCGCAAGATCCTGGTGATCGACGACGAGATCACCTGGATAGGCTCTGCCAACATCGCCGGATACTCCCTCAACTGGCGCGAGTCGATGTTTCGTATCAAAGGGGACATCGCCAAAAAGTTCAAGCGCATCATCGAACAGAACTTCAGGATCTACAACAAATATTTCTATGACAAGCTGAGCTATACCCGGACGGTGATGTATAACGGGATGGAGATCATCCGCGACGTGCCTTCGATCGCCTTTCAGCCCGTGAAGAAGAAGTTCCAGGAGCTCATCCAGGCGGCCGAGAAGGAGATCGTCATCGAGACGCCCTACTTCCTGCCGGGCAGCCAGCTGCGCAAAGCTTTGATGGATGCCGCCGACCGGGGCGTCAGGGTGCACGTGCACATCCCCAAGAAGTCGGACGTAGGCATCATGGACGTGCTGGCCTCCAAATATTTCGGGGAGCTGGCCGAACACGGGGTCAACATCCACTTTTTCCTGCCGCAGAACCTGCACGCCAAGATGTTTCTCGCCGACAGAAAATTCTTCATCGTGGGATCCTCCAACTTCGACTACCGCAGCTTCCGCTATATGCACGAGATCTGCCTGGCTGGCTCGCACAAGGGCCTCGTAAGGCAGATGATCAACCACTTCAACGAGACGCGCAAGGAGTCCGAGGCTTTTCACTATGAAAGCTGGAAACACCGGCCGATCATCCAGCGGTTCTTTGAGTGGGTGCTGGTGCCGTTCCGTCACCTGTTCTGACCTTGGCCGCCGGCCTTTGATGCGGTGCGGAAACCAGGCAATGGCCTTCCAATTGCATCCTTATCGCCGGAAACCACGTGCGCGTGAATTAGAGCCCATTGGGCACTCCTTGCTTCCTTGTCTTCATTTTAAAAAATAATATTAGGATCCTGCCAAATTGGTGTGCGTTGTTGTTTCTCGCAGAGGCCCGCAGAGGATTTCGCTGAGGCCCGCAGAGGACTTCATCATCCATCCCGTGCAATTCGATTCTTTTTTTTACTTTTGGTGACAGAACCTAACCAAAGAAACATACATCCTATGTTAACGCAACTCACACAATTACACGACATGGCCCGGGGCCATCGTCGCCGGCGCCTGGTATTGGCGGCCGCGCACGACGCCCACGCCATGGGTGCGGTGATCCACGCCTGGAAAAACAGCCTGGTGGACCCCATCTTCATCGGCGACCAGGCAAAGATCGAAGAGATCGCCAGCAAGGAAGCATACGACCTGAAGGAATTCGTGGTGATCAACGAGCCTGACAATGCGAAGGCTGCTGCCCGGGCGGTGAAGATGGTCAGGGACAAGGAGGCTGAGGTGCTGATGAAGGGCAACCTGGGCACGGCGGTCCTGCTCAAGGCGGTGCTCAACAAGGAATATGGCCTGCGCACGGGTGAACAGATCTCGCACCTGGCGATCTTTGAGCTGCCGACCTACCACAAGCTGATCGGCCTTACCGACGCGGCGATGAACATCGCGCCCGAGCTGATGGAAAAGGTGAGCATCACCCGCAACGCGGTGAACTACTTCAGGCAGCTCGGCGTCGACCAGCCCAAGGTGGCGATGCTGAGTGCCGTGGAAACGGTCAACCCCGCGATGAAGTCGAGCATGGAGGCCGCCACCATCGCCAAGATGGGCGACCGTGGACAGGTCAAACACGCCATCATCGACGGACCGCTGGCCTTCGACAACGCGGTGAGCAAGAAAAGCGCGGAGCTGAAAGGCATAAAAAGTCCGGTGGCCGGCGATGCCGACCTCCTCGTGGCGGACGACATCGACGCGGCCAACGGACTCTACAAGGCTTTCATCTATTTTGCCGGGGCCAAATGCGCTGCCGTCATCCTGGGTGCTGCGGCGCCCATCGTGCTGACGTCCCGCACCGATACCGACGAAACCAAACTGAACAGCATCGCGCTGGCGGCGGCAGTGGAATAAGGCGGACAAGCCAGCCTGGCTGAACGGCAGTATTTTTGTTGAGGGGTGTAATACTCCCGCGGGGAGTTGAGGCTGAACGGGGCTGAGCAGCGTTACACTTGCGGCAGCGGTGCAAAACTACCACGGGGAGACCGGGCTGAACGGGGCTAAGCGGTTTCACATTTGCGGCGGTGGAATTGCAGCGGCAGCGGAATGACGTATGCTGGCCGGCCGGGTCTGGAGGCGGTGGAATTGCAGCGGCTGTGGAATGACGTATGCTGGCCGGCCGGGTCTGGAGGCGATAACCTTGCAGCGGCAGCGGAATGACGTGGACAAGTTAGCTGGGTGCCGGTTATATCCTTGCTGCGGCGGGAGTATGAGGCGTGCAAGCCGATAATGCTTTCTGGTGAAGGATTGCCGGCGGCGGCCTAATTCGGATACGCCCCGCGCACGGACATCAAATCTGCACAATCATCAAGCAGTCATCAAACCAACATACAACCAACCAAACCAATACAAGCAGAAAAATGGAAGAAAACCTGATCCTGGCCATTAACCCTGGCTCAACCTCTACGAAGATCGCCGTGTTTGACAACACCAAGGAGGTCTTCCTCAAGAACATCAAACATTCGTTAGAAAATCTTGCGGGCTTCGAACAGATCACCGACCAGTATGCTTTCCGCAAGCAGATCATCATGGACGAGCTCGACAGTGCGTCCATCGACGTGGAAAATATCCGGGTCATCGTGGGCCGTGGCGGCCTGATCAAGCCCATCCCCTCGGGGGTGTATGAGGTCAACGAGCCGATGATTGCCGACCTGAAGGAGGGCATGCTGGGGCAGCATGCCAGCAACCTCGGCGGACTGATCGCCCACGACATTGCCCAGGCCATCCCCGGGGCGAAGGCCTATATCGCCGACCCGGTGGTGGTGGATGAGCTCTCCGACATCGCGCGGATTTCCGGACATCCGAATTTTGAGCGGATCTCCATCTTTCACGCCTTGAACCAGAAGGCCATTGCCCGGCAGCACGCCAAGTCGGTGTCGAACAAGTACGAGGCGCTGAACCTGATCGTGGCCCACCTGGGTGGCGGCATCAGCGTGGGGGCGCACTACCGTGGCCGCGTGATCGACGTCAACCAGGCGCTCGACGGCGAGGGGCCCTTCTCGCCCGAGCGCAGCGGCACCCTGCCCGCAGGGTTGCTCGTGCAGATGTGCTTTAGCGGCAAATATTCGGAGGAGGAGATCAGGAAGATGATCCTCGGACAGGGCGGGCTGGTGGCCTACCTCGGCACCAACGACGCCTACGACGTGGAGAAGCGCGCCAAGGCAGGCGACGAGAAGGCGGCCCTGATCCAGGATGCGATGGCCTACCAGGTCGCCAAGGAGATCGGCGCGATGTCTACCGTGCTCCAGGGCGATGTCGACTCCATCCTGCTCACCGGCGGCATTGCCTACGGAAAACCCTTCGTGGAGGCCGTGACCAAACGCATCCGCCACATCGGACCGGTTTATATTTATCCCGGCGAAGATGAGATGCGCGCCCTGGCGATGAACGGCCTGATGGTGTTTAATGGGGAGGAGGAGCCGCTGGAGTATAAATAGTGCCCGTTGAGGGGGCGGTTGTCTGCAGCGGTCTTGTGTGGGTTCCAGGCGTGCAGTGTGGGGAGTTCGTGGCCGTTGGCGGGGGAAGTTATCTGCAGCGGTCTTATGTGGCTGCCAGGCGTGCAGTGTGGGGAGTTCGCGCCCGTTGGCGGGTTTAAGTTGCTGACCGGTCATTACAGAAGGCTACCGGGAATCATCCGTGTGCGTGCCTGGGTCTGTGGCCGCAGCGGGCAGATGAAATCCGAAGGTGCTTCCTTCCCCTTCGCGGGATGAGAAAAAGACCTGGCCGCCAAAGCCTTCGATGATGTGCTTCACCATCGACAAGCCCAGCCCCATCCCCTTCGTCTTGGTGGTAAAATAGGGACTGAAGATGTTGTGCTTCAGGTCTTCGGGGATGCCACAACCCTGGTCGGAGACCTCCACGCGGTACTGCCCTTCCTCCGCACGGCAGGTGACCTCTATCTCTGCCTTCTCTCCCTTGGGATAAGACTGTATGGCATTGCGGATGAGGTTGTTGAATACCCGCAGCAGCTGGTTTCTGTCGGCAAAGACCACCATGGGCTCCCTGTCTTCAGGCAGCTGCAGCCGGATGTCCACCTTCTCCATGTCCTTGTATAGGTCCAGGACCTCGGGGAGGAGCTGCCGCAGGTCGAGCGACTCCTTCTTGCCGGCGGGCATCTGGGCGAAGTGAGAAAACTCGCCCGCGATGACGCTGAGGTTGTCGATCTGCTCGATCATCGTCTTGGTGAAACGCTCCAGGCGCTTGTCCCAGTCGGGCGCCTTCTCCTTCCAGGCCTTTTCGAGGTACTGCACGTTGAGGCGCATTGGCGTGAGGGGGTTCTTGATCTCGTGGGCCACCTGCCGGGCCATCTCGCGCCAGGCCGACTCGCGCTCGCTCTGGGCCAACAGCCGCGCACTGACAGCCAGCTCGTCGATCATCCGGTTGTACTCCCGCACCAGGCTGCCAATTTCATCCTCACGACGCCAGTCGATCTTGCTGTTCTTCCTGCCCAGCTGCACCTTGGCCATATTGTCGCGGATCAGCTGCAGGGGCTTGGTCACATAGCTGCTCACAAACAGCGCCACCACCACGGTAAGCACCACCAGCAGGAGGTAGATGTTGACAAAGGCCACCAGGAAGAAAGACACCTCGTTGCGCAGCTCACTCTGCTTGGCAAAATAGGGCAGGTTAAGGTATCCCAGCTTCTCGTTGAAACGGTTATAGAGCGGGGTATAAGCGGAAAGATAATCCAGCTTGCCGATGCGCTCGTTGTGCGCAAACTGGCTGCGCTGCTCGCCACGCATCTTGTGATGGGCCACGGGGTCCATCGTGCGGCCGACCAGGCCCTCCTCGAAGACCTTGGGGCGGCTCGAAGCCACCAGCCAGCCTTCCGGGTTGTACAGGTTGATGTCGGTAAAGAACACGTTGGCATATTGCAAGAGCAGGTCGTAGAGAAAGTATTCCATCCCTGGATGAAGCACCCGGTCGTCGGCAAGGTCTTCCTCGAGTTCCAGCAAGATGCTGTGGGCCTTCTCATTCAGGAATGACTGGTTTTTGTTCTCATAAATGTTGTAAATGAACCAGGCCGACACCCCGCCTATCGACAGGGCCGCCACCAGCAGGATGGCGATCATCGAATACTGCACACGGCGCCTGAAGGTCATCCGGACCAGGTGCGAGGGTGTGCGCTGGTTGACCAACAGCCAGAAGGCCGCCACCAGCAAGAAAAAGGTGATGAAAAGATACGAAAACGGTGCGATGGCCTCAATGATGGTGCTGTGACTCCTGCTGATCAGGATGAGGGTCTCCTCATCCTTCTGATACATCAGGTGGCAGTGACCGTCAAAGTCGAAATAGGTAAACTCCTCCTCCGGTTCCGGGTACACCGCGGCGCTGACATTGTAGCTGAACGGGCCGAACTCGTTGACCAGGTAACGGCTCTTGTAGGTGGCGTGGGAGTAATTGATCAGCTTGCGGTTGAGGTCGATGGCATCGTCTATGAGCAGCTCCGGAAAGCCCATGTCGCGCGCGATGAACTTGGCGTCGAACTCGATGTACAGGTGGTAGGTCAGATGGTCGTCCGGCTCGCCTTCGCCGGTGGTGATTTTGGTGATGTAGCTGTTACGGCCGGTGTCGTTGTCGAGGTAGATGAAGCGGTCACTGACGGTCTCCTTGCCGTAGGAGTGGATGTAGTCTTCGAAAAAGTCGGCACAGGGCACTTCGATGTTGGCCGGCTTGATCAGCAGTGGCTCCCCGGGCCTGCAGATGGTAACCTGCAGGTCGTATTTTTCCCAGAAATCATAAAAGTAATGATACTGCAGGTAGTTATAAATCAGGGCTTCATTATATGGGTCGTGGCGGATGAGGCTTTGCAGCTGGTTGTCGTGGAAGAGGGCTTCTTCCATCTCCAGAAACAGAAACTCGGCTACGGGGTCCTGTTCGGACGCCAGGTGGAGCACCAGGCTTTTCCTTATCTCCCGGTCTTTTTCTTCATTGAAGCGATACATCGCAAAGGTGGAGATGAGGCTGAAAAGAAAAAGTGCGGTGATCAGCGCCGAAAAGCTCTTCTGCGGGGTGGTGCCCTGCAGGTCGAGCCAGAAGACGGCGATGGCCACCAGGGTGAGCATCCACAACAAGGGGGTCACGCCAATGAACACCCACGTGAGACCGGCCAGGATCAGCAGATAGGCCAGGCAGGCCTGCCAGAAGCGCTTTTTCTCTTTCAGAATGCCGTAAGCCAGCCGGCAAAGCACGATGCTGAAGAAAAAGAAGGCAAAGAAGATCAGGCCGATGATCAAAAAGCCGATCATGCTGTAAGCGTCAAGCTTAAAGATGAAGTTGACGTTGAGGTTGAGGTCGCTGTTGATGACCAGGCCTTCGATCAGCTTGAGCGACAAGCCGCACATCAGGTAGATCAGCAGGAAAAGGCCGAAGGCGGAAATCAGGCGGGTTGCCTGACCCATGTTGACCTGTAGGCTGATGCGCCGCAGGTTGCTGAACAGGAAATAGCCGATGACGGCCACCAGGCCCACGTTCACAAGGAGGTCGCCGAGGGAGGGCAGCATGTCGGAGGTGGCATACAGCTCGGGCGAAAAGAGGGTGGTGTCGTAGAGCACCCGGGGAATCTCCAGGAGAAAGGAGAACATCCGTACGGCGGCCACGGTGATGACGAAGCCTGCCAGCCCCACAAGCCTCCTGCCGGCCTGGAAAAGTCCGGAGAAATAGCGAAAGGTGAAAAAGAGGAAGGCCAGCGTGCCGGCGATGGCCAGGAGCTTCGACAGCGTGCTGCGCCAGCCGCAGGTCGTCTCCAGGGCTGCCTCCCTGCGCAATACCAGGGAAAAGAGGTAGGTGCCGTCGCTGCTGTAAATGCCGTGGCCCTCGTCCTGCCTGTCGGACACGAAGAACTTGTCGCAGGCCTGGGGCAAGGCCTCGTGGAAGCGGTTGACCAAAAACTGGTTCTGGTATTTGTAATCCTGCTTTACCAGGTAATAGACCACGTAGGTGTGGTCGCCGGCCTCCCGCTTGTAATGGTAGTACCAGCCATTCTGCAGGTCAGAAACACCGGTTTCCACCTCCGGCGGTTGGCCCTGCAGGGGAATGTGGTTGTGCGACCAGAACACGGGTTGAACATCCTTAAACACCGCCAGCACAAGGCCTTTGTCTTCAAAAAGGCTCTTGAGCTTGCGGATGCGGCTGGCTTCTTCCCGCAGCGACCTTTCATCCGCTTGCTGTGAAGCTT
>Ga0207421_10007054_pt1 | contig 12078 bp, 11 predicted proteins | sample SodLakKL_010_SED_4_FD_187542 | JGI IMG/M metagenome (GOLD analysis project Ga0207421, IMG submission 187542) | Alkaline sediment microbial communities from Lake Tanatar, Kulunda Steppe, Russia - 8KL_010_SED (SPAdes) (version 2) | ecosystem: Environmental > Aquatic > Non-marine Saline and... | reverse complement strand
ACCGATGATCCTTCACAATACGGTAATCCAGCACCAGTTAGCTAAATGGTCCGATGCGGATATCGTTGTTTACGTGGGATGTGGAGAGAGAGGGAACGAGATGACGGAGGTTTTGAGAGATTTCCCTGAACTGGAAGACCCAAGAACCGGAGAACCGCTGATGAAAAGGACGATCTTGATAGCCAATACTAGTAACATGCCCGTGGCTGCGAGGGAAGCATCGGTCTATTCCGGTATCACCCTTGCAGAGTATTACAGAGATATGGGTTACAATGTCGCTCTCATGGCAGATTCTACTTCACGTTGGGCAGAGGCTCTCAGAGAGATATCCGGAAGGTTGGAAGAGATGCCCGGTGAAGAAGGATATCCCGCCTATCTAGCATCAGAACTTGCTGCTTTCTACGAAAGAGCGGGTATCTGTGAACTTCACGGCGGTCGAGAGGGTTCAGTTTCTGTTATCGGTGCAGTAAGTCCCTCGGGTGGTGACTTTTCAGAACCGGTCACCCAGAACACGTTAAGGATCGTACAGGTCTTCTGGGCCCTAGACACTGAACTTAGAAATAAGAGACATTTCCCGGCGATCAACTGGTTGAAATCTTATTCATTATATCTTGATCAAGTTGCAGAATGGTGGGGAGATAATGTTAACGAGAACTGGCATACTTTGAGAAGAGAGGGGATGAAACTCTTGGAGAAAGAAGACGAGTTACAGGAGATCGTTCAACTTGTCGGTCCAGACGCTTTACCTAGATCGGATCAATTCGCACTACAGGCAGCTAGAGTTTTAAGAGAAGATTTCCTACAGCAGAATGCTTTCCATGACGTTGATACATACTGCGAACCTGAGAAACAGTTCAGGATGCTCCAGATAATGATGGAATTCCATGACAGAGGTATGAAGGCTCTTGAAGAGGATGTAAAAGTTGATGATTTAGCCGATATGGAAGTTTTAGAAAAATTGAGCAGGATGTCGAATGTTCCGTCTGATAAATGGGAAGAAAAGTACGGAGATATCGAGATGCATTTGAACAAAGAATTTGACGAACTGATGGAGGGATGAATAATGGTAGAAGATATATCTAAAAGGACTGAATATCGAAATGTTGTAGAAGTTTCAGGACCTCTCATGGTTGTTGAGGGTATCAGTGATGTAGCTTACAACGAAATAGCAAAGATCAAACTCCCCAGCGGCGAGGAGAGATTGGGTCAAGTATTGGAAGCCCAATCTAACAGAGCTATCATCCAGGTTTTCGCAGGTACAAGAGGTCTTGACACGGATCAGACCTCAGTCCAATTCACTGGAGAGGTCATGAAATTTGGTGTTTCTAGAGAATTGCTAGGCAGAGTTTTCAACGGTATCGGTGAACCTATAGATGATAGTCCTGATATCATCCCTGAAGAGCGAAGAGATATCAATGGTGATCCAATAAATCCGTCTGCCAGAGAGTTCCCTAGAGAATTCATCCAAACCGGGCTTTCGACTATAGATGGTATGTTCACGCTTGTTAGAGGTCAGAAACTTCCGATGTTCAGTGCTAGTGGTCTTCCACACAATAATGTCGCAGCCCAGATAGCTAGACAGGCTAAAGTTTTAGGTGAGGAAGAAGAGTTCGCTGTTGTCTTCTGTGCCATGGGTATTACTTCTGAGGAAGCGAATTTCTTTATCAACGATTTCGAAAGGACCGGTGCCTTGGAAAGGGCAGTTTTATTTTTGAACCTTGCAGATGACCCAGCCATCGAGAGAACTATCATCCCGAGGTTGGCACTAACGGCTGCCGAGTACCTTGCTTTCGACGAAGGGATGCAGGTCCTGGTGATATTGAGTGATATGACGAATTATTGTGAAGCCTTGAGAGAGATCGCTGCCGCTAGAGAAGAAGTTCCCGGTAGAAGAGGTTATCCAGGGTATCTATATACTGATCTGGCCAGCATCTATGAAAGAGCAGGCCGTATCTTGAATAGAGAAGGTTCAATAACCATGATACCTATCCTAACCATGCCTGATGATGATATAACACATCCTATACCTGATCTTACTGGATATATCACTGAGGGGCAGATCGTTTTCTCTAGAGAACTCCACAGAAAAGGTATACGGCCGCCGATCACTCCCGATGGTTCATTGTCAAGATTGATGCAGCAGGGTATCGGAGAAGAAAGGACCAGAGAAGATCACTCTGACGTGAGTAATCAGCTTTACGCCGCATACGCAGAGGGGAATGAATTAAGAGATCTAGTAGCAGTGGTTGGTGAAGAGGCACTCAGTGAAAGAGATAGGACTTACCTAAAGTTTGCAGAGGAATTCGAAGAAAGGTTCATCGCACAAGGAGGAGATGAGGACCGTTCGATAGATGAAACACTAGATCTAGCATGGGAACTTTTAACGATAATACCAAAAAGAGACCTCAAGAGGATCGACGAAAGGTTCATCGATAAATATTATCCTGGATGATCATTTATACATCATTTGAGGATCTATCATCCTCTTCAGCGGCTTACTAAGATGTCTTCTAGCTGATACAGGAGTTTCGTACCATCCTTCATTCAGTTCTCTATCGACTTCCTTTGTCTGGATGTCATCTTCAGATGCTTTAGTACTGCACTTTTTACATCTGAATCCTGCATCTTTCCCGATGGAAGACATGTTTTTTCCACATTCAGGGCAGACCGGATTACCTATCTTCACTTTCTTATCTTCCAAATGAAGTATCTTCATCTTCTCTATATTGATAGTTACCGGATCTTTTCTGACCCCTCCATATAATTCTACTACATCCCCCTCTATCAATCTATTGACGATCTCTCGGAAACCTTTAGTCGGCTCATAGGCTGCAGCTGTCAAAGAGTTACCATCCTCGTCAGATATTTCAAAAAAGACGTGTCCACCTTTTATCGAATAGGGTTCCTTGGTCACTGTGCCCATTAGCTTGACAGATATCCAAGGTCTCACATCCCCAATTTTTGCTGGCTGGATATGATCGTCCGTACCCTGATTAGTATGAAATATAATCCACCTATCAGGTTCTTCAGTGTCTATGATATCCAAGGCCCGTTTGAGTTCCTCTGGATCTTCGCCTCTAACTCCATACAGAACAGGGCAGGGAGAATTTGGGTCGATAACAGAGGCATCCTCATCATGATCATAACTGTCGAAAGAACTACTTATGAGCTCATCGATCTCTTTGACCTCTTGAGCATCGATGCTCCTCTCAGTACCCCAATTCGATCTCTTTCTATAAGTGATCAATTCATAAGTATGATCCTCTGGAGACCAGGCCAATGCAGAAGCTGCACCTATGAGACCTCTTCCATTCCCGAAATGAGCATGATTTAGATCCATGTCATTCAAGATCTCTAAGACCTGATCTAGCTGGACTATATCTCTTACAGCTTTTTTGTATAGTTCTTGAGGAGTCTTTTCATGACTGATGATCAAACCTGGATTTGTGTTCCCGCTGTCCAATTCAGCCCATCTTTCTACAACATCTTTGGCTCGTTTCATGAATTTTTCAAGATCCTTTTGAGTGTTCTTGCAACCTTTGTATGTAAACACGTCACGCTGATCGATCTTCCCGATAAATCGATCTTTCTCTTTTCCTTCACCAAAATTTAAAGTTACAGCACCATTTCCCCTGGTCTTCCATGGAACATTCGGATTCAACCTTACCAGTCGAGGGGGTTCTAATAATTGAAACTCTGAGAACTCTTTTATCAACTCAGTGACTAAAAATGTAGTGCACATACCTTCTCTTGAATCCGTATCATCGACTGAGATATACATATGATCTTACTGTATCCTTCCACATTCGGTACAACGTGCTCTTCCGGCACTGATATCCTCTAGATCACCGCCACACTCTCTGCATTCTCTGTGGTCAATCTCACTTTTAACCTGATCGTGATGATGTATATGATCTCCAACAAAATCTGTAAATCTCATAGTATGGGTACTTCCTATAACAGTTGTATTAGCTATCCTATCTAGATACTTTTGCCGAGGATCACCTTCTGTGGCAAGTCCTACTATAACATCTAAAAGTATTAGTAATCCATGCACTTTCGTAAAATTTCTTATCAGACAGTCAGATATTTCTAAATTACCCATGAGTGTCTGAACCTCAAGGTCCATAACCATCTTACCTATCGTCTTTCTCTTATAATGTTCCATCAGCCCCGAATAGAATACTTGGATCACACCAGCGGTGAACGGAAATATACCTAGAAAGCGGACTCCGAATCCCATAGCTAAAGGTAAGAATATGATATAAACTGCTATACTGGATATTATCAGATCGATAAGGTATCCTATTACCCTCTTTATCCAATGCTTCTGCAATGGTTTATTACCTGGAAGTAGATCAAAACCCGTAACCATCTTATCATCCTTTTTTAATATTGAATTTTACCCATCAGTTTGCCCATCACTCATCATAAATCAGTTTTGGATTCTTCATCATCGGGTGTCTTGGTATGGATAGACTTATCTTTATATTTTTTCCTCACATCACATTTTCAGTCTAATTTCGGTGATACGATCCAAGCTGTCGAATGATTTATTAATCGAGAACTCTTTTTAAATGTTGTATGAAATTGCATATATTGGATTACAGGGAATGCGATCAAAAAAAATGTACTGCTAGAAAATTACTAGATGAAAAGATGGCTGAAAGACTGCTTCATGAAACAGATCTAGGAGAAGCTGGGATATTTTTAACACCGTTGACTGACAAAGCTTTTTCACCAGAAGATAGATCAATTTGTGAAGAAGGGGGGCTCCGGGCAGTGGACTGTACATGGACCAAAGCTGAAGAAAAATTGCCCGTTTATGAAAACTCAAGGGCTCTTCCATATCTTGTAGCCGCAAATCCTGTCAATTATGGTAAACCGATGCAGTTGAATACCGTAGAAGCATTTTCAGCCGCCCTATATATCCTAGGTGAGGAAGACCAGGCTAGAGAGATATTATCAAAATTCAACTGGGGAGAACAGTTCTTAAAACTAAATAAAGATCCTTTAGATGAATATCAAAAGGCTGAGAACAGTAAGGAAGTTGTCGAGGCCCAAAGCCGATATCTCTAATCGTCTTGAGGGATCATATTGGGTATACCTTCTTCGATAGGGTATTTTATATCACACTTCTTACAAAGTAATGTACCCTCTTCAATCTCCTCTCCCTCTTTCTCAACGGCCAAGTCCAACTCGCCTTTGCATTCGGGACATCTTAAAATATCCATCAAACTACGTTTCATATATCTAAAATAAAAAAGGGATTATAACATTCTTTCGATTCGAATCTAGAAAACATCGAGTGAATTTGGGATGCTGTTGTTTCTTTTTAAATATTTTATCTGGGTCTGTGTATATCTATATTCGATGTCGGCTTTTTCATCCTGGAAAGACCAGGGTTTTGCTATCAAAAGATCGCCTTCTCTGATCCACATGCGCTTTTTTAGTTTACCAGGTATCCTTCCCATCCTCGATTTACCGTCCTCACACATTATCTTGACTCTCCCGCCACCTAACATCTTATCTGCTATAGCGAACATCTGTCCTTCGTTCCTTCGAGGATAGGGAACTCTTTGTACTTCTTCCTCGTCGTCGTTCTTACTCACTATATCACAACCTATCATACTGTGTGGGGTATATAAATCTTCGCTGATGGATACAAAAATAAAAAAACAATGATTTATCTCTATCACACTAAATCAATCATATATGGATCGAGCACTATAGCGATGGTACAAATTATCGAGGACAACAAAAGAAGTGCAACAAGAGCAGGTAATATAGGGTTTAGAACCAAGAATATCACGGTACCACCAGCTGGAGGATGCTCTATGTCGAGAACAACCATAACGAATATAGCTGCACCTACAGCTAAAGGGATAGTCGCTGAAATAGGAATAAAAGAGGAATGTAGGTTATAAAAGAGAAGGCCGAGAAGACCACATGCAAGATGTCCACCAAGTACATTCCTTGGTCTAGAAGTTTCACTCTCGGGCATGGCGAAAACGATAAATGATGTAGACCCAATAGCTGCTATGAGTATAGGTTCGTCTATGATCGGAACCATAAGGGCTGCATAAAGACTGACAGCCGCTAGCACACTCTGTAAAAGATAATGCTTCCATGTGTATCGATCAAATTTTTTATCGACGATAAATCTCATCGAGAAGCAATATAATAACCCCCAAATAACATTTTTCATCAGGGAAAACATATTTATCATGACAGAATTTTGTTTATCAATATGAAGATCATACCAGATACTAGTGTGATAATCGATGGACGAGTAACAGAGCTCGTTGAAGGAGAGGAGTTTCAAGGGAGTATAGTAGTTATACATGAAGCGGTTTTGGGTGAACTGGAATATCAGGCAAACCGTGGTCAGGAAACCGGGATGAGCGGTCTAGATGAGGCTAAAAGACTACGAAAACTTTCCGATAAAGGGGTTATCGAACTCAAATATAAAGGTGAACGACCAACACTCGAAGAGATCAAACTGGCACCCGGGGGTGAGATTGATTCCTTGATCCGAGAACTTGCATCCGATGAGGGAGGGACTCTTCTTACCAGCGATTCAGTTCAAGCTGAAGTGGCTATAGCAAAGGGGTTAGATGTTAAATTTCTCGAACCTCAGGATGATGAAGTCGAAGGTGTTAGAGAGATATGGGAATACTTCGAAGATAACATGATGTCGGTCCATCTCAGGGAAGGAACAAGACCCAGAGGTAAGATCGGGACTCCCGGAAAGGTGAAGATGAAAGTTATCGATGAAGAGATTTTAACATCAGAGCAACTCCGGCATCTATCCCATAAAATAGTAGAGCAGGCAAAAAGAGCTTCACGTGGATTTATAGAACTAGATAAAGCAGGAGCAACTGTCATCCAATTGAATCAATATCGGATCGTGATATCACATCCTCCATTTTCAGATGGATACGAGATCACCGCTGTCAGACCAGTTGCTAAAGTAACACTAGATGATTATAGATTATCTGATAAATTGAGAGAAAGGATATCTGAAAAACGTAGAGGAGTGCTGTTAGCAGGGGCTCCAGGGGCGGGTAAGAGTACATTAGCTCAAGCCATAGCGGAGTACCTCAACAGTATGGAGTTCGTAGTAAAGACCATGGAAGAACCTAGAGACCTCCAGGTCCCGGATGAGATAACACAATACACTTCTTTAGATGGGAAACTGGAGGACACTGCAGACGTTTTACTATTGGTGAGACCTGATTACACTATATTCGATGAGGTCCGTAAAACACCCCATTTCAAGGTCTTCGCAGATATGAGATTAGCAGGTGTTGGTATGGTGGGAGTCACTCATGCTAACAGGGCCATCGACGCCATGCAGAGGATGATAGGCAGGGTCGAACTCGGAATGGTCCCTCAGGTCGTAGATACAATAATATTCCTCGAAGAAGCTCAGATAAAAAAAGTCTATGACATCACATTTACGGTAAAGGTTCCTTCAGGTATGAAAGACGAAGATCTAGCTAGACCTGTCATCGAGGTCAAAGATTTTGAAACAGGAAGAAGTGAATACGAAGTCTATACATATGGTGAGCAAGTCGTCGTGATGCCCGTCGAAGATGATAAAGAAGAAGCAGTGTGGGAATATGCATCATCGGAGATACATCACAGGTTGAGTAAGTTGATAAAAGGTCATTTCGAAGTTGAGATCACCTCCTCTAACAGTATAAGATTATTCGTACCTGAAGGACAGATCGCTTCAGTACTGGGTAGAGATGGTAAAAATATAGATAGGATAGAGGAGAACACGGGTTTGAAGATCGATGTCCAACCTTTGAAAAGTAAATTTGAATACGAAGCAGCTAAAAAATCTAGTGAAGTAGAGATATGGGATGAAGGAGATAAGTTCGTTCTAGAAGTGGGGACACGACGCTCTAGACAGAACGTAGATATCTTAGCATCTGGAGATTATATCACAACCGTCACTGTTGGAGAAGACGGGACTATCAAGATCAGGAAGAACACCGATGTCGGTAGGATGATCAGGGATTCCATTAGAAAAGGAAAATATATAGAGGTAAGGTGATAAGATGTTCGAGAGGTTTCTAAGATGATAAAACTGGTAGCTACTGATTTGGATGGGACCTTGGTCCATGATAGAAAGATGCATAAAAAAGATCGAGCTGCACTCATGGAGGTATTGTCAAAGGGTATCCCAGTCGTTCCTGTCACTACCAGGATGAGATATTCTTCATCCGAGATGCTTGGAGATGTACCCATCTATAGATCTCCTTTGGTCTGTATGAATGGAGCACATGTTATCGGACCTGGATGGGATGATGAAATTCACAAAGAATGGTTCAAAAAGACTCACGATATTGATACAGCCAGAGCCATCAGTTCTTACACCGATGAAAAAGGTTACGAGATGACAACAATCTTTGGTGAAAAAAAGTTCTGGAAAACTAGAGATGGTCAAAGACCAGGACCGCATCCATCAGATAGCATCACTCATTTGGTCGAGAGGAATCAAGATGCTCTTGAGTTCGGAGAACCTATCAGTTTTATGATGCATGATGATCGAAACGGTAAAGAGGGTTTAAAGGATATCGAGAACTTCGCAAAGGTGAATTTCAAAAACAAGGTTACGGTCCATAGACACCATAGGATGGGAGACTGGGTAGCACTCACCATATATCCACCAAGAACGAACAAATTGAACGGCCTAAAGATTGTGTGTAAAAAAATGAATATTTCCTTGGATGATGTCCTAGCTATAGGTGATGATCTAGTTGATAAAGAGATGATCGAAGCTTCCGGTATAGGCGTGGCTATGGGAGATTCTCCAGATGAAGTTAGATCTGTTGCAGACGATTTAGCACCTTCTTGTACTGAACAGGGATCCTCCTGGGCTTTAAATAAACATGTGATATGATTATATTATAAGGGAAAGAGTTATTATAGGGTAATAGATGGAAAGATGGTTCTCATGAAATTAAGAGAAATCTATGATTTAGCTGTCGAAAAAGGTATGGAAGCGGATCCACGTGGTGAAGAAGAGATAAATAAGATCTTGAAGAAAGCAAAGGATGAATACGGATCTCTAGAGGGGAGGGATAAAGAGGTCTTCGATGTGGAAAAGTTGACAAATCCTTATGGTGATTCAAGGATACTATATGGTGATGAAGATCTTGATGTCGGTTCTGTTATGATCGGAGTCAACATAGATACTGGAGAGATAGTACTTGCAGATAGGTTGAATGAAAAAGGAAGAGATATCGATCTCGTGATAGGACATCATCCAAGGGGAAAAGGTGTATCTGGTCTCCATGATGTGATGCATCTACAGAAAGATGTACTCGTAGATTGGGGTGTTCCAACTGTAATAGCCGATTCTCTGATGGATGAAAGGATAAAAGAAGTAGAAAGAAAAGTGAAAGGTAGTAATTACAACCAGAGTTTGGACGCTGCTAAACTGCTCGATATACCTCTGATGAGTCTTCACACACCTACGGATAATTTGGTAGCTGATTACTTGACAGAGAAGATCGAAGAAGCCGAATTCGAAACGGTAGGGGATGTGATCGAACTGCTTCAAGACATCCCTGAATATCATGAATCAAGAAAGTACGGTGACGGACCGACGATATTGGTGGGAAACAAAGAGAGAAGACCTGGAAGGGTTGTCGTCGAGATGACTGGAGGGACAGAAGGATCTAGGAAATCCTATGAAAAATTGGCAAATGCAGGTGTTGGTACCATCATAGGTATGCATCTGAGTGAGAAGCATAGAAAAGAGGTTAAAGATAATCATCTCAATTACATAATCGCCGGTCATATGGCTAGCGATTCTATAGGTATTAACCTGTTCGCAGATTTGCTTGAAAAAGAAGGTATCGAGATAGTACCCTGCAGTGGGTTCGTACGTCATTCCCGTATCGATTAATTTTACGCTCAATGATAGAAGCAAGAGATCTTAGGAAATATTACGGTTCGTATGAGGCGCTGAAAAAGATCAGTTTCCGAGTTGAAAAAGGGAAAGTTTATTCTCTACTCGGTTCAAACGGTGCAGGTAAAACAACCATCATCAAGATAATCACCGGTCTGTTGAAGGCTGATTCGGGTACTGTTTTCATAGATGGTAAACGATCTGATTCAGACAAAAGTATCAAAAGTAGATTCGGATATATGCCCGAGCACCCTGATCTCTATGATCGTTTGACAGGTAGAGAATTCTTGTGTATGAACGGTCGTTTACATAAGGTTAAAGAAAAGAGATTAGATAAAAAAATCAACCGATTGGCCGGAGAACTCAACATATCTGAAGCCCTAGATTCCGAGATGGGTTCATATTCTAAAGGTATGAAACAAAAGATATTGTTCATAAACTCGGTTCTACACGACCCTCCAAATCTAATTCTCGACGAGCCTACCGGTGGACTTGATCCACGTTACACAGCATATCTTAAAAACCAAATTATAGACATGGCTGACCAAGGGAAGACCGTTCTACTGAGTACACATATAACATCCGTAGCTTCTGCGGTCTCCGATGAGGTTGCTGTAATAAACGGAGGCAGTATTATTGCAAAAGGAACTCCCCAACAGCTCATGGATGAAAAAAATGTTCATAGCCTGGAAGAAGTATTCATAGAAGTGGTGAAGGATGGATAAAACGGTTTTAGAACTATTTTCTTATGATATATTACAATCTTACAGAGCTACCAAGGAAAAGATCATAGAACATCCCATCATGACGACATGGTTCATATTACTGCTTTTCACGGGTTTTGCCCTGGTTTTATTCCTTATAGAATTCGCCTCGACACTGGATGAACTATTCATAGAACCTACTCGTGGAGATGTGCTGTTCTCAATATTCTTCTTCCTTTTCGCAAAGAGTTCAGCTGAAACAGTTGACAATACCTTCCGAAACAATAGGCTCAAATTCCTCATCTCATCACCTATCGCTTCTAGAAAGGTGGTTTTCTCTAGATTACTTAAAGAGGTCTGGTATAATCTTTTACTCGTAGCAGTATCCATGGGAATCGTAACATCAGTCGTACATATCTTCAATATCCAGTTACCGATAGACACATATTTCCTTCCACATCTTTACATGCTTTCATTATTGGCCCCGATCTCAGGCTTTTTCATGGCTATGCTTTCTCAGCAGAAGGATATCAAGCGAAAAATAATAGGGATGATATTGTATGGACAGACCATTCCTATCGTTTATTGGATCCTACGGATCATGGAAATTAGTTTACATGTAACTCTAGCGATCTTTTCAATTTTCATCTTAACGTTGGTCATGATCTTAGTTACCCATGATAATTTCCTTGATGCATGGATAAACGGAGTGACCGTTAAAACTGATTCTTCATTTAGATTCCATGAAGTTGGTGACTTCTTACCGAGCTTTATCAAAGAACCTATACGCAGAGTGGCGGAAAAAGAGATATTACAAAGATGGAGACGTAGGGAGAGTCCTGCATCTGTAGGAGTGATAGTTTTCATATCTATTGGTTTGCTTTTCATGTATTCAAGCTTCGGCCCAGATCCAGACCTTGGGATCGGATTAGATGAGTTTTTTTATCCGACCCTCATCGGTATGGCATTGTATCTAGGTATTGTAATACAGTTGGTCTTACCTTCTTTGACACTATTCAGCAGGGAAGGTAGAAAGATGTGGGCTATCAAGACCCTCCCCTTAGGAGCCGAAGATGTGATCTGGGGAAAGGTGATAGCTATGATATTCTTTTCGTGGATAACCGTCCTATTGATAGCGATACCTCTTCCGATCATCCTAGGTTACTCGATCTATGTGATACTTTTTTCGATCATATCCGCTGTCGTGATGATCTTATCCTTTACCGGAATAGGGGCTTGGGCTTCTGTGAGATTTCCAAATTATGATGAAAGTAATGATGGAGCTCCAGATATCATCACGATGTATTCTATTTTGATGCTTTGCTTGATATCAACTTTCTTATTGATCAGTGTACCATTTACCTTATTTCAGATAGACAGGGTTCTGGGCATATTAACACTGATTTTATCTGCTGATTTTGCTCTACTGATTTTATATTTACTAGT
>Ga0207421_10007053_pt1 | contig 12079 bp, 9 predicted proteins | sample SodLakKL_010_SED_4_FD_187542 | JGI IMG/M metagenome (GOLD analysis project Ga0207421, IMG submission 187542) | Alkaline sediment microbial communities from Lake Tanatar, Kulunda Steppe, Russia - 8KL_010_SED (SPAdes) (version 2) | ecosystem: Environmental > Aquatic > Non-marine Saline and... | reverse complement strand
CCGGTCGCGCGGCTCACCTTTTTCAAATAAATTCACGATTTACAGTATGTCATTTTTCATTATACATTTTACAGCGACAGGGAGATTCAGGTGACAGGTGACAGGTGACAGGTTACAGGTTACAGGTTACAGGTTTTTCTCCTGTGTAGGCTGAGGAAGCCATAATATGAGAGACCTTCGACCAAATACAGTATGTCAGGGGTACAGTGCCAACAGTATGTCATTATACATTATTCATTTTACAGCTACAGATGGTTTGAATTAACAATAAACAATGCCTCTTAGTATATATCAAAGATTGTCTCATCCTGCTCGCATTATCAAATATCGTATATCAAATATCGCATATCCTTTGACCTTCGACCTTCGACCTTAGACTTTCGACCAATAATTCACCATTCACAATTCACCATTCACAATTAAAATCGATTTCCTGGAAGTTTCGATATTTTATTCCATTTAAAACAAATGTAGAAATATCAGAGCTATGTCTTACAACGGTAGATTATCATGCTTTTTGCGCGGGACGGTGTCGACTTTGGTTTGGACGACTTCGAAGGCGCGAATCAGCTTTTTGCGGGTTTCGTGCGGGAAGATGACGTCGTCTATGTAGCCACGGGCTGCAGCGCGGTATGGGTTGGCGAAGGTTTCTTCGTATTCGGCCTCCATGCGTTTCTGCGTGGCTTCCGGATCGGCTGCGTTTTTGATATCACGACGGAAAATGATTTCGACCGCGCCTTTGGTTCCCATTACGGCAATTTCGGCTGATGGCCATGCCACGTTATAGTCGGCCCGGATATGCTTGGAGTTCATCACATCATACGCACCACCATAGGCCTTGCGGGTGATGACGGTCATTTTTGGCACGGTGGCTTCACAGAAAGCATACAGCAGCTTGGCACCGTGCTTGATGATGCCGCCCCATTCCTGATCTGTACCCGGAAGGAATCCCGGAACGTCTTCAAATACAACGAGCGGAATATTGAACGCATCACAAAAACGAACAAAACGCGCGGCTTTAACCGATGCGTCGTTATCGAGACAGCCGGCCAGCGAAAGCGGCTGATTCGCCACCACGCCCACGCTGCGACCGTCGATGCGGGAAAAGCCCACCACGATGTTATCGGCATAGTTCTCGTGAACCTCGTAAAATGAATCTGCATCCACCACGCCCTTAATCACATCCTTGATGTCATAGGGCTTGTTGGCGTTATCGGGAACGAGGGTATCCAGCTTTTCGGCAAAGGCGGGATCGGGATCTTTCGCGGCCTGCCTTGGCGCTTTCTCCTCGCAGTTCTGCGGCAGGTAGCTCATGAGCGTGCGAATGCGGTTGAGGCAGTCGGCGTCGTTGTCGGTCGAGAAGTGCGCCACGCCCGATTTGGTGCTGTGGGCCGATGCGCCACCCAGGTCTTCGGAGCTCACTTCCTCATGCGTTACGGTCTTCACCACGTTGGGGCCGGTAACAAACATGAAGCTGGTGTCCTGCACCATAAAAATAAAGTCGGTAATCGCAGGAGAGTATACCGCTCCGCCCGCACAAGGGCCCATAATGGCCGAGATTTGAGGCACAACGCCCGATGCCATGCTGTTGCGCCAGAATACCTCAGCGTAACCGCCCAGCGACGCCACGCCCTCCTGAATGCGTGCACCGCCCGAGTCGTTAAGCCCGATTACCGGCACGCCGTTCTTGAGCGCCAGGTCCATAATCTTGCAGATTTTCTCTGCATGGGTTTCAGAAAGTGATCCGCCGAAAACGGTGAAATCCTGCGAGAACACGTATACCGGGCGGCCATGAATTTTTCCGTAGCCGGTAACCACGCCGTCGCCGGGGTAGCTCTGTTTGTCGAGACCAAAATCGCGGCAGCGGTGTCTTACCAGCGCTCCGATTTCTTCAAAACTGCCCTTGTCGAGCAGCAGGTCGACCCGTTCGAATGCGGTGAGCTTTCCAGCCGCGTGCTGCTTCTCGATGCGTTCCTTGCCGCCCCCGAGCCTGGATTCCTGTCGCAGTGATTTTAGCTTTTCAAACTTCTTATTCTCTTCCATAAGTGTTCTAAATCAGTTGAATCAATTTTTATGAATGCTGATGTAAGGTAAAGGTTAGGGTGTTGAGTGTCGAGTGTCTCTGAATTAGCTTGACCTTCGACCTTCGACCTTCGACCTTCGACCTTCGACCTTTGACCTTTGACCTTGGTCCTTTGTCCTAACGCCGCATGTTGTCGGTAAAGAATTTGTGCAGACGATCGGTGAAATCCACCGTTACGTCTTTGTACATATCAATGCCGTTTTTTCTGAAAATATCGTTGGTGAGATATTTGCCGGCATCCCGCCAGCTGCGAAACTCCGAAAGCACCGTGAGCGCCCGAATATAGGCAGCTTCGTCGTTTTTGAAAATTTCTTTGATGTACAGCTTCCGGTCGTTCTTCAGATAGTTTATCAGCTTCTGAGCCATGTTATCGTCTGATTCCGGGTTTTCTATGGTCTCCCGGCGGTGGGTTACCTCTTTTTCCTCGGCCGGAACAACGGGTATTCCGGGTTCGTCTTCCTCGTCACTAACCGACAGGCGCTGCCATAGCGGTATGAAAGGCTCGTTTTCTTCTTCGGTATCATCATCAGACGCGCTTCCGGCCTCTTTGCCGGCGTCGTCTTCCTCGAGGCTTCGAAGTCCTGCCCCGGACGGATACGGCTTGTAGTCAGACTCTTCGGTAAATTCTTTTTCGGTCTCGTAACCCTGAACCTCGCGCTTGTAATCGTCGGGGCTAAGGGGCTCATCTTCGTCATTTACATCATCTCTATTCTCAATTTGGCCGGATTCTTCATCCTCCTCATTATCATCTTCCGAGGCCTGCTGGAAGCGGGAGTAGAGCGGCGAAAAGGAAACATCGTCTGCGTTTTCCTCGTCTTCGGAATCTTCTTCGCTAACAGGTCTTGCTATGAACCCTTCATCCTCCTCTTCATCATTATCTATACCTTCACCTTTTGACTTTTGCTTACTGGCCCAGTGGGATTGAAGCGAGATATAGCCTTCTTCCACTGAATCCTCTTCTTCATCTTCGGTATGTAACTCTTCCGGAGTTTCGGGGGTATCCTCTTCAGAATCATTTTCTTCTTCAATCTCTTCGGCGGGAGCGTCTATGATGGTTGTTCTGCGCATGTCTTTCAACTCATCATCAGCGTCGCCATCCTCATCTTCGTCTTCATTATCGGCCATGAGGGTAGAGTAAAGCGGCTTTTCCTCAACATCAGCCTCAACCTCAGCCTTTTCCTCAGCCTCAACCTCAACCTCATCATCCTGTTCTTCCAGCGGAGCGTGTTTCTCTACTGTAGATTTGCCGAAGCTCGCGGCGGTCAGGAATTCGGTGTCGCTATCATCATTAAAGTCGGGGCGTGACAGAACTTCAATAAACTGATGGTCGTCAACCGGATCTTTAAGGTCTTCAAAGCGTGCGGCTTCGCGCAGCATGTTCTTATCGCGGAAAAAGCGGCCCAGTACTTCCGGCTCCAGCTCTTCGTTGCACAGGTTAAACAGCGGTTTCAGAAGCTGTGCCCAGTTGAGAGGGGAATATCGCTCGCTAAGCTTATCATCTATCTGCGCGATGGCCTTGGCGTAGCGTTCTTTTGAAATTTTGTCGAGTTTTTTGGCCTTCATGTAGCGCGGCAGGAAGCTGGCAAAATGCGGATAAACAACCACCCAGCGCATGCGTTCATCAATTTCTTCCTGATGCAAGTCTTCGGTAGATACAAAAAGATAGTCGGGCAGGTTCTTCCGCGGTTCAACCAGAATATCAACCAAATCGGCTACAGAAGACTCGATTACACCTTTGGCAAAACTGTTAGGCAGGCGAAGCTGATTGTGGATGGCGTCGAGAAACTGCTGCCAGGCCCCGGTTACCTCTTCGGCATTCATAATCGCCCAGTCGGTGCTTGGCGGCACAATGGAATCTGCGAGGTTTGTTTCGAGCTCCAGACGAATGCGTTCGACCACAAATGCCGGAAAGCCGGCTTCAAGCATATCAGATGGGGTGTAGAAAGGCTGCTCCGGATTGAGTTTTCGTAATAGTCGTTCGGTAGTGTTCTTTACAATCTGATCCATGGGCGGGAGTGTGGATTACGTTAAGTACAAAAGGTTTTTTGGCGGTTCCGGACTGGTGATGTTCTTCGTTGTTTGGTACATTAGCACCATGCAAAACATAATAGTGAATAAGATATCAAAAAGGTACGGACATTCCGTGATTTTCAGGGAGGTGCACGCCAGCATTGGCGCAGGTGTTTACGGCATTTCCGGCCCTAACGGCAGCGGGAAATCCACTTTGATGAAATGTCTGTCCGGCCTTATTCGCCCAGACAGGGGAAATCTCGAATGGAAGGTACAGGATAGCGTTCTGGAAACCAAAGACCTGTACGGCTTTATGGGCTTCTCCGCCCCATACGTGCGACTTTATAACGATTTGAGCTGTACAGAGAACCTTCGCCTTATAGCCGAACTTTCCGGCAGCGGGGGAGATGATGAAACTTTAGGACGACTGTTCGACGAAATCGGCCTCCCGGACAAAGCAGACGCCTGGTACGGAAGATTATCTTCGGGCCAGCAGCAGCGCATGCGTCTTGCGGCCGCCTTAATTAAAGATCCGGCCTTTCTGCTGCTCGACGAGCCAGGAACCAATCTCGACACGGCAGGCTTTGAGCTGATAGGACGAATCATAACCAAAGGCAGAGCCGAAGGCAAAACCGTAGTGGTAGCCTCCAACGAAGCACGCGAGCTGGATCTGTGCGATCAGATTATAGACATCAATACATTTAAAAGTACCTGAACTGGAAAGACAAAGGTCTAAGGTCTAAGGTCTAAGGTCCAAGGTCTCTCAAATTCGAACTTCATAAATCGATTGCCTTAATTTCTGATACACTATTGACTTTGAACCTCTTGAAATACAGATCAAAACTAATTGTTTATTGTTAATTACTTATTGTTCATTCCCCTGCAGCTGTAAAATGAATAATGTAAAATGTATGATGTATAATGACATACTGTTGGCACTGCAGCCCTGACATACTGAGATACTGATATACTGCCTGTCGCTGTAAAATGAATAATGAAACTGATTACTGATTACTGATTACTGATTACTGATTACTGAAAAACTGATGATATACTCTATAGACGATTCCAAACTTGCGAAAAAACTGCTAACCCACAGCTGTGAGCTGAAGAAGGGTGAAAACGTGATGATACAGCTGGTGGGCCTCAACGGCATCGGGCTTGCCCGTGCGCTAACCGAAACGGCCCGTGAAATGGGGGCGCATCCGTTTATCCGCATCGAGGACAGCGAAACCAACCGCATGCTGCTCGAAAAGGGTGATGCTGAATTCTGGAAAAATCAGGCTTCATCCGATCAATTGCCGCTCATGAAAAACATGCAGGCCTTTGTTGGTATTCGCGCATCCGAAAATATTTATGAAACCAGTCGGGTTGGCAAGGAGCAGAACGCAGCCTATGCCGAGCATTTTCTGCAGCCGGTGCATTTCGATCAGCGGGTGAACCACACCAAGTGGGTGGTGCTGCGCTATCCGTCGGCGGCCTTTGCCATGAACGCAAAGATGCCGACCGCCGAGTTTGAGCGCTTCTATTATGATGCCTGCCTGCTCGATTACAACAAGCTTCAAAAAGCGATGGAGCCGCTCGAGGCCCGGTTACGCAAGGCCGATGAAATACACTTAAAGGGTGAAGGCACCGATATAAAATTCTCCGTTAAGGGTCAGGAGTGGATTCCCTGCTTCGGCGAGCGAAATATTCCGGACGGTGAGCTGTTCAGCTCTCCGATCATTGATTCGGTCGAGGGTGAAATAACTTACGCACCGTCGGTTTATCAGGGCAAGCCGTTTGAATTTGTGAAGCTGAAGGTAGAAAAAGGCGTTGTTGTGGATTTCGACAGCTCCGACAACGATGCGCTCAAATCCATTCTGGATACCGACGAAGGGGCCCGCCGCTTTGGGGAATTCAGCTTCGGAACCAATCCGGTAATCGAAAAGCCGATGTACGATATTCTTTTTGATGAGAAAATTTACGGCTCGAACCACCTCACTCTAGGTCAGGATTATGAAATTGCGCCAAATGGCAACAAGAGCAGCATCCACTGGGATTTGGTGTGTATTGGGGCTGATGTTTTTCTGGATGGCGAACTCATCCGCAAAGGACGCGAATTCGTTAAGGATGATTTGAAAGTACTTAACCCTGAACGCCTGATTTAGGCCCGGAATACATCACCCGGACCGGGTGAAATGAAACGGGGCAGCATATCGTTTAAACAACTGAGGCATAAAGCAAAACCGGGCCAGTGTTCGGTCTCAGATATTTAAAGGAAGCATTGATACAGAGCATCCGAATAAATATTTTACTGGCTTAGCTATAAATCAGTAATAAGGAATCAGGGGTAATGCCAGAAGCGAAGGTCACATATAATTTTAAGCTCAACGAATATGAGCTTGCCGACGTGCAGCAGAGTGATCTTGCCAAGCTGCTGGAGCTGTGCCGTGAAAACATGAAGGACCCTGATGAGCATCTCATTGAGCGGGCCTTTAAGCTAACCTTTCTGTCGCACGACGGCATCACCCGGGCATCCGGGGAGCCGTATTACCTGCATCCGCTGGCCGTTGCAGAAATTATTGCCGAGGAAATCGGTATGGACGATGTATCTGTGGCAGCTGCTTTGCTTCATGATACTGTAGAGGATACAGACATCACCCTGAAGGACATCGAGCGTGAATTTGGGCCGGTGGTAATGCAGCTTATAGACGGCCTCACAAAGATTTCGGGTGTATTCAAGTCTAAAAACGTGAAGCAGGCCGAGACCTTCATGAAGCTGCTCATGTATATGGCGGAAGACCTTCGGGTGGTGCTTATCAAGTTTGCCGACCGTCTGCACAATATGCGCACCATACATCACCTGCCGCGCAAAAAGCAGCTTGCTATCGCCACGGAGACTATCGAGCTGTACGCACCGTTTGCGCATCGTTTTGGTCTGTACAAGATTAAAAGCGAGCTCGAGGATCTGTGTTTTAAAGCTACAGACCCGACCGGATATAAATTCATTGCCAGAAAGCTGAAGGAAAAGAAAGAGTCGAGAGAAGAGTTTATCGACATTTTCATGGAGCCCATCAGGGAGCAGCTCGAACGCTCCGGCTTCAATTTTGAAATTAAGGGACGGCCGAAGCACATCTATTCGATTTACAAAAAGATGATGCGGCAGCAAAAGCCGTTCGAAGAAGTATATGATCTGTTTGCCATACGCATCATCCTGGATGAACCTCATACCAAGGAAGACTGCTGGCGCGTGTATTCCTTTATAACAGATTCGTATACGCCAATACCGGAGCGCTTTCGTGACTTCATTTCTGTGCCAAAGGCCAACGGCTACCGCTCCCTGCACACCACGGTAATTACAAACCGGGGTCGCAAGGTTGAGGTACAGATTCGTACGCGCCATATGGATGAAATTGCCGAAAAGGGGCTTGCCGCCCACTGGAAATATAAGGAAGGGGCCGAGAAGCAGGGTACGGAAGCCGGTTTTGATAAGTTTGTAGACTGGGTTCGTGAAGTGCTGGAAAACCCGCGTCCGGATGCAGCCACTGAATTTGTAGAAGATTTTCAGCTTAATCTGTATTCTCAGGAAATCTACGTTTTTACGCCTAACGGCGAGCTTCGCACTTTACCACAGGGCGCCACGCCAATCGACTTTGCGTTCGACATCCACAGTGAAATTGGCGAACGAGCGATTGCAGCCAAGATAAACGGGAAAATGGTGCCTCTTCGCAACAAACTGAGCAGCGGCGATCAGGTTGAAATTATTACAGGAAAGACGTCGAACCTTAATCCGGACTGGATTAATGATGTGGTTACACATAAAGCCCGGTCGCGCATACGACAGTATATTCGTCAGGAGGAGCGTAAAGTATCTGACGAGGGCCGGGAAAGCTGGGAGAAAAAAGCAGAGCGCTACAAGTTTGAGCTTTCGGATCAGGATCTTGCCAAAATTGCCAATAAGCTGGAGTTCCCGTCTATACAGGCCATGTTTTTTGCCATTGGCTCCGAATCCTACGATGTAAACCGATTGGTTAAAGCTGTGCGTGGTTTCCTTAGCAAAGGCCGTATTGAAGGAGAGGAAGAGGAAAAGCTGCAGAAAGATGACAAAAAAGGCGGTTCTTATGATGACCGTATTATTGGTGATGCGCAGACGGCCAACAAGCAGATGCTTACGATGGATGGCAATCTGGACAACATTAAATATTCGTTTTCGAAATGCTGCAACCCGATTCCGGGCGACGACGTAGTGGGGTACATCAGTCGCAGCGGGGGGTTAAAGATACATCGCACGAATTGTAACAATCTGAAACATCTGATCAAGACCGAGCCGGAGTACATTGTAGACGTTTCCTGGTCCAAGAAATCTGGCAATCAGTTTATTGGCGCTATCAAGATTATCGGGGAGGACAGAGTCGGATTGATTAACGACATCTCCAACATGATTTCGACATCATTAAAGACCAACATGAAAAGCATTAATGTGTCTAGCGATACCGGTGCATTTGAGGGGACCATCATACTGTATGTAGACGACTTAAAGCATCTTGAGAAAGTGATAAAGAGGGTGATGAAAATAGAGGGAATAAAGCAAGCTTACAGATACGAATAGGGGTTAATCAAACGTTTAACTACGTAGTAACACCGATGTTTAACACTTTTGTAAACAAACGTTTATCTGCTTCTTTATAATATTTAACAATTACAAACGAGAAAACTGTCTTATATTAAGCCACAGTTAAGAACTCGTGGAATTAAACACTACATAGAATCAAGGAAAGACTATGACCTATACGAAACGTGATATCGTACGCCGCATCTCAGAAAACAAAAATCTACCGATGGTTCAGGTTGAACCTTGGGTTGATGATGTAATCGTTGCGATTCGCGAGACCATGATGGACGCAAATCCTACCTGTCGAATTGAGATACGCGACTTCGGTGTTTTTGAAGTGAAAATTACCAAGGCTAAGCCTAAGGCAAGAAACCCAAAAACAAACGAAGTTATTTACGTGCCTGAGCACAGAAAAACACACTTCAAGCCGAGCAAGCTTCTGAAGGAGTTTCTGCGCCAGCCTCTCGAGACTGTTGATCAGGAATAATAAATTTTAAAACCTTGTTGAAACACAATCGCATCCTCGCTTTGGATGTTGGAACAAAACGTACAGGTTTAGCCCAATCGGACCCGATGAATATCATCGCGAGTCCGATTGGTGCTTTTGGGCAAAATGAGATTTTCGATAAACTGCACGAAATAGCCCGGAACAATACAATTACCACTTTCGTGGTGGGCTGGCCGATTGGCCAGAACGGACAGCTGGGCGCCTCTACCCGGATGGTTACACAATTTGTAAATCGCCTGCGAAAACTCTTTCCCGACATCCCTGTTGAGCTGATGGATGAACGTTTTACATCCATTATGGCTAAACAGCAGCTAATTGATAGCGGTATAAAAAAGAAAAAACGGCAACAAAAAGGTTTGGTAGATGCCACTGCTGCCTGTATTTTACTGCAGGAATTTTTAGATCAAAAAACAAACACATGAGTATTTTACCAATCGTTACGTATAACGATTCCGTGCTTAGGCAAAAAGCTAAAAGCATACCCGAAAACAGCGAGCAGATACAAACGTTAATCGACGACATGTTCGAGACCATGTACAATGGTCAGGGCGTGGGAATAGCAGCGCCTCAGATTGGCGAATCCCTTCGCTTATTTGTGATAGACGCCGATGCATTTACCGCCGAAGAAGAAGACGAAAAAGATTGCGGACCGCTCACGTTCATTAATCCTGTAATGAAAAAGCTGGAAAGCGAAAAGATTGCCATGGATGAAGGCTGCCTGAGCATTCCCGGCATTCGCGAAAGCGTAACCCGCCCAGACAAGATCGAAGTTACCTGGCTCGACCGCGATTTTAAGGAGCAAAAGGAAGTGTTTTCCGGATGGGTAAGCCGCGTGATACAGCACGAATACGACCATATCGAGGGCGTGCTTTTTATCGATTACCTGGGTTCTTTCCGCAAGCGCCTGCTTCGCACAAAGCTTGGACAGGTAGACAGTGGCGAAATGCCGGCGGATTATCCTGTGATGCCAAAAAAGAACGTGCTGAGCTGAGATTCGAATCTTCTCGCAGCAAGACGCAGTATTTGAATACTAAAAGCCCGTAGTACCGGAAATCCGGCTGCCGGGCTTTTTTTGTTTAGCAGAAGGCTTCATAACTTACAAAAGCCATCACCCTTGTAAATAAACACCCCAAACCTGACTATCACACTATGAAACGCCTCCGGATTGTATTTATGGGCTCGCCTGAATTTGCCGTGCCATCACTGGAAAAGCTGGCAGAGGATGCAAAGCATGAACTTGTGGCCGTTGTGTCGGGCACGGATAAAAAGCGGGGCAGAGGTTCGGCCCTGAGCCCAACTCCGGTAAAAGCCAAAGCGCTTGAGCTGGGAATACCGGTGCTGGAGGCCGATTCGATGAAAGACCTTTCTTTGCACCAAAAGCTGAAGGAGCTGCATCCGGATCTGTTTGTGGTGGTCGCGTTTAAAATTCTGCCTCAGGATATGCTGGCCATTCCGAAACTGGGCTCAGTAAATTTGCATGCTTCTCTGTTGCCAAAGTATCGCGGGGCCGCGCCAATTCATCACGCGGTGATGCGGGGCGAAAAGCAGACCGGCTGCACCGTGTTCAAGCTGGATGCCGGTGTGGATACGGGTGGCATCATTCTGCAGCATACGATCGATATCGGCCCTGATGAAACAACGGGATCCGTTTACGAGCGGCTGATGACGGCCGGAAGCAGTGCACTTTCCGAGGCAGTAAACCAAATCGCTGACGGCTCGGCAACCTACACAAAGCAGGATGATGCAGGCGCAACCGCCGCACCCAAACTGTTCGATGAGCACTGTGTGGTCGACTTTAATCAGCCGGCAGCTGATGTTCATAACCACATTCGCGGACTCAGCCCGTTTCCTACGGCCTATACCTTACTCGACGGAAAGAAGCTTAAGCTGATGACCTCAAAACTGGCTTCAGAAGATCAGCCGCATGATGAAACCGGTGTTATTACGGAGGAGGAGGATCAAATTTTGGTGAGCTGTAATCCGGGCACTGTTTCACTTGGTGATGTGCGCTATGAGGGCAAAAAGCAGATGCCGGCCGTGGATTTCTTTAGAGGATATCAGGGAAGCCGGAAGTTTTCATAGTAATCAGTAATCAGTGATCAGTAAACAGTAAAATAATTTTGCGATAATTGCGCCTGCCTGTCTTTGTCGCGGTAGACAGGATATAATCGGCGTTGTTCTGCGTCCTGTTTGGTCGAAGGTCGAAAGTCCAAGGTCGAAGGTCCATTTATTCAAAAATCATAAGTCAGCAATCAGATCTCAAAAATCCCCCGGCGCCGTAGGTGCTGAATATGGGTAGAAAAAAATGAATCTAAAAAATGACGGCCTGTCTGCCGCAGCGAAGCCAGGCAGGCCTGTCTGCCGAGGCGAAGACAGGCAGGCCCGAGCTTGAATGGTGACGAAGACCTGGAGGTTCCGAGGGCCAATATTCAGATAGAATCTGGGCATCCCGGATGAAAGGATGGGCAGGATTGTTTGTTTTAAAATCCATCAAGGCCCGCAGGGGTAGGGGCAACGCATGCGTTAAACCTACCCCTGCGGGCACGAATCAGATCCGGGAGGTTTGTCAGCACCCCGTATATCATAACTCTGATCCCAACTAGCCGGGAATGAATTCCCGGTTACAATATTGGTCGTCCGCTGGGCGGACTGTTCATAGTGAACATTCGTGCAAAGTCCAGGACCAGATTTTTTTCGTATTTCAGCCTTCAGTTTCAGAAACTGGATTTTTCAGACTTTTGGCTTTTGGCTTTTGGCTTTTGGCTTTTGGCTTTTGACCTTTGACTTTGGACCTTCGACCTTCGACCTTCGACCTTCGACCTTCGACTTTCGACCTTTAACCTTTCATCCTTCATCTATCTACCATCCTGTCATCAAAAAAAGT
>Ga0207421_10007051_pt1 | contig 12081 bp, 19 predicted proteins | sample SodLakKL_010_SED_4_FD_187542 | JGI IMG/M metagenome (GOLD analysis project Ga0207421, IMG submission 187542) | Alkaline sediment microbial communities from Lake Tanatar, Kulunda Steppe, Russia - 8KL_010_SED (SPAdes) (version 2) | ecosystem: Environmental > Aquatic > Non-marine Saline and... | reverse complement strand
ATAATTATATCAGTCCGTTAAACCTTTTTCAAGGCGAATTGACTGAATTTTTAGGTATATACCTGCTCCCGATTATATCTTCGCTTCCTTCCTGTAGCCCTAGTAAATGATCGTACCTTAGCCTGTTGCTCTCTTACTCTCTTCTTCGCTTCATCGATCAATTCCTCGTTGCCTATCTGTTCCATCATCTCCAGTTCTGTCTTAGCTTCCTTTACCCCCCTTTCTAAGCTCCTCTGGGTTTGTGAGTTCTCATAGGCTGACTCATTACGCTTAGAATCATACCCCTCGAACCTCTTAGTCGATACCCCCTCCATAAAAGGGTACGTTACATGGTGGCAATTAATACCGAGGATCCCGTCTGGCTCCCCATAGCTTGTTTCTGTATAAAAGTCTGGGTATCTGGGGTGTTCTCCCCTAGCAAATACCCTGCCCTGATAAGGCTCACAATTTGGTCTTGCTCCTTGATGTGAGCTGACCTCTATTAATCGGATTCCGTGCTCATCATATCTCTGCTCCTGCATCTCTTGAGTAACCTTATTGGAGGTTGTTCTAATAACTGTCCTTACATAGCTTTCAGCGTTCCAAGTTCTCCCTGCCTTATCCACCAAAGCTGGAAGCCCTCTACGACTCCAATCTCTTACTGCAAATTTCAAAGCTGAATGACGGTCGTGGACACCCGTTAAAACATCGGCTGTAACTCTATTTATAATATCCCTATACACTTGTTCGCTTTTCGAAAGCATCCCACTATTGGTCATATTCAAAGTATCAACCGCTTGTCTTTGGTAGTTCTCTAAGATGCTCATAATTTGTTCCGACTTTCGAAGATCCACTGCGGTACTTTCCTGCCCTGCTCTCTTAAGCAAGGTCTGGATTCTCTCCTCCGAATCTTCCAACTGCCCCATGGAAGCGTCCCAAAGTCCATCCTCCATCGCATCTGCCCCTTTACTGCTCAACATCCTAATTGTTTTCTCGTTCTGCTTCTGTAAAGGGGTGTTGCTGGACAATCTTTTTTCAGCCCATTCTTCTATATCGTTCAAGAATAATGTCCTGTCTTTCCCCGTTTCCTTAGCGATATTTTTAAAGATCCCCAACTGCATTTCGTTGTAGGTATCCACTAAGGGTTTGGAAGCTTTCTGAAACTTGTCTTTTGAAGTTCCCATCGCTTACTCCTCCCCCATTAGATCCCCGATCTCTGGCATATCTATCGACTGCTCCTCTTTAATTAACGCCAACTCTTCCTTCGCTTCATCCTCCGATAGATTTCTTAACATCATCATCGCCTTAAGGCTCGAAATGAACCCGTGACTTTTAAGCTTTGCATAATAATCGAGATCCGCATTATCGTCCTTAATAATCGAATCATCAAAGTTAATATTTACCTCAATCTCCTCGGGTACTCTCGCCAACTTATAAAGCTTAGTAAGAATCCGTATAACTTCAATCAATTCCACGATGAACTCCTCTACCGTTACCTCATGGGATACTACCGTACGGAAGGTCTTAGACTTCTCCGAAATTACCTCGGTAGCGGTCTTTATTCCCTCCCCATCAAAGTTAAAAGCTCCTGCCGAGAAGCCTACCTGCATAGCGAGGATATCCAATAACGCTTGGATCCCTTTAATGTGTTCATCGGCTCTAATTTCTACGCTGATATCCTTAATCTGGTCGGTATCCTCTGTGAAGTCGAAGGCTTGATATACTTCATCCGTAGGATCAAAGTATCTCCGATATTCCTTCGTCACGGGGTCTGGAACTACCTTTACACTGGAAGCAGGAACGATGATCCTTTTAGCTCCCAATCTGAACTCCCGATTAAAACTATCGAAGGCTCGATCTAAGGACTCTATCGTATCAATACAGTTCGCAAATATGGAAACCCCCAACGGGCTCTCTGTATCAAAATTATTAGCAATATTCGGCTTCGTATAAACAAATAATGGTCGGTCTAGTCCATTAACGGGAACCTCTTCCTCGATATCTGGGAATAACTCGGCAAGATTAACTCGTATCCCGATTGAGGTAGAATCCTCGGAACGATACAATTCATTTCTAATAAAATAGGTGTCCCCATCCCATTCGTGCTTCTCAAGATGCGTATAATAATACTGCCCTTTCTTAATACTATTTACAAATACCCCTGCATATACTTTTCCGTTCCTCCACATAGTCGGGATAAAACTATCTGCTGATACAAATACCATCTGGATCTTTTCATCTTTCACATGAGCCTTAGCAACCAAACCGCCCATAGCGAAGTTTTTTTCTAACTGGCTCTGGAATATAGCATCGAACCGATTCTCTTTCAATACCCCTTTAATATACTCACTGAATTCCCCTTCCCCCTCCTCATTACTTGAGGGGTCATTAATATTAATTTCACACTTCTCGTTATACACCAACCTCGCAAGTTCCTCACATACAATCTTCGGCATCTTTAAAGATTTCAACCACCGCTTCTTTTTTCCTTCCAAGGTTTGATAATGGATCTTATGGATATCCTTAGAAAGTCCAGCATATAATGCTTTCCATAAAGCAATTTTATTATAGTGGATCTCATCATAATTAAGCCCTTTTATATCATTAATCTTTTGATACCCTGTGGTTAATTTCATTTTATACAGCACCTGCCTTAGTTTATTAATTATATTAGCGAACAAATTTTACACCTACCTTCGCTTAAAAATCTTTTGTATTTCCCCCGTGGGCGAACCTCACTTTTGGTTGGAAAATGCACATCCTATTTTTACCTTCCTTTACCGTATTACATAGCGTTTATAGAAGTAATTTATCGAATATCTCAATTCATCCATAGCATGATTGTATTTATCGATAGGCTTCCCGTTATCATCCCTGCAATAAAGTCCGATTTCTTTTAATAGGTTATAATGACCGTACCTATCATTTTCTACTAAGTTAAAAAGACCGCCCTCGATAGCGTTCTGTGTCCTTTCGATGCCTACCTCAATCCCTTTACTCGATCCCTTAATATCCTTAGCATTATTCATCGCTGGTTTTGTAGCAATCCCTAACAAGCGTAGCTCTTCTCGTAAGCTCTTACATGAGGGGTCAACGAATATTTCTGTAAGCATAATCTCGGGGTATTTATTCGTAAAATAATTAATAAATTTTTGGATCTCCACAGCATACTCACTCATAGCCTTAGTTCTCCCTGTATCTGCCCCAGAGTGGTAGTAATGCCCTACCCTATTCAATCGGTACTTGCCATCATCTAAGGATACAATATTACAGCTACACGAGGTTGCATCTGCATTCCCTCCATCAGCGGTAAAATACATTTCTAAGGGCTTCCCTAAAATCTCCTCTTTTGTATGCTTATCGGGATCAAACATCGAATAGATAACACCCTCTGGTATCACTCTAAGCCCCAACCAGTCACGCTTAAACAAATACGAATTTTTCTTAAGGATGTTATACAGTTCCTTTTTCCGTTGCTTAGTAATAATCGGATTATGTTCAATAGTCCAGTGCCACCAATCCGTATCTTGGATCTCAAATACCTCTTTAATTACGGGATGATTCGGGGATGGAGGGTTGCAATCCGAATAGTGATATCTCATACTGGAAGCCATAGTCCTTCGGAAGCACTCCTGTATGAAGTCCATGTGTAACAAGTCAATCTCCATAAAGGCAATAGATCCAAAAGAAAGCCCCGTAATAGCGTTTCTTGAGTCCTTCTTCCCTCCGCCCTTGTAGTATATCCTCTTAAGTCCTCGGCTGGTTTGTACCTCCAAGTGATCCCCGTATCTCCCTGATTTTAATTGACTGTTAGGGAATATGTGCATCAACCCGAAGCCATCGCACTCCATAAATAATCGAAAGGCTTGTTCTTGATTATAAGCACATACCAAATGATTCTGGTCTGTGGTTTCTACTATAAAACGGGCATATCTAAACACCCCTGCTGTGGTCTTTCCACTTCTCGGTGTACCCTCGCAAACCTCCAAGGTGTGATTGAAGGGCTTCTGTATAAAGTCAATCTGCCTTTGTGAAAAACGCATTTATTTCAACCCCTTATTAGTTATCCCTTCTCTTTAATAACCATGTAGTTGATCTGTACAAATGTCCTATTCTCCCCCGTGGATACGGTTATTTTTACGCTCTCGCCAACCTCTCCCTTTATAGATCCCGTGATATTGCTTACTCTGTTTTGAGCCGATGCATACAACCTCGAAATAGGGGTATCTCCGATATCAACTTCCACCCTTCCGCTATTAGCTTCCGTGGTTAAACTAACCCCTGCCACGACAACCGACTCGCCTTCTCCTACCTCAACTACAATCTCATCTGTTACATTGGCTTCGTATTCTTTGGAGAAGCTATTGTACACCCCCAAAGTATCCACTAACAAAGCAACCCTATTTGTTCCATCATCGTTCTCTGAATAAGCGACTGCTGTCCCTCCGCTTTTTTCTCCATCGACTACACTTCTCGGAACTACAATAACCTCACGAGCCCTTCTACTTATATAGCGATCTTTCATTGTCACTCCTCCTCGCTTTTAACATCATCCTTGTTTTCGATAACGTCAATCAATTTTTCCATCAAGCTCGTATCCTTTTCTGTGCCTTCAATCAATTTCGTCTTAGCGGAAGTATATTTCGCATTATTCTTCGACTGCTCAATTCTAGCACGGATTAATTTATCATCTAACGGACTCTTATCTGTCTGATCGAGGTACTGTTTCCCTAACCAAATAAGCATCGTAATGTTTCCATTTTCGGCTTGGCGGTACTGTTGCCTTCTCAGGCTCATCTTACCCTTTTCGATACCTTTTTTAAATACACGTTGAAATTCTTTGTCTATCTGAAGCGTTCTAATGCCTATATTTAAGTACGAAGCAATCTCTTCCTGTGTACACATAATGGACGCTAACTTTTCAACCGCTTCATAATCGATAGGCTTCTTCGGTCTACCTACTTTTTTCTTTTTTTCTGCCATCCTTCCCCCCTCCTTTGCTGTATAGTTCAACTGCTCTTTCTACCAACCCAGAGGATGAGTTCAATGTGCCTACTAAATTATCAACGATAACGATGTTGTTCTCCTTGCATACATCCTTCTCGGGTATATTGTCCTTAGTCCACTCGCCACCCTTAGCGAAGATAATCTTTCTGTTAGGGAACCGATGCCTTAAACGGATCAAATTTTCGTTAACCGTTCCATCCTCTCCTAAATGGTACTCGGTTTCGGTTACGCCCTCAATATTCTGTATAATTTCCCTTCTTGCCTTCTCATCCATAAAATAAAACCCTTTTTTCTGCTCCATATGGTCGTTTGTAGCCACTGATACTATAACGAAGGCACTAAGGCTCCGACACTTTTTAATCAGCTTTAAATGCCCTTCATGGAACGGGTCGAACCCTCCTGCTGTAAAGACGATCATTCGTAACCCCTCCTATGCTCTTCTCTTATAATCTTCGGTACTGCATAAGTCCAGTTCACTCTATGATGCAACCTTCGGTGCTTATCTCCCATAGGGGCAACCTTCACACAACTGGGATTGTAGATAACCGAATAAAAGCTCTTAACATACGTGCCAAGATCCAAATATATATCCGTTAACCCTCCATCCTTGGCTTGGGTTGTATTTTGGTCTATACTGGGCTTTGTAAGAGTAAAAAATAATTCCCCTTGCCCCCCAAGATACACATAGGTTGTCGCATCCTCATTGATCTTTCCATAGAACTTGAAGGGTCGGTCTGTTCTACAGAACCAAACGTTCATCGCTTTCCTTAAGATGCCCTTATGGAACGTTCCACTATCCACCCCACCGATAAAATCTCCTGCCTGTGCATAAGCCACGGATAACGCTCCCGATACGTCTAGGAACTCCAAGGTATGTTCAAACAATGTATCTGCATCCTTAATCTCGGCTATCCCCAACTTGCCATCCTTCACTACTCTGAACCACATATTGTTATAATCATCGTCAAGGACTAAGAAGTATTGTAGCCCGAGATCCTTAGCAATTTCATGCACCTTATTTCTAGCAAATACAACTGCCCTTCGGTCTGGATCATTATCGGCTGTATCGGTATCCTTCGATGCTTCCAGCTTATCAAACATTATCACATCATCCCCATACCGATCATAATATTCCTGTGCCGACTTATCCTCGTTATCAATTACGATATAAATTTTCCCCGTATAGTTAATCTTTTTCAAGGTCTTATAAGTTATTACTCGATCTGCCCTTCCGTGGGTCAATATAAATACTGCGAAATCCTTCCGCATTTTCCCCTCTTTAGGCTCTGGATAATTGTTAATACTTAGCTTCGAGAAGTCCTCCAAATCATTAGTGTCAATGACCTCCCCATTAAACACAGCCACGTAATCATAAAACATATTCTCTGAACGAGTAATCGTTGATTTTACTGTGGATTCCTTCTGTAAATAGGGATCTATCCCGTCCACTACATTTTGTTTATTTCTATCGAGGAGCTTTTGTAGATCGGTCTTGAGTAGATACATTTTAACGTCTACCCCAAGATCCTGTATCTGTTTAAAAAGCTTCTTGGATATTAACCGATCCCCCTCTAATACGAGATCCTTCTCTGGATACTCTTTTAAAACTTTCTTTATCTGCTCGATTATAAGGGGTATATGTGTCCGACCGATGGTATCTAATCCCTTACGTCTACCCTCTCGGTCATAGCTCCCAAATAGCACGTTATTTCCCGAATATGTTAGGTCTATTAGATCCCTCTGCTCTACTACATCCTTTTTGTTTAAAAAAGAGTTCATAACGAAGCTGGTCTTACCGCAATTAGTTCCCCCAAGGATCAAATATATCATTCTCCGACCTCCTCCTCTTGGATCATTTCCTCGATAGACTCTGAAAGCTTCACGAATCCGCACTCAATAGCCTTATCGTAGTCAATAATCACAAGGGCTGATCGTTCCATAAGATCCTGCATTTCGGGATCTGCATGAGCGTAATATTCCGCTACCTTGGAGTAATTAAATTGAAGATGCCTTTTACTGGCTTTCCGTAGAAAGTCCTTTTCCACTTCGCTCACATTACTCTGTTCTATTAGCTCATCTAAATATTCTGTCTTTTGACTGTTGCACAACTCCTCAATTAACGGTACTTCCCCTTGGATATCATAAATAGGGGTCTGAACCTTATCCGTGTATGGATTAACTTCTTGAGCCCCCATTAATTTATCAATTTCCTTCTGCTCGAACCCCGTAAAAAAGTCCTCTAATCCTTCAAGTTCTTCCAACAGCAAATCGTTATCCCACTCTGCTATCTCGGTAACTTTATTATCGGCAATCCTGAAGGCTTTTACTTGCTCCTCCGATAGATCATCCGCTACGATACAAGGTACTTTTTCAAGCCCCAACTGTTCCGATGCCTTATACCGAGTATGTCCTGCTACAATTTTATTATTTTTATCAATAACAATCGGTACTTTGAACCCGAATTCCTTTATGCTCTCGGCTACTTTTTCCACCGCTTTATCATTTTTCCTAGGATTCTTTTCATAGGGTTTGATCTCTTCTAACCCCTTCATTTCGATCCGCATATCCATCCCCCTCTTAGTAATATTCGCAAACCTGTCTAGCATCACAAATATTGTTACAATAAAAATAGTCTGGTTTTGGAAGGTGTAGCATATCCTCTTTAATATCAAATAGGATCTCCTCAGCCCAAATTTCAGCATCTGCAAGATCCCCCGAATCAAAGTCCAGAACAAATTTCTTGTTCTCTTTTATGGAATTGATAATCATTTTTTCGGGATATCTCCCATAGTTCTGTTTTACAAGTTCTGCATAGATATACATTTGCTTTTTAACGTCTTTTACTCTTCCCGTCTTGTGGTCTATTATGTGTAACTCTTTACGTTTCCCACTTGGTACTTTTAAAATTAAATCAATGATGCCTTGGAACTCCTCTTCGGCAAACGTGCCTGTGAGTCTTTCTTCGACCCCTACTATCTCCCCGTCAAATGGCTCATAATCAGTAAAATACTTTACTCCCTTATCATAAGCCTCCGACTTCGCTTTCTTAGTGAAAAACGGGTGCGTAACCTCTGAATAGAATCGAATTGAGAACTCCTTTAATAGTTCTTCCTGCTTCAGTTCCCCTTTATAAAATTTCTCTTCTATATCATGCACCAACGAGCCATATTGCCCGTATCCGTTCTCCTCTTTTTCTATCCCTTCCTCCGAAATATATTTTAGATAATACAAATATGGACATTTTTCATATGTTCTAACCCTTGAATGACTATACATAATACACCCCTTAATAATTTATCTTTTATCGGATTCTAACGTGATTATCAACATATTTTTGCTTTTTCTTATCTTTCCTGCTCTCTATTAGTTCATCGATCAACGCTTTATACTCATTATCCTCTGCCAATCTTTTATGACTTGTGAGCAATCTTATTTTCCCCATCGAGGGTCTTTTCCCCTCAAGAACATTGTTAATAATTCGTAAACATAGCCCATAATCGTTCAAGTGAGTATGATGCCCTTTCCATGGAAGCCTTTTATTGTGTACGATATACCCTTTCCTGCCCGACCTCTGGATCTCAAAATGCTTTACTCTTTTAACCACTATCCCATTTTACAACCTCCAATTTTGGGGGCGTGGGCTTAAAAACGAGCAGGGTTTGACTCGTAAAATTCCACCCACTAAATTTTGATATATAACGAAAAAGAGGGATGTGTGGAACTTTTTCCACACTATTATAATATCACATTTACCCCCCTTAAAACTCCCGTTTTTTTCCCACTATTTTACCCTATTTCACTTTATGAGCTTTTTAATATCATATTCATCAACCAACCCCATTTCGAAGGCTACCGATAATAAAATATAATCCCTCCATCGATAAAAAGTGGACTTCCCGATATTCAACTTTTTGCATATCCCCGTATCCGTCAACTCTTGTGGTCGAGTCCAGTATTTTAATAGGATTAATTTCTTTTTCTCTTCTGGAAGCTCATTATAAACCGATTCAATCGATTTACAAGTTTCTTCTAACCTCTTCAATCGCTTATTTGTTAACAACTTCATCCCTTTACTGGCGACTAAATCACTCACGCCCCCACCTTCTCGAACCCTTTCTCGATCATTCGAAGGGGTAGACTCGATAATCGTTTCCCGAATTTCTTTTATATCCCTTTTGGATTGCATATAGTTCCGAAGCTCACACTCGATATATCGCTTTATATCTTTTTTCAATTTCCTGCCCCCCTTAGATCCATAAAAATTGAGTAAGCATAATTAAACAAGCAGTACCTAAACCTACGAGCAAATAAGTTTGTCTTGTTTCACTTCTTTTATCGGCTATCCCTCCAAGGAAAAACAACACGGTAAATACCAATAAAACCACTTGTAATGCAATTTTCATCGTATCCCCTCCTCTTCACAATACATACAATAATTATCCCAGTCACCGAAACGGTCTAATTTTTGTACCCATCCGTCTTTTTTAGAATCAGCTAACGCCTTTTGAAAGCTAAGGTATGGGCTTTCTTTATCATCCCCACACCCATCGCATATTAAATAAAACAACCCTTCTCGTTTGCAAATCACTATATACCCCTCCTTTCTGCTTCCATTTGGCTTTCAATAATCCGAATCTGCAATTTTAGGATCATTATTTTTTGATCCGAAGCCTTATAATTCGCTTCCGAGATATCCCTTTTCCTTCTGTGATCCGAGATATCCTCTCTCCCCCTACAAACATTTTCTGTAAGGGTAGCAGGAAAGCCCTCTTCCCTCCTTTCCAAGATACAAATTGCTAACGCTCTTTTATAATCGCACTCTTTATTCGCAAGGATCTTTCCCCAGTATCGGAGGTTATCAAGCTCTCGATTCAATTCTTCGCTCTTATCATTCAATTCGACCCATAGGCTCTGACCGTCCATTAAAACACCCCCTTGCTATTCTCCTCTAAGAACTCCTCGATGCCATAAGAGAATCTTGTCCTTTTTAGGTGGCTCTGGATCTCCTCCCCATAACTTTCAGCAAAGGTTATCGGGATAGATTTCCTGTCGGATTTTTCCATGTACTTCAATACTCGCCACACTTCTATTGCATAGACTTTCTTTTCCTGCCTATATTCTACTACCAAGTAAGCCCTTGCCCTCGGCATATCCGCTTTGCAGTCCATTTCTCGTAACGATTTTTTGTTTATATTCCCGAAGGGTAACGAGATCCCTTTTACACTTTTTAATTCAAGCAAATAAAGAATCCGATCATCGAAGAGTAAAATGTCACAAATATTCGATGCAGTAAATCTGAACTTATCGGATTTCTCCCCACCCCTAGGATTATCCCGAAATTTATATTTAAAGCAATAATCTGGAATGGACTTCATAAAATCCTGTTCAAACCTCTTGCCTTGGTTCATAGAATCCCCCTCGGTTTATCATTTTAGTATAACTACACTTATTGCAGTACCATTCGATTCCCATAATTTCATCAAATAAATATATCCGATGATCCTCTCGATGCCGACATTCCTTCTGTATTTCATGAAGTTTTTCGACAACATAACACACGCCTAACCCTCCTTTCAAATCTCCAATTTACCTCCCATCATCCTTCGAACCTCATCCTCTGAAAAGCCCATGCTAAAATACTTCTCTTGAAGCTCCATTTTTAACTTACGATTCAAAGCATAGCCATTTTTCCCGTGAACTCCAAACGTTCCATGATGGCAATGCCAACAAAGCAGGATTACGGAATGCTCATTTTCGTGCTGTGTCCTTTTCCCTTTTCCTTTTACAATATGGTGCTTCTGAACCAGATAATGAGATCCACAAAGTTCGCACTCCCTAATATCCATTGAATTGCCTACTTTCATTGATCCCGTTTTTCTTTTTATACTGTGCTTCCACTTCCGCACCTGAGAAGCCTAACGCATCCCCAAGTTCTAAAAAATCATAGATCATATAATAAAAGCTTGTCTTTGGGCTGGAAACCAAGCCATCAAATAACAGCACTTTTTTGAATGTGTCTTTAAACTTCTCTGTGATTTCAACCGTACCTCTAGTCGTCATATCCTCTGTATATAAAGTTTGAAGATCCTCCACGACTCCCTCTTGGATCCCAAGGCTCAAGATAAAATGCAAACAATCCACATATTCTTCGAGCATCCGCTCCTGTTTCCCTTCGGGATTACTACTCCAATACTTGAACCCTCTCCATTCATTCGCCAATTCAGACAATTCTGTTATTAAGGCAAGGACTTTTTTCTTTTTTATCTCCGACCCTCTCTCTGAAAGGTCAATCCCTTTTTCCTTAAGTATAATCAGATCCAACTTTTCTTGATATTCGAATAATTCTGCTAATTTTAAATGCACGTTATCTCCTCCTATTTAAATCTTTTGATACTCGCATAATAGAATCATTTTTGTAGGCTTCAAATACCCTCTCTTTTTCCTTCTCCCTTTTCATCTTAAGGGTCTTAAGCAACTTATAAAATTGTTTTCGAGTCATATCTTCGACTTTCACGAAAGATCCTCCTCTCTTGAAACTTATATAAGCCCGTATATGGCTTTTTAAGGGTAGGGTATTTTCTACCCTACATAATACACCTACCCTTTGCCAACTTTTAAATTTGATAGGATTCTGTGGCTCTCCTAACGTTTTTTAGGCTTCATATAACTTGTACTTTCATTTGCTCCGTGTTTATCCATCAATTCATCTGCCCGATTCAATAACCCTATAGGATTCATCTGGTGCTTCTGGCACATTTTTTCAACCATCGCCTCAATATTCCGCAACCAGTTCTCCTCCTCATACATAATCGTAGCCACGAAGAACTCTCCCTCGTTATTAGAGGATTGACTGGTCATAATGTTGATAACATCCTTGTCTTTTATAAAAGCTTTTACCTCAAGATTCAACTTTCCAATAGTCGGGCATCCAATAAATTTGACTTGCATTAACGATTCCCCCTTTTATGGTCTATATAATCTAACCGCATCTGTTCAGATTTCTCGTTCCTTGCCTTCACAACATTATCTGGGGGTAAATACTCCCTATCTACATTTTGGATCCTCTGTCTGGTCTTGTGAACGCTGATAATTGAT
>Ga0207421_10007050_pt1 | contig 12083 bp, 9 predicted proteins | sample SodLakKL_010_SED_4_FD_187542 | JGI IMG/M metagenome (GOLD analysis project Ga0207421, IMG submission 187542) | Alkaline sediment microbial communities from Lake Tanatar, Kulunda Steppe, Russia - 8KL_010_SED (SPAdes) (version 2) | ecosystem: Environmental > Aquatic > Non-marine Saline and... | reverse complement strand
AAGAAGCAGAGGAAGAAGAGGAAGAAGAAGAGGAAGAAAGAGACGAAGAAAAAGAAAAAGAAGAAGCAGCAGAAGGACTCGGGTCTTTATTCTAAAAGACTCGATCCAAAAGCCTCTCTTTTTTCATAGGGCAGAATATAGTCTATCCTTTGGAATGGAGTAAACCCATTCAACTTATATTATCATATATTAAAAATAAAGGGAGAAAATTTTCCCCCTAAATCAAAATTTAGGATCTCTGTTTTCTAAGAATGCTTCCATGCCTTCTTTACTATCAGGGAATTGGAAACATTCTTCGAATCTATCGCTTTCTGTTCTAAGAGCGCCTTCTCTAGATTTCTTTCTTCCCTGGTTTATGGCTAGTTTTGCCTTCGCCACAGCTACGGGACTGTTATCGATTATCTCCCCAGCTATCTCCCGAGCTTCTTTCATCAATTCTTCAGGAGCTACCACTCGATTGACTATTCCCCATCTTTTAGCCTGATCAGCTTTGATTTTCTTACCCGTGAAAATAAGTTCTTTCGCTTTTCGGCTACCGATAGATTCAGGTAGATTATAAGTTCCTCCAAACCCTGGGATTATTCCAAGACCGACTTCTGGCTGACCGAAAATAGCATCTTCTGAAGCCACAAGGAAATCACAGTTAAGTGCAAGTTCCAAGCCTCCTCCTAGAGCATATCCATTTACAGCTCCTATCACCGGGAAAGGAAGCTTTCCTAACTTGTTGAAAAGCTTCTGTCCTTTCCTCGAAAAGTATCTTGCTTGTGAGGGATCCATCTCTTTCATCTCCTTTATGTCTGCTCCCGCGATAAAAGAATCACCATCTCCTGTCAATATAGCTACTTTTATCTCTTCTTCCTTCAATTTTTCTAGGATTTCTTCCATCTCTTCGAGCATCTCTTTGCATATGGCATTCATAGGTGGGTTATCGAACTTAAGCACAACTATTTCATCTCCTTTTTCTATATCTATCAAATCTATCACCATTAGTTGTAGTCGTAGAAGCCTTTGTTGGTTTTTTTACCCAGGCTTCCTGCTCTCACCATTTTTCTGAGTAGAGGACAGGGTCTGTATTTGGGATCTCCCATCTCTTCATGAAGGACTTCCATTATTTCTAAGATCACGTCTAATCCGATCATATCTGCCAATTCGAGAGGACCCATAGGATGATTAGCACCCATCTTCATGACTTTATCGATGTCTTCTTTAGAAGCTACGTCTTCCTGTAAAGAAAATATAGCTTCGTTTATCATCGGTATAAGCATACGGTTCACCGCAAAACCTGGAGAATCCTTCACCTCTACGGGTTCTTTACCGATTTCATTAGCTAATGAAAATATCGTATCTTTAGTGGAATCATCTGTTTCGAGTCCTAGTATAACTTCTACCAGATCCATCAAAGGGACTGGGTTGAAAAAGTGCATCCCTATGAAGTTTTCAGGTCGATCCGTAGCGGAGGCCAGCTCGGTTATCGGTATAGTAGAGGTATTGCTAGCAAATATTGTCTCTGGAGGACAGATCTCGTCCAGGTCATGAAAGACTTCTCTTTTGATCTCCACGTTTTCTACTACTGCCTCGATTATCACATCACAACCTTCTAAATCTTCAAGGTCAATCGTAGTTTCTATCCTATCTAAAATATCATCTTTCTCTTCCTTAGATATCCTTTCTTTTTCTACACTCCTATTCAGAGACCTCTCTATAGAATCTAGAGCTTTTTCAAGTAATTCTGTCTCGATGTCTCTCATCAATACTTCAAAATTATTATGGGCTACTACTTGAGCTATTCCCTGACCCATAGTACCTGCACCAACTACACCTACTTTTTTTATATCTTCTACATCCATATCTAAATACCTCCTATCGTATTTGAGCAAATTTTTATCTTTAATAAGAATGTCGATTTACCGTCTATCTTCTTTCGATGAGGGTAGCCATACCCATGCCTCCCCCCACGCACAGGCTCGCTGCTCCTCGAGTATAGTTTTGTCTTTTCAGTTCATGGACTAACGTGACTAAGATCCTAGCGCCAGTAGCCCCTATAGGATGACCGAGTGAGATCCCAGAACCATGAGGATTTATGTACTCGCTACCTTTTTCATTCAGACCTACTCCATACTTCGGAGTATTGTGTTCTTTCATGCATGCAAGTATTTGGGCTGCAAAGGCTTCATTTTCCTCGAACACATCGATATCTTCTGAGCCGTAGCACTTTTTTTCAAAAATTCTTTCCATAGCGACGGAAGATCCTAAGCCCATGTATTGCGGGTCGAGACCTACCGAGGCGTATTCTTCGATAGAACCCATTATTTCTAGGTCGTTCTCCTCGGCGAATTCCCTAGATGTGATTAGTAATGCGGCAGCTGCATCCGAAATCGCTGAAGATGTCGCAGCGGTTATTGTTCCTCCTTCCTTGAAAACAGGTGGGAGATTTTTTACGGTTTCGAGATCGGTCTCTCTGGGCGGTTCATCTTCTTTTATGGTATCATTTCCGACATCGATAGGAACGATCTCTTCTTCAAATATACCCTTATTGATGGCGTTCATCGCTCTATTGTGACTTTCTACGCTCAGTCTTTCCTGCTCCTCTCTTGATATCTCATAAATTTCTGCTAAATTTTCAGCAGTGATCCCCATATGACAATCGTAAAATTTTTCATATAGACCATCAAGGACCATCATATCTTTAATCTCACTTTTGGTATTGAGAGCCATAGGTTCGCCCCAGCGATGATTTTGAAGTACATATGGTGCATCACTCATATTTTCAAATCCTCCGGAAATGATTGCATCTGATCTACCACTTTCTATTTTCTCCGCTGCTAGAGTGACCGCTTTCATTCCAGAAGCACAGACCTTATTAACAGTGTAGGCTGGAATCTCTCTAGGCATACCTGCCTTTATACTCGCCTGTCGAGCAGGGTTTTGGCCCTGTCCCCCCTGTAAAACATTTCCCATGATGACTTCATCTATATCTAGTGAAATAGAGTTCAAATCCCAATCACGATATTTTTCCTCTACTGGAGCTTTATCTATTTTTTTAAATTTTGACGGTCTGCAAAGTTTCCTATCCTCTGAGACAGAAGGTCTAGCCTCTATTTTCTCAAAAAGACCTTTTATGACTGTGCTTGCGAGATCTACCGCTTCGAGGTCTTTGAAGATTCCTCCAAACTTTCCTTGAGGTGTCCTAACCGCTGATACAATAACTGCTTCGTTCATGTTATCTCTCCTGCATCATATTATCTCATCAAGATGATTCTAATGGGTCGTATGATTGACCCATATATAAAATTGTCGAATTATAAGTTAGTCAATAGTCTTAAAGAGTTCAAAATCGGTCTTATGAAGCACAAAAAAAGGTACTATATACCTGGCCAATGATGCAATCAATTAGTTCTACATATACGATGGGAATATACGATGGGAAAGATTTATCTATTTTTAGTTTTTTCAACGCTCTGATTAGTATGTCTAAAGAACACAACATGTACGATTACGAGAAGGTAAGAGAAGAATTCGAGTGGGACGTTCCTAAGTATTACAATTTCGGCTTCGACGAGTTAGATGAGAGAGCGGAGGAGATGCCCGATAAGGATGCATTGATCTCTATAGATAATTCTGGAGAGAACGCTCAGAAACATACTTTCAAAGATTTAAAAGAACTTTCTAATAAATTTGCGAACGCTCTCAAGGACATGGGGATGGAAAAAGGAGATAGAGCTATGGTGTTGATTCACCGCATCCCTGAGTGGTATGTTGCGGTCCTAGGAATGATCAAGCTTGGAGTTATCCCAATCCCGACTCCTAATCTCGCGGTCTCTGAAGATATCAAGTATAGGGTCAACAGGTCTGAGGCTAGCACCATAGTTACGGACTGGTCTAATCACGAGAAGGTAGAAAAAGTAAGGGATGACGAAGAACTTTCATCGCTAAAAAATTACGTGCTAGTGAATGCAGAAGAAGAAAAGGAAGGATGGACGGATTTCGAAGAACTCATTGAAGATTCATCTCCTGAGCTCGATAAAGAAGATGTTGAAGCGACGAAGAGCGACGATCCGATGCTCATCTACTTCACTTCTGGAACCACCGGAAAGCCAAAGATGGTTTTGCATACACATTCTTATCCTTTAGGACACAAAGTAACTGCAAAATTCGTTCAGGACTTGAGAAAAGATGACATAAATTGGACTATAGCCGATAACGGATGGGCTAAAGCTGTCTGGGGTAAGTTATTCGGTCAGTGGGTCGTCGGAGCTACCGTTGTTCAACAGAACATAACAGGAAAGTTCGATCCTAAGAAAGCTCTAAAAATACTCCAAGATTATGAGATAACTACCTTCTGCGTACCTCCTACCATATATAAGATGATGATAAATGAGGACGTGGATAGTTATGATCTCAGTTCACTACGTCATTGTTTAAGCGCTGGAGAACCGTTGAATCCTGACGTGATAGATAAGTGGGAAGATTACACTGGATTGAGGATATACGACTATTACGGCCAAACCGAATCTGTTGCACTGGTAGCTAATTATCCGACGATGGAAGTCAAGCCAGGTTCGATGGGGAAGCCCACTCCTGGACATGAAGTCGATATAATCGATGATAATGGTGAGAAAGTGCCCACGGGGGAAACAGGTCATATCGCTTTGAAGGTTGAACCAGAAAGACCACCCGGATTATTTAAGGAATATTGGAAAGACGAAGAGAAGACCGCTAGCGTGTTCTCAGGAGAATGGTATTATACTGGAGACAGAGCATACAAGGACGAAGATGGTTATTTCTGGTTCGTTGGTCGAGCCGACGACGTGATAAAAGCCTCTGGGTATAGGATCGGTCCTTTCGAGGTCGAGAGCGCACTTCAAGAACATCCTGCGGTACAAGAACCAGCGGTGATAGGAGCTCCACACGAAGTTAGGGGTAAAATAGTCAAAGCATACATAATCCTGAACGATGAATACGAACCAAGCGAAAAGTTGGTCAAAGAACTACAAGATCACGTGAAGGAAGTTACCGCACCCTACAAATATCCAAGAGAGATCGAATTTGTCGATGAGCTACCGAAAACGATAAGCGGTAAGATAAGGAGAACAGAACTCCGTGAGAAAGCAGAAGAGGAATACCTGGAAGATCACGACAGTCTGCCCTACTGATACTACCAAAACCTATTTTCTCTTTTTTCTTAAAATCTACAATCAGGAAGTCTAGGAATTCTTTAGAATATCTATTTTGAAGTATTTCTTCACTAACTAGTATAGGAAAAGTTTATCAAAAATGTCTCCTTTGTTTTGATGTCCAAAAAGAGGTGATGTTTTAGTGCCTAAAGAGGTGATGAAGAAAAAGAATACCGGGAAAGTCGATGAGGTCATCGATAAGCTATCAGAAATTTTTGAAGGTAACAGATTATCGACTAGGAAAACCGATCTTCTCTCATACAGCCATGATTACTGGCCTATCTCTTTACATTGGATGTTAGAAGATAAGTTTCCTTTTCTACCAAATGCTGTTGTCTGGCCCGAAAATAAAGAGGAGGTAGAAGAGATAGTCAGATGGTGCTATAAAGGCAAGGTACCTCTATATCCATATGGAGGGGGATCAGGAGTTCTAGGAGCGACTGTACCCGAGAAAGGAGGGATCGTAATCGATCTAAAAAGGATGCGCTCTTTGGAAGTATATGATGATGACCTCCTCTTAGAGGCAGAGGCAGGCCTAAATGGTTACTATTTAGAAAGTAGTCTTAACGAGAAGGGTTATACAATGGGAAATATACCACAATCTCTTTATCCCTCTACAGTGGGAGGCTGGGTAGGGACAAAAGCGACAGGTCAGTTCTCTACTAAATACGGTGGGATCGAAGAAATGCTAAAAGGTATTGAAGTAGTAATCCCTCCTGGAAAGACACTGAGTTTGAAGCCCCATCCTAGAACCTCTACAGGTCCTGATTTGAGAAAGTTGTTCGTTGGAGCTGAAGGGACGATGGGGATCATGACAAAAGGTTGGTTCAAGATCTGGCCATATCCCGAAAATAGGATCAGGCTTTCCTACACCTCAGAAAGACTCGAAGATGCAGTAGAATCTGTTAGAAAGATAATGAGGAGAGGGGCTGAACCTGCAGTGGTCAGAATATACGACAGGATGGAGACTAAAAGACATTTTTATGATTATGAAGATATCTACGGCAAAATAGCTACTGTTATTATAATCGAAGGCGATGAGAAGATCACCGAAGCTGAAAGAGGGATCGTAGAAGAAGAATTCATTGGTGAATATAAGGGGGAAGAACCCGTAGATCATTGGTTAAAGACCAGATTCAACGTCAAAGAGGCTTCAGAATTCGTACCTATGGGAGTAGTCTTCGATACGATCGAGGTTGCGGTGAACTGGTCAAACGCGGAAGAACTGTATCAGAAAGTGATCAAATCTATAAAACCCATCAAAGGAGTTCTTTTCGCCTCTGCACATGCATCACACTTTTACCCTCAGGGGATATGCTTTTACTTCACTTTTGCTGGAACACCTCCACGTAAAAAAGATGCCGAATCATTTTACCAGCAGGTCTGGAACGAGGCCATGAAAGCAGTAATTGACTCAGGAGGTACTATAAGCCATCATCATGGGGTTGGAAGACAGAGAAAAGATTGGTTAGAGCAGGAACTAGGAGGAGGTCTAGAAATGCTGAAAAAGATCAAAGAAAAAGTTGATAAAAGAAATATAATGAATCCTGGAAATCTGGGGTTGTAAACATGCCGGGAAAATGGGATTGGTTGAAGGAAGAACTGTCTGGCTTCTCATTGTTGACTAAACTGCCCACCATGACGAAGTTCTTGAAAGGTAAAATTTCCGGCCCGGACGATATGACCAAATGCTCTATGTGTCCGAACATGTGTAGACATGCCTGCCCTATAAGCATAGTTGAGGGAAAGGAGACAACTTCTCCTGCTGGTAAATCAAGGATAGGTATGATGATAGAAAACGACGTTTTGAGTTTGAACGAAGAAAACTTATTGCCAATACATATGTGTCTTTCCTGTGGATGTTGTGAGAACTGGTGTCCCTTCGATTTTTCAGTTTCTGATATATTGAGGCCTGTAAAAAAAAGAGCGGTAGAGAAAGCTATCGTCTATGAAGAATTTGTAGAAATGTTCGATAATCTTAGAAGAAACGGCACAATCTATGGTGAGATAGAGGACAAAAATAATTTTGACTATGAGGGTGATGTTCTTTATTTAAGAGGCTGCGAGTATAGAGAGAATAACTCGCAAGTTATAGATAAAACGATGAGCGTTCTAAAGAAGGTAGGCTCGAATCCATTCATACTGTCCGATGAAGAGTGCTGTGGTATCCCAGCTTACAACGCTGGAAATATTGGCCTTTTTGAGAAGTTGATCGCAAAGATGGCCGAAAAGATAAGAGAATCTGGAGCCGATAAAGTGGTAACATCTTGTCCATCTTGTGCGTATGCTTATAAAAAATTATATCTTGAATTTGATCAAGATATAGATGCAGAAATATCTCATATAGTTGAATTCTTAGAGGAAAAAAAGATTAAATTTGATCTTAAGAGAGAATCTGATGAATTCACATTTCACGAACCTTGCAAGTTGGTGAACGGGCTCGGAAAAAAAGAGAGTATGCAGAATTTACTAGACCGTACCGGATTATCATTTAAAACACCACGAAGAAACGGCGATGAAACTTTTTGCTGTGGATCTGGTGGAACTACAGTCCCTAGATTGAACGAGGAACTTTCGTATGAAATAGCACAAGAAAGGTTATCAGAACTGAAAAAACTATCAGATGAAGTAATAACGAGCTGTCCTACATGCAAGCAGACTTTTGAGAAGGCCGACGAAGAAGTGAAAGTACACGATATAGCAGAAATCGTCGACAGTCTCCTTTGAGGTGTAGCGATGCGTCTCAATTCGAAAGTAGAAAGAATATTAGATGAATTTCCTTCCGATATTTCGTACGAAGTCAAAGACAGAGTGGTATTTTTAGAAGGTAAAGTTAAAGAATACAAAGATTGGGTCAAGATAGGATCAGAAATAGGTGATATCGATGGAGTTGAAGGAGTGGTCAATGATCTTGAATGTGAAGGAAAAGAATTAACTGATCTAGAAAAAGTCATAGACAAATCCAAAGGTAAAGAAAACGTAAGAATAGGAAAATACGATATTGTAATAGTTGGTGGAGGTATCGTAGGCTGTGCCCTAGCTAGGGAACTGTCGAAGTATGAGATCGAAGTTGCATTAGTCGAAAAAGAACCCGACGTTTCTCTAGGCCAATCAAGAGCGAACAATGGGATGGTACATCCTGGTTTGGCGCCTTCTAAAGATTCTCTAAAACGATCTTTGAATATCAGGGGTAATGAGATGTACGAAGACCTGTGTGAAGAACTAGATGTCCCGTTCAAAAGGGTTGGAAGTCTCATATTGATAACCCCTAGGACTATGGAGGAATATAAAAAGTATATTCCAAATCCTATCTACAAGTTCTTTTTAAAATTCATACTGCCTTGGATAGTCAAGAAAAAAGGTGAATTGAACGGTGTAAAGAATATAGAAATCCTGAGAGGAGAGGAAGTGTATGAAGAAGAAAAGAACGTGAATCAAGACGTACTCGCTGCTGTGAAGATACCCTCGACAGGGATAGTCGATCCGTATCAACTTACTATAGCCCTGTTTGAAAACGCTGAAAAGAACGGTGTCGACTTTTATTTTGAAACAAAAGTAGCAGATTTTGTTAAACGCAATCGTTCTGTCAAAAGAGTGTTAACGGATAAAGGCACTTTGGAATGTAAATACGTAGTTAACGCTGCGGGATTGTATTCAGATGTTGTGGCTGAACTAGCAGGTGCAAGGGAATTCACCATCCATCCTCGTAAAGGAGTCGAACTGCTGTTCAATAAGAGGTTAAATGGATGGGTGGATCACTGTTTAGCTGAACTGAAGATACCATCTCATCCGACCAGTAAAGGAGGGGGCATAAATCCCACTGTCCATGGAAACATCATTTGGGGGCCGACCGCCGAAGAGATAGTAGATAGAAAAGATACTTCCGTTGAGAGAGAAAAAATAGAGCAAATAATGGAGAGGTATTCCTCGATCATACCCGATTTTCCTAAAGAAGAATTCATCAGGTATTTTGCTGGTGTTAGAGCGGCAACATTCACCGAAGATTTTGTGATTAGGCCTGCAAAATGGGTAAAAAATTTTTTGCATGTCGCTGGGATACAGTCTCCAGGCATCGCTTCAGTCCCAGCTATAGCGGAATATTCCATCGAACAGCTGAAAGATATGGGATTAAAACTCAAAGAGGATGAGAGTTTTGACGGAAGGAGAAATTCGATAGACAGAGCCGCGGAGATGGATGAAGAAGTTTTGAAACAAAAGATAGAAGAGGATAGCAGATGGGGCAACATCGTCTGCACTTGTGAGATGGTATCAGAAGCGGAAATCATAGAGGCGATGGAAAGAGGAGCAGATAGTTTCGATGCGATAAAGAGGAGAACACGTGCGGGGATGGGAGAGTGTCAGGAAAGCTATTGTCTGCTCAGGATATCAGAGATAATCTCTAGAGAGATGGATATACCTTTAAATAAAGTGAGAAAAGAGTGGAGAGATAGCGAGTTTTTCGACGGTTTTGTCCGAGGTGAGGAGCTGTGAAAGACGTAGTTGTGATAGGTGGAGGACCTTCAGGTCTAGCTGTTGCGTCAGAACTTAGAAAAAAGGGATACGATGTGATGCTCTTGGAAAGAAATGATGAATTGGGTGGTTTACTTCAACAGTGCATCCATGATGGTTTCGGAACTATACTTTTTGGTAAATCGATGTCAGGTCCTGAGTTCGCAGATATATTTATCAGTAGAGCAAGAACCGAGGGGGTTGAGATCAAGTTGGAAGCTTACGTCAAATCTGTAAAGAAGAAAGGTGATCATTTCAAGATAACTACAGTAACTCCAGGAGGTGTTGAAAAACTGAAGTCGAGATCAGTAGTTTACGCAATCGGATGTCGAGAGAAAAACCAGTTTGAAATCAAAATCGGAGGTGCTAGGCCTGCTGGAGTATATACCGCTGGAACCGTCCAGAGGTTGATAAATCTTTACGGTATCTTACCTGGAAAGGACGTGGTTATTCTAGGCGGAGGAGATGTGGGGATGATCGTTGCAAGACATCTCTTCTTAGAAGAGGTAAATTCTATACTTATGGTGTATCCAGAGGACTTTTTTTCTGGACTTCCCAGGAACGCTCAGCAGTGTATTTTAGATTTTGACATACCTTACAGACCGAGGACGATCGTAAGAGATATCTTAGGTGATAAAAAGGTAAAGGGTGTTGAATTGGTAGAAGTTGATGAGGATTGGCAACCTATAAAGGGAACTGAAGAAAGATACAATTGTGATTCTGTGATACTCTCAGTAGGATTGATACCATACTCCGAGAAGTTAGAGGATTTAGGAGCTAAAGTAGACAAAAATACATCCGGACCTTTAGTAAATGAATACTTTGAGACCACTATCGATGGAGTGTTCTCCGTAGGAAATCTTATACAGATATTCGATTATGTGGATGATGCTGTTAAGACCTCTTTCATCGCAGCAGAGGGCGTAGAAAGATATCTAGAAAAAGAAAGTGAAAAAAATTTAGGGATCGAATTAAAACCAGGAGATAATGTGATGACTGTGACTCCCCAGAGAGTTGATGAAATAACCGGTGAGAAGTTCTCCGCTTTTTTTAGACCGGACATAGAAAAAGAGAATCCAAAAATCGAGATATTAAGTGGAGATGATGTGCTTGAGAGACATGTCAAAAGATACGTTAGGCATTCGATGCTAGAAGAAATTTCGATTTCTAAAGATATTTTATTAGGTGAAGAAGAGGTGATCATTGATGTCAGATGAGATAGAGGTCAGAGAGTTCTTATGTATTCGATGTCCAAAAGGTTGTAGGCTTGTATTAAAGATAGGTGAAGAAGTTATTGTAGAAGGTAACCAGTGCAAGATAGGAGAAGATTACGGGAAACAAGAAGGTCGAGAGCCTAAGAGAATTGTGCCTACCACTGTTAAAATAAAGGATGCTAAGTGGCCTAGACTTCCAGTTAGGACTGAGGATAGTATTTCTCTCGACAAAGTACAAGATGTTATGGAGACAGTAGAAGGGATCGTTGTAGAGGCTCCTGTTGAGAAGGGAGAAATCATTATAAAAGATGTAGCGGGCACCTCAGTACCTATCATCGCAGAGAGAGATATGGAGAAGATAAGATGAGAGAATACATACTTATTTTAGATGTTGGAACCACAAACATAAAGGGACTCGCCTTTTCGAATAACGGAGAACTTTTAAAAACTAAGGAGATAAAAACAGAACCGATTTTCCCGAAACCTGGTTGGGTAGAACAGGATCCAGTCAAGGTCATGGACGCCGTTTATGAATTGTTAGATTGGATGGAAGATAAACTAGGAAGTGCCTCTGGAGTCGCTATCACGAACCAGAGGAGCAGTTCCGTGGTATGGGATAAAAATAACGGAGAGCCGCTCTATAATATGATCACCTGGCAGGACACTAGAACCAGTGACCTGGTGGAAGAATATTCGTCGAAATTCAAGGTAAAATTCGGTAAGTTTCTTGGAGACGTAGTAAATGGGATCGGTAATTTTTTCCCCTCGATCAAAAAAACCGAAAGAGGAGCTTATATCGCTAATTTGAGCTATGTTAGTTTTGGTACTAGCCACACGTCGATGCATCTAAAGTGGTTGATGAACAATGTGAAGGAAGTTAGGAAGGCAGTCGAAGAGGAAAGAGCTTTATTCGGTACGATAGATACCTGGGTAACTTGGAACTTTACCGGTAGACACGTGACAGATTATACGAACGCTTCAGCTACCGGGCTTTTCGATCCGTTTTACTTGAAATGGAGCGATAATATTTTAGATGTCCTCGATTTACCCTCGACCATACTACCAAAGTTGGTAACAAATGATGAGGTCATCGGCAAGATAGATGGTTATGAGACTTCTCTTTTGACTATAATAGCGGACCAGCAGGCTTCGGTGTATATGAGCGGTGTGAAAAAAGGAACTACAA
>Ga0207421_10007049_pt1 | contig 12084 bp, 11 predicted proteins | sample SodLakKL_010_SED_4_FD_187542 | JGI IMG/M metagenome (GOLD analysis project Ga0207421, IMG submission 187542) | Alkaline sediment microbial communities from Lake Tanatar, Kulunda Steppe, Russia - 8KL_010_SED (SPAdes) (version 2) | ecosystem: Environmental > Aquatic > Non-marine Saline and... | reverse complement strand
ATCCAGGAGGATTTTTTGTCCCATATTTCAATTACCCCCCTCCTGGTTACCCTGGCTAAAATAATATTAATACTTCTTTTGGGTTACATTGTCCTGCGCCTGGCCTATGCCTTTATTGATAGAATTTTACTTCGGGAAAGGGAAGGCAAATTATATGTTGATCCCAATAAAGCTAAAACCGTTAATACTTTAACTAAAAGTATTTCCCGCTACCTTATTGCCTTTATATTAATTATTATGCTCCTGGAAGTCCTGGGGATTGACTATACCCCCATCCTGGCCAGTGCAGGTATTTTAGGCCTGGCCATAGGTTTTGGAGCCCAAAACCTGGTCCGGGACATTATCACCGGCCTTTTCATTATCATTGAAGGTCAGTTTACCGTAGAGGATTACGTGACTACGGGGGATTATACGGGTATTGTTAAGGACATAGGCCTGCGCACCACCCGGCTTAAGGACTTTTCCGGGGAAGAACATATTTTGCCCAACGGCAAAATTGAAATAGTGACCAATCACAGCAAGGGTTTTATGAGGGCCCTGGTAGATGTGGATGTGGCCTATGAAGAGAATCTGCAGCAGGTCCAGGAAGTCCTGGAGCAGCTGGCCCTGGAATGGCAAGAACAGGATCCGGAAATTAAACAAGGTCCCATGGTATTGGGGGTCCAGAACCTGGATGACTCGGGAATTACCTTCAGGGTAGTGGCTTACACGGAGCCCATGCTTCAGTGGAAGGTGGCGAGGGAATTAAGGAAAGCTATAAAAGAAAGATTTGACCGGGAGGGGATTGAAATCCCCTATCCCCGCCGGGTTGTCTACCATAGAAAGGAAGAGGGGGAAGATACTGAAAAGAAATAGTAAAAAGCAGAAAAAGGGATTAATGGAAAGAGGTTGACAGAGAAGGAATATAATAGTAAAATAAGCTCACGAACAGCAGTTCCCTCGCCGTGCTTTTCATTTATCTTTCACAGGAAAGGAGGTTCTCATGTTAATATTATGGCCGATTATCAGGTAGGTCAAATTGTAGAAATGAGAAAACCTCACCCCTGCGGTAACAACCAGTGGGAAATCATCCGTATTGGTATGGATTTTCGTATAAAATGTACCAAATGCGGCAGAAGCATAATGATCCCCCGTTCCAAGTTTGAAAAAGGGGTGAAAAAGATTGTGCAAGGAGGTTGATTATTTTTGTCACTCAAGCTAGGTATTATTGGGCTCCCCAATGTTGGCAAGTCAACATTGTTCAATGCCCTGACCTCCCAGGAAGTGGAGGCGGCCAATTATCCTTTTTGTACCATTGACCCCAATATAGGCATTGTCCCCCTTCCCGATGAACGCCTGAATAAGCTGGGGGAGATAGCAGGAGCAGAAAAAGTAACTCCCGCTTATATCCAGTATGTAGATGTGGCCGGGCTGGTCCAGGGAGCCAGCCGGGGAGAGGGATTGGGCAACCAGTTCCTGGCCCATATCAGGGAAGTAGATGCCCTGGTACAGATCCTGAGGGGGTTTCAAGATTCTAATGTTGCCCATGTTAAGGGAAGGTGGGACCCGGTTGAGGACCTCCAGATAGTGAACTATGAACTTATCATGGCTGATTTGGAAACCCTTCAAAAGCGAAGGGAAAAGGCCGCTAAAATGATGAAGGCAGACCGGGAAAAGTACCAGGAAGAGCTGTCCTTCCTGGAAAAACTGGAGGAGCACCTGAACCAGGGTGGGATGGCCCGAAATTTCCCCAAAAGGGATGAATATAAAGGTATTATGGAAGAGCTATTTCTTCTCACAGACAAGCCTGTTATCTACGTCCTTAATATAGATGAAGATATAGAAGAAGAGGAGGCCCGGGCTTTAAAGGAAAAAATTCAGAGGGCTTTAGGTGAAGAAAGAAGGGAAGTATTACTTATTTCCGTCCGCCTGGAAAAGGATCTTCAGGAATTGACTCCCCCCGAAAGGAAGGAGTACCTGGAGGAGCTCTCCTGGCGGGGTGATAGCCTAAACACCCTTATTAGCTCCAGCTTTCGCCTGTTGAACCTGATTACCTTTTTCACCGCCAAAGGAGAGGAAACCAGGGCCTGGACCATACCCCGGGGTACCAGGGCTGTCAAAGCAGCGGGCAAAATTCATACAGACATGGAGCAGGGTTTTATCCGGGCAGAAGTAATACCCTTTGCTAAGCTGGAAGAGGCCGGTTCCTTTCCCCGGGCCAGAGAACTGGGCTTGATCAGGCTGGAAGGCCGGGACTATGAAGTTCAGGAAGGAGATGTTATTCAATTTAGATTTAACCTTTAATAATTAAACCTCAGAAAAATATTCAGGAGCGCTTGCTTCGGCAATTTCTTTATGATATGATTTTATCTGGTATTCCCTGCTCCGCTTTCAGCGGGGCCGTTTAGTCCGAAGGGAGGTGAAGCAATGAAGAATTATGAAACCATGTTTGTCCTGCATCCCCAGTATGAAGATGAGCAGGTGGACCAGTTTATTGAAAAGGTTCAGGAAAGGATTACTATGGATGGGGGAGAAGTAACCAATCTTGATAAATGGGGAAAAAGGAAGCTGGCCTATGAAATAGACAAGTTGAGGGAAGGCCATTATGTGGTTATGAATTACACTGCCCCCAAAGAAACCAGCAGCAAACTGGAAAAAGCCTTTAACATTGCCGAAGGTGTTTTGCGCTACCAGATAGTTCTTGAAGAAAAATAAACTAAAGGTGGTGCTGTATTAATGATAAATGTGGTTGCGCTGGTAGGAAGGTTAACCAGGGATCCCGAGCTCAGGTATACCGCTTCGGGAGGAGTGGCCATTACCACTTTCACCCTGGCTGTAAACCGTCCTTTTACCAACCAGCAGGGAGAGCGTGAAGCAGACTTTATCAGAATTGTTACCTGGAGAAAGCAGGCGGAAAATTGTGCTAACTACCTGGGAAAGGGCCGCCTGGTGGCAGTGGAAGGAAGGCTTCAGGTCAGAAATTATGAGACCTCTGAAGGTCAGAGGAGAACTATATCGGAAGTTGTGGCCAGCAATGTCCAGTTTTTAGACCGGGGTGAATCCCGGGACACCGGTTCCGGAGTTTTTGAAGACTTTGGAGGGGAAGAAGTCACTGAAGATGATGTGCCCTTCTAATCCCGGGCAGACTAACCAGAGGGAGGTATATTATGAGAAGAGATAGAGGCCGCAGAAGAAAAAAAGTATGCAGCTTTTGTGCTGAAAAAGTGGAATATATTGATTATAAATCTGTAGAGAAGCTTAAGAGGTTTCTTTCAGAGAGGGGAAAAATACTTCCCCGGCGCATTACCGGTAACTGTGCCAGTCACCAGAGGCAGCTTACCACCGCTATTAAGAGGGCCAGGAACCTGGCACTTCTTCCTTATAGTATAGAATAGGCAAGGACCATCAGGGTTAAAGGTTGGTTCTTTGCAGCTGGAGAGGGTCTTTTTCAAAGGACCCTCTTAATTTTTTCCAATGACAAAGTTAAACAAAAAATAACAAGAAGCGACATTTATTTAGGGCAGGATATTCCCCCTGGCCTAGCGAATATTTTTAATGTTAACAGAGAAAAGGAGGTAATGATTACCATGAAAATAATCCTGCAAAAGGATGTAAGCAATCTGGGAGAGCGGGGCGAGGTAAAAGAGGTAGCCAATGGGTATGCCCGTAATTACCTTATTCCTAAGGGATTTGCTATAGAAGCAACTCCTAATGCCTTAAGGGACCTGGAAAATCAGCAGAAAGTGCTGGAGCGGAAAGAAAAAGAAGAGTATGAAAAAATGAAAGCCCTGGCGGAGAAATTAGATCAAAAGGAAATAACCCTCCAGGCTAAGGTAGGATCCGGAGGGAAGCTTTTTGGTTCCATTACCAGCAAAGATATAGCCGGAGCCCTGGAAGGGGAAGGCATTAAAATTGACCGGCGTAAGATTGATCTTCCCGACCCCATCCGGGGATTGGGAACCTTTAATATTCAAGTTAAACTTCACCCGGAACTTTCTGCAGAACTTAAGGTAACCGTCCAGGAAGAATAGAAGGGGAAACAACAGCAGATCTAACATAACTCTGGGAGGTAAACAGCATGAAAAATGAAAGACCTGAAGAGCAAGAATTCCTGAGGAAAAACTTCCAGGATTGGGTTTCGGAAAGTGGGGAACTAAAAAAGAAAGTTTCTGCCATCTACGGTATTCTGGGAGACATAATGGGTAAGGATAAGCTGGTGTTAAAGGCTTCCAAGCTGGATTCTCTGAACCTTCTTCGTTCGGAAGTCGTTGGGGAAAGAATCCTTGGGTTAAAGAAAATTATTTTAGAGGATCCAACCCTGAAGGATCCTCCCGAGGAAGAAGAAATGGAGGAAGCCCTCCAGGAAGTAGAGGAAAAACTGTCGGATCTTTTGGCCCGCAAGGCTGTAGAGGATTCCCTGGAAAAAAGAATGAATCAGAAAATGCAGGAAAAGCACGAAGAATATATCCTTGACATAAAAAAAGAAATTCTTCAGGATACACATGGCCTGGAGAATGCCCAAACTTTAAAGAAGTTTGCCCTTTTGGAGAAAAAGGATAGAATAAAGCTATCCCGTTCCATAATGGAAGTACTCCGGCCTTCTTCCCTGGAGGAAATTGTAGGCCAGGAAAGGGCGGTCCGTTCCCTTTTAGCCAAGGTAGCAGCTCCCTATCCCCAGCATATCATCCTTTACGGCCCCCCGGGGGTAGGCAAAACTACAGCAGCCCGCCTGGCCCTGGAGGCGGCCAAGAACCTTCCCCATACCCCCTTCCAGGAAGAAGCTCCCTTTGTAGAAGTAGATGGCACAACCCTTCGCTGGGATCCCCGGGAAGCCACCAACCCCCTCCTGGGTTCCGTTCATGATCCCATTTACCAGGGTGCTCGCAGGGACCTGGTAGATGTAGGTATACCGGAGCCCAAGCCGGGACTGGTAACTGATTCTCATGGAGGGATCCTTTTTATCGATGAAATTGCAGAAATGGACTTAAACCTGCAGAGTAAACTTTTAAAAGTTCTGGAAGATAAAAGGGTTTTTTTTGAGTCCCCCTATTATGAACCCAAAGATGACCGGGTGCCTAAATATATAAAGAAGCTCTTTGATGAAGGAGCCCCTGCCGATTTTATTCTTATCGGGGCCACCACCAGGAGTCCTTCTTCTTTAAATCCGGCCCTGCGCTCTCGCTCTATGGAAGTTTTTTTTGATCCTTTGACTCCGGAGCATATTGAAGAGATAGTTAGGGCTTCTGCAGAAAAACTTGAAGTTCTTCTGGATAGTGAAGTCCCTTCCGTTATCAGTGAATATACCATAGAAGGCCGCAAAGCCATCAATATTATGGCTGACGCTTATGGCCTTGCCCTTTATGAAAGGGCCCGCAAGGATAAAAAAGGGATCCCCTCCATTGGCCTAAGGGAAATTTATGAAGTAATACAAACAGGGCGTCTCGCTCCCTGGGGAACGGTAAAAGCTGATGGAGGCCAAGAAGTTGGTAAAATCTTTGGGCTCGGGTCCCGGGGTTACCTGGGAGTGGTTATTGAAATTGAAGCCGCGGGTTTTCCCGCTTTATACCAAAACAAGGGCTGCATCAGGTTTAATGATTCGGCGGGCACCATGGCCAAAGACTCAGTTTTTAATGCTGCTGCTGCCATCAGGGACCTGACGGGAGAAGACCTGAACCAGCACGACCTACATGTAAATATTGTAGGAGGAGGACAGATCGAAGGCCCCTCGGCAGGAGTGGCGGTTTTCCTGGCCCTTTTTAGCGCACTAAAGAATAAGCCCCTTCCTCGGGATATTGCCGTTACAGGAGAGGTCTCCCTCAGGGGGAAAATTAAACCTGTGGGAGGAATTCAGGAAAAAATATATGGAGCCAGGCAGGCAGGAGTAAAAAAAGTATTCATTCCTCGGGACAATGGAAAAGAGTTTTATGGCAAGGTTAAAGGCCTGGAGGTGGAATGTGTTTCCACCACAGAAGAACTTCTAGAAAAAGTTTTTCCAAAAATTTTAACATAGTAAAGCAGAGGGATTTTTTATGAAGGATTTACTGGACAAAACCCCTCCCCACAGCCTGGAGGCAGAAGAATCTGTGCTGGGTTCCATGCTTATGGAAAGGGAGGCTATTATAACCGCTTCACAAATACTTTCTCCCCAGGATTTTTACAGGGAGATTAATAAAAAAATATATTCCTGCATCCTTGACCTTTTTGAAAAGGGAGAACCCGTGGATCTGGTAACTTTAAGTGATGAACTTCGCCAGAGGAATGAGCTGGAGACGGTGGGAGGTCCCAGCCATCTGACTCAAGTTGTGGATTCCGTTCCCACCGCAGCAAATATTGCCACCTACTCCCATATGGTAAAGGAAAAGGCTGTTCTTCGCCAGCTTATCCAGGTTTGTGGAAATATTGTTAGCCAGTGTTACCAGGGGTCAGGAGAAATAGAAGAAATTCTGGATGAAGCCGAGAAGATGATTTTTCAAATAACCAGCCGGGGATCAACTGTAAGCTACATGCCCATTAAAGATATACTGATGAAAACCTTTGAAAACATAGAATATCTATACGAACATAAAAGGGGTATTACAGGAGTTCCAACGGGCTTTACGGACCTGGATAATATTACCTCGGGCTTTCAAAATTCGGATTTGATTATTGCTGCTGCCCGCCCGGGAATGGGTAAAACAACCCTTGCCTTAAACATGGCCCAGCATATTGGTGCCAGGGAAAAACTGCCTATTGCCTTTTTTAGCCTGGAAATGTCCAAGGAACAGCTGGTAATGCGGATGTTATGCGCCCAGGCTAATATTGATGCCCATCGTTTGAGGAGAGGTTTTTTAACAGGGGATGACTGGCCCAAGTTAACCAGGGCGGTAGGCCCTCTGGCAGAGGCCCCCATATTTATTGATGACACTCCCTCCATATCTGTAATGGAAATGAGGGCTAAAGCCAGGCGGCTGAAAGCGGAGCACGGCTTGAGCATAATTTTTGTGGATTACCTGCAGCTTATGCGGGGGGTGGGTCAACCTGAAAGCAGGCAGCAGGAGATTTCTGCCATTTCCCGTTCCTTAAAAGCCCTGGCCAAAGAGCTGGAAGTGCCGGTAGTAGCCCTTTCCCAGTTGAGCAGGGCGGTAGAATCCCGGAATGATAAAAGGCCCATCCTCAGCGACCTCCTTGAATCGGGGGGAATTGAAGCCAATGCCGATGTGGTCATGTTTATATACCGGGAGGATTATTATAATAAGGAAAGTGAAAATAAAAATGTGTCTGAAATAATTGTGGCCAAGCAAAGGAATGGACCTGTTGATACTATTAACCTCCGGTTTATAGGATCCTTTACCAGGTTCGAAAATATGGCCTCGGATAGAAGGGAAGAAGAAGCGCCTCCCGGCCAATAAAAAAGCGTTTTGCATGGCGAAAAAGAATTCCTTGACAGTAGGGGGAGGCTTTGATATTATAACGAGCATATTAGGGGAAAGAGGGTATAATCGTGTCTGCCTTAAACTATGATGTGATAATTGTTGGTGCAGGCCCTGCAGGCATTTTCGCTGCCCTGGAGCTTTGCAAAGAAAAGGGCTATAAAGTGTTGATGCTGGAAAAGGGTAAGGATATAAAAAACAGGCATTGTCCCCATAAAAATCATATGAACAGCTGTTCAAACTGCGGTCCCTGTTCCATAATCTGTGGATGGGGAGGAGCGGGAGCTTTTTCTGATGGAAAACTAACCCTTACCTCCGAAATTGGAGGTTTTTTAAGCGAGTACATCCCCAAGGAAAAGGTTGAAGAATTAATAGACTTCGTGGACGAAACCTTTCTTTCTTACGGTGCTGTTAAAGAAGTCTTCGGCGCAGACCCGGAGGCAAACCGTAAACTCCGCAAGGAAGCTGCCGCCGCCGACCTTTTTTTAATTCCCTCCCGGATAAGGCACCTGGGGACGGAGAACTGCTATAAAATATTATCCAAAATGCGGGATTACCTGGAATCTAAAATTGATATAATACCTGAAGAAGCCGTTAAGAACTTTATAGTAGAAGGGGATAAAATAGTGGGAGCACAGACGGTAAAGGGAAGGATCTTCCATGCTCCTTACGTGATATGTGCTCCCGGCCGGGAAGGGGCCGAATGGATTTATGGCGAAGCCCAGAGATTAAGCCTGTCGGGGGTTAACAACCCTGTAGATATAGGGGTTAGGGTAGAGCTTCCCGCCGTAATATTTGAGCATATCACTGAGAAGATCTATGAACCCAAGCTGATTTATTACTCCAGCTCCTTTGATGACCGGGTGCGCACTTTCTGTATGAACCCCTACGGTGAAGTGGTTATGGAAAACAACGACGGCCTTATCACCGTTAACGGTCATAGTTATGCCGAATACAAATCGGATAATACCAATTTTGCTATCCTGGTAAGTAAGACCTTTACAGAACCCTTTAAAGAACCCATTACTTATGGAAAATATATAGCCAGCCTGGCAAACATGCTGGGAGGCGGTGTCCTGGTCCAGAGACTGGGAGATCTTCTGGCGGGCAGAAGGTCTACCGAGGAAAGAATGTCCCGGGGCATGGTGAGTCCTACCTTGAAGGACGCTACTCCCGGGGATTTAAGCCTGGTCCTGCCTTACCGTCACCTGGTTTCTATTCTGGAAATGCTAAAAGTCCTGGATAAAATTGCCCCTGGAGTATACTCCCGTCATACCCTCCTCTATGGAGTGGAAGTAAAGTTTTATTCCTTCAGGCTTTCTTTAAAGCCTAACCTGGAAACAGAGGAAATAGAAAACCTCTTTGTGATAGGGGACGGTGCCGGCATAACCCGGGGCCTGGCCCAGGCTTCAGCTTCAGGAGTAATTGCCGCCAGAGAAATTTTAAATCGATTATAACTAGGGGAAGTATTTCCTGTTCCGGAGCTGCTACTCTAGTTTCGGGACGGGTTAAAATAATATCCGGGAGGTTTTGTTTTAATTGGGAACTATAGTTGTAGTTGGAGCCCAGTGGGGAGATGAAGGAAAGGGAAAAGTTACAGACATCTTAGCGGAGAAGGCGGACATGGTGGTCCGGTTTCAGGGAGGGAACAATGCCGGCCATACCATAGTCATCGGGGAGGAAACCTATAAGCTGCACCTGATTCCTTCGGGAATTTTAAATTCCGGTAAAGTTTGTGTCCTGGGTGGCGGTATGGTGGTGGACCCAAAGGTACTGTTAGAGGAGATGAAGGGCCTGGAAGACAGGGGCATAGATACTTCTTCCATTGTAATCAGTGATCGGGCCCATGTTATTATGCCTTACCATCGTCGCCTGGACGGTCTGGAAGAGGAAAAAAGAACTAAAAAAATTGGCACTACCAGGAGGGGTATTGGCCCCTGCTATTTTGATAAGGTTTCCCGTATAGGCATCCGCATGGGAGAAATTATAAGGGAAAGGGAGTTTTCTCAAAAGCTGGAGAATGCTTTGCAGGTAAAAAACGAGCTCTTTGAAAAGGTTTATGGTGTAAAGGCCATGGAATTTAAAGAAATTTTCCATGAGTACAGGGAATATGCAAACCTTCTCCAGGAAAAGGTAGCTGATGCTTCCCTTCTAATTAACCAGGCGGTCCAGGAAAATAAAGATATCCTTTTTGAAGGAGCCCAGGGCGCAATGCTGGATATAGATTATGGTACATATCCCTATGTCACCTCCTCCAATACCCTTTCCGGCACTGTTTGCCTGGGGGCAGGCCTGGGCCCCACCAGGATTGAAAAAGTGGTGGGCATCATTAAGGCCTATACCACAAGGGTTGGTGAAGGGCCCTTCCCTACAGAACTTCATGGAGAGCAGGCCCATGCCATTCGGGAGGCGGGGGGAGAGTACGGCACTACCACGGGAAGGCCCCGGCGCACCGGGTGGCTGGATACGGTAGTGCTCCGTCAGGCCCACCGGCTAAACGGCCTCACCCACGGGGTAATAACCAAGCTGGATGTCTTGTCGGGTATTTCACCTTTAAAAATTTGCACAGGTTACCGGGTTGAAGGCCAGCTTATAGAGGAATGGCCCGTCAGCCAGGAGGTTTTGGACCAGGCGGAGCCTGTATATGAAGAAATGGAAGGCTGGTCCCAGGACGTATCAAAAATTGATAGCTATGAGGACTTCCCCCCCCAGGCCAGGGACTATGTTAACCGAATCTCTGAGCTGACGGGCATAGAAATTTCTCTAGTATCCGTTGGCCCCCGCCGGGATCAAACCAAAATAATTAAAAATATTGACTTTTAAATATTGACAAAAAAATTAAGGTATAGTAATATTTAAATTCGTGGGCAGCAGGTATTAACAGTTTTCAGGCTACAAGATGTGGCCCCTTGGTCAAGTGGTTAAGACACCGGCCTTTCACGCCGGTAACAGGGGTTCGAATCCCCTAGGGGTCACCATTTTATTTTAAAAATTATATTATAAGTAAAGCAAAATTAAAGTAGGAAAAACCAAAGGGGGCAGTATATGTGCCCCCTTTTTTCTTAAGTAATTTTAATTAAATTAATATTATTAAGAGGAATTTAATAAAATTTATCGAATATCTTATAGTGGGTTAAAGGGCAAAAAAATATTATTGTTTACAAACTCTTTTTCTTCTCTACCTTCTTTTTCTAAACTCCCAGGACTAAAGGGAGGGTAGCAGTTGAAAATAGGAAAAGGGGAAGACCTCTTCCAGCGAGGAGCTGGAATTGTTAAGCCTTTAGGAGCATTATTGCTGGTAGTTTTGCTGGTAACCGGAGCCTTTGCCCTGCATGATTACCTGGGCAGTTTTTACTACCTGGTTAAGGTGGAAGGGCAGGTAACGGGAGCAGTAAAGGACATTACAGAAGTAGCGGAATTTGTGGAAGAACTAAATGAAAATAGGGAAAAAGAATACGGCATGGAAGTAGAGTATGTGGAAAAAATATCTTCGGAAATGGTGCAGGATGTTTCCCTGGAGGACAAAACAGAGGAAGTTAAGAAAAAGCTGCAGGACAGCTTAACTTACAAAACACAAGCCTTTCAAATTGTCTTAAATGGAAAAGAACTCTTCACCGTTCATGATGAAGAAGAATTTAACCGGGTTATAGAGCTGATTAAAAATCAGTATAAGGATGAAGATCAAAACATAGTTGATATATATATTGAAGATGACATAGATTATCAAACAGTTATGGCTTCTCCCCACAGTATTGTTTCGGCAGAAGAGGTTGTAAATCACCTGATGGCCGGGCGGAACAGCCGCCAGGTACATTATGTCTCCCGGGGAGATTCCCTGTGGAGCATTGCCGAAGAAAAGCGGGTAAGTGTTTCCGAGTTAAGGGAAGCAAATCCCCAACTGGATGGAGAAAACCTCCAGGAGGGGGAAGAGGTTAACCTGACGGTTCAGGAAGACCTGTTGAATGTTGTGGTGGTAGAGGAAGTAACCCGGGAAGAAAAAATATCTTTTGATACGGAGTATTCCTATGATTCATCCATGTGGAATACTCAAAGTAAAGAGGCTAAACCGGGGGAGTACGGTTTAAAGGAGGTAACCTACAAGATTACCTCTAAAAATGGAGAAGAGATTGAAAAAGAGATTGTAGGTGAGAAGGTAGTAAAAGAGCCCGTAACCCGAGAAGTTGTGAAAGGTACAGCAACCCCGAACGCATCGGGGATGATTGGAACAGGCCGTTTTGTATGGCCCGCGGCATCAGGTAGAGTTTCTTCCTACTTTGGGCCCCGGGGAGGCGGATTCCACAGTGGTATAGATATAGCCAGTTCCAGGGGAACCCCCATTTACGCTGCTGACAGCGGCGTGGTAACTTTTTCAGGTTACCGAGGAGCCTACGGCAAACTGGTAATTATAGACCATGGAAACGGTTATTCTACATACTATGCCCATAACACCTCCAATCTGGTGAGGTCGGGGCAAAGGGTAAGCCAGGGTCAAACCATAGCTACCATGGGAGCATCTGGAAATGCAACGGGATCGCACCTCCATTTTGAGTTAAGGAAAAATGGAACGCCCGTAAATCCCATGACCCAATATGCCAGGAGATGATGTAATAAACTTTTAAGTTGATTGTAATTTGACTGTAACAAAAGTCATTTATAATGAAGTTAACTTAAAAGTAGAGTTTGACCCCCTCTTAAT
>Ga0207421_10007048_pt1 | contig 12086 bp, 11 predicted proteins | sample SodLakKL_010_SED_4_FD_187542 | JGI IMG/M metagenome (GOLD analysis project Ga0207421, IMG submission 187542) | Alkaline sediment microbial communities from Lake Tanatar, Kulunda Steppe, Russia - 8KL_010_SED (SPAdes) (version 2) | ecosystem: Environmental > Aquatic > Non-marine Saline and... | reverse complement strand
CTCCTCGCCGCCCCAGCGCGCGGCGAGGTCGCGGGCGCGCACCGTCTCCTCGAGGCTGCCGGCGAGGGCGACGAGCGCGACGTCGCCGGCCTCGTGGCCGTGGGCGTCGTTGAGGTCCTTGAAGCGGTCGACGTCGAGGAGCGCCACGGCCAGCGGCCGCCCCCGTCGCGCGGCGTCGGCGAGCTCCTCGCGCAGCCGTCCCGCGGCCGCCTGGCGACTCGCCAGGCCGGTGAGGTGGTCGGTGAGCGCCTGGGTGCGGTAGGCCTCCGCGCGCTCGGTCGCGCGGTGGAGCTCCTCGCGGAACCCGAGGCTGGCCACGACGATGACGAGCGAGATCCCGAGGAAGCCGTGGACCCGCAGCAGGTACTCGGTCGCCTCGGCGACCGGTCCGCCGCGGGCCGCCTCGAGGGCGATCGCGCCGAGGGCGAGGGCGAGCGAGAGGGCGACGAGGCCTCCGGCGACCCGCGCGCCGCGCCGTCGGTCGAAGACGAGCAGGGTGAGCAGCAGCAGGGCACCGAGGGCCCAGTACTGCGCGCCGGTGAGGTCGAGCAACCGTGCCTCGAGCGACTCGGAGCGGTAGAGCATGTCGACGAGCCGGGTGAGCACGACCGCGGTGGCGGTGCCGAGCAGCACCGGCGCGAGACGGCTCGCCGGGATCCGGGGGTTCAGCAGGAACGGCACGCAGGCCAGCAGGAAGGCGATCATCGCGGGGTAGACGTAGGTGAGGAAGGCATCGCCGGGCTCGGCGATGACCCAGTTGCCGGCAGTCACCGCGCCGACGAGGACGATGACGAGGACGTAGGCGCGGCGCTTGCGGCGGTCGAGTCGGTCGAGCGCGGCATCGACGCTCTGCGTGCCCACCTCGAGCCTCCGTTGGCGACGGTGACCGGCTCGCTCCCTGTGGGTGCGACTGACCGTGACCCCGGTGAGGGATCTACCCCTCGATGTCGGACGCCGCGCCCGCGACTTGAGGGGTTCGCCGGCGATGGCCTGCCACCGTTGCCCGGGACGGCACGACGGCGCCGGCGCGGTCTTGGCGACCGGTCAAGGCCTCGCCGATCGTCGCGGCGACGAGCTCGGGCTCTTCGACGACGTCGTGCCAGGTGAACCTCCGCACGGTGTAGCCGCCGGCGGCGAGTCGGTTGAAGCGCTCGGCGTCGCGGCGTCGCGCCTCGGCGCTCGTGTGGAACCGCAGGCCCTCGGTCTCGACGACGAGGCCTTCCTCGGCCCACAGCGCGTCGACGATGCCGATCTTGCCCTTGGCGTCGGCCACGGCGACGTTCCAGGTGGGCTCCGGCAGCCCCGCCTCGGCGATGAGGGCGGCGAGGGTCCGCTCGAGCCAGGAGCGGAAGACCGGCGCCGCGCCCGGGGCGGTCGCCGCCCGCAGGACGTCGAGCCCACCCCGCCCGTGCGCGAGGGCCGCGGCGCGCTGGTGGATCCACCTCGGCGTCGCACCGAGGGCGACGGCCTGGTCGAGCAGCCGCAGCGTGCGCCCCTGCCCGCCGCTGGCCGCAAGGTCGCAGAGCGTCCGCGCCAGGCTCGTGACCTCGAGCCCGCCGGCGGTGAGGACGTCGCCGCTCGGCAGGTCGCGGGTGACGTGGACGACGAGGCCGACAGGGCTTCGCCGCCGACCGTGGGCGACGGTGAGGTGGACCGTCGTCGGTGCCTCATCGAGTTCGAGGCCGTGCCAGCGCGCGGCGCTCTCGTGGCTGAGCACCCCGTCGGGCCAGCAGACGAGGTAGCCGGTCATCGCCGCATCCGGTGCCCCGGCCGCGGCACGGAACCGCCACACCCCCTGACGCAGCGCGACGACCTCGCCGCGCCCACCAAGCGTCCGCAGCATCGAGCGGCTGACGCCGAGCTCGCGGGCCTGCCGTGTCGCGAACTGCCCGTCCTGGTCGGCGGCGGTCCTGCGCAGCTCCGCGACCGCCGCACGCCGCGTGCTCCTCTCGGTGCCCATGGGCTCGAGCCTCGCGGCGGTGAGGCACGCCGAGGGCCGATTGCCCGGCTGCGGCTGTGGACGAGCGCCCGGGGGACGCCGACGCGGGACACCTCCCCGCGGCGGGGGAGTGGCGCGCCGGCGACGCGGCTGCGGTGCTGGTGCAGCCCGGACGGTGGTGCGTCTTGGGTGCGCTCATGCGGGCCGTCGACTCCCCGGCAAGGCCTGCTGGCTGAGGGCGGTGGCCTCTGCAGGCGGGGTGGGGCGCCAACGGCTCGCCCCGTCGCGCCGCAGGCTCACCACCGCCCCGCGGGGGCACCGCCCGCGGCGAGGTGGGGAGGCTCCAGCGCGCCTCCACGCGCGTTCGGCTCACCACCTCCGACCACGGCCGCCGGTGAGTGGGCTACCGTCGCCGGATCGCGCGCGTTGCTCTCCACCTCCGTGCGCAATGCCCCCCAGTTCCGTGCGCGATGCTCCCCACCGTCGCCGGATCGCGCGCGTTGCTCTCCACCTCCGTGCGCGAAGCTCCCCACCTCCACGTGCGGCCCGCACGACCGCGGAGCCCGACGAGCCCCGGGCAGACGCCGGCGCGGCGAGGCGGGCGCGGTGCGGCTCAGGGCTTGAGCATCCTCTCGAAGCGGCGGGCGGCGACCGCGCCGCCGACCGCGGTCATCGCGAGGAGGAAGGCGACGTGGCCGAGCAGCGCCGGCTCGATGGCGCCGAGGGTGAGGCCGCGCAGCAGCGCCGCGCCGTGGTAGAGCGGCGACAGCTGGATGAACGGCTGCACCGCGTCGGGGTAGACCTCGAGCGGGAAGAACGTCGCCGACAGCAGGAGCATCGGCAGGGTGACGACCTGCACGAGCTCGTTGTCCTGCCAGTCGCGGATCCACGTCGCCGCAGCGGTGCCCACCGCGGAGAAGGCGAAGCCGATGAGTACCGCGCCGGGCAGGGCGGCGAGGCCCCACCACGACGGGATCGTGCCGAGGGCGGCGGCGATGACGAGGAACGCCCCGGCGTACATGAGCCCGCGCAGTTGGCTGAAGGCGATCTCGCCGACGGCGAGGTCGAGCGGTCGCAGGGGGGTGGCGAGCATGCCGTCGTAGGTGCGCCAGAAGCGCAGCTTGACGAAGGTGTTCGTCGTCGACTCGAGCACCGCGCCGTTCATCGCGCTGACCGCGAGCATCGCCGGCGCGACGAAGGCGGCGTAGGCGACCGGCTCGCCATCGGGGCCGACGACGCCGGGCACGAGCGAGCCGAGCCCGACGCCGATCGCCAGCAGGAAGAAGACCGGCTCGAAGAAGCCGCTGAGGACGACGAACCAGAAGCGGCGGTAGAACAGGACGTTGCGCTCGATGACGACGCCGACGCGGCTGCCGCCGCCCTCCCGCAGCCTGAGGGTGCGCATGAGCAGTGCGCTCATCGGATCAGCAGCTCCGCGATCTTGCGCTCGGCGAGCGCGGCGCCGAGGACGGCGAGGGCGGCGAGCACCGCGAGGTGGGCGGCAGCCGGCCATGCGGTCCCGGTGCCGAGGGCGGCGAGCCGTGCGAGCTCGGCGCCGTGCCACAGCGGCGAGAGCGGCGCGATGGCCTGCAGGGCCGCGGGCAGCCGGTCGATGGGGAAGAACGTCCCGCTGAAGAGGAAGAGCGGCACGATGCCGAAGCGCAGCAGCGCGGTCATCGCCTGGTGGTTGCGCACCCGGGCGGTGAAGGCGGTGACGAGGCCGGTGAACGCCGCGGCGACGAGCATCGCCACACCCACGGCGACGAGCGTGCCGCCGGGCGGGGCGGCGCCGACGGCGACGATGACGACGCCGATGAGCAGCCCGGCGATGCCCGCCCGCAGGACGATGAAGGCGAGGTTGCCGAGGACGAGGTCGAGGGGGCGCACGGGGGTGGCGACGATCGCGTGGTAGGTGCGCCGCCACTCGAGGCCGACCATGACCGGCCACAGCGACTCCGATGCGGCGAGCTGCATCGCGGTGGCCACGAGCAGCCCCGGCGCGAGGAAGGCGAGGTAGGACCCGCCCGGCAGCGCGGCGGCCTGGGCGGGGTCGGCGACCGCGCCGATGCCGAGGCCCATCGCCAGGAGGTAGAGCAGCGGGTTGAGCAGGGCACTGGCCACCGCGCTGCGGAAGGTCCGGCGCGCGGCGAGCACGCGGCCCTCGAGGACGCTCGTCGCCCTCGTCAGCGCCGGGGGCGTGGCCCTGTCCTCGGTGCGGGTGTCGGTGGCCATGACCGCGCTGCTCAGTCGACGAGGGTGCGCCCGGTCAGGCGCAGGAAGACGTCCTCGAGTCCGGCGCGGCGCGGCAGCAGCGGCACCCGGGCGAGCCCTCGGTCGGCGAGCTCGCCGACGGTGCTGTCGGCGTCGGCGGTGTAGACCAGGACCCGGTCGGGCAGCACCTCGGTGCGCAGCGCCACGGCCTCGACCGCGGCGAGGTCGAGCTCGTCGGCGGGGGCGTGGAGCTCGACGACCTCCTTGGAGGCGTAGCGGGCGATGAGGTCGGCGGGGGTGCCCTCGGCGACGATGCGCGCCCGGTCCATGACGACGAGGCGGTCGCAGAGCTGCTCGGCCTCGTCCATGTAGTGGGTCGTGAGGATGAGCGTGGCGCCCTCGCGCTTGAGCCGGCGCAGGCGGTCCCAGAGGACGTGGCGCGCCTGCGGGTCGAGCCCGGTCGTCGGCTCGTCGAGCAGGATCATGTCGGGGCGGTTGACGAGCGCGCGGGCGATCGTGAGGCGCCGGCGCATCCCGCCGGAGAGGGTCTCGGTCTTCGCGTTCGCGCGCTCGGTGAGCTCGGCGAAGGCGAGGAGGTCGGCGACGCGCTCGCGGAGCACGCTGCGCGCCAGCCCGAAGTAGCGCCCGTAGATGTAGAGGTTCTCCCAGGCGGTGAGCTCGCGGTCGAGGTTGTCCTCCTGGGGCACGACCCCGAGGCGGGCGCGGACCTCGGTGCCCTCGCTGACGGGGTCGCGGCCGAGGACGCGCAGGAACCCCTCGGTGGGTGGGCTGACCGCCCCGACCATCCGCATCGTCGAGGACTTGCCCGCGCCGTTGGGGCCGAGGAAGCCGAAGGCCTCCCCGCGCTCGACGCGGACGTCGATGGCGTCGACGGCGGTGAAGTCACCGAAGCGCTTGGTCAGCGCGCGGGCGTCGATGACGGGCTCGGAGGTCACGTCCGCTGACGCTAGCAGCGGGGGTCACCGCCCGCCGCCGCGCGCACCGACCCGGCCGCCCGATCGGGGGGCGTGTGCGCAACTCGGTGCCGGCGTACCCTCGGGGAGGCACCCGTCTGGGTGCCGCAACCCTGCGCGAGGACGCTCGTGGCCATCACCAAGTACCTCGGCACGGAGACCGAGTTCGGCATCTCCGTGGTCGGCCGTCCGGACTTCAACCCGGTCCTGGCCTCCTCGCTCGTCGTCAACGCCTACGCCGCCGACGAGCGTCACCGCACGCGCTGGGACTACGAGGACGAGAACCCGCTGCGCGATGCCCGCGGCTTCACCCAGCCGGGTGCCGCCGAGCCTCAGGAGGAGGACGCCGGCCTCGCCAACGCGATCCTCTCGAACGGGGCGCGCTTCTACGTCGACCACGCCCACCCGGAGTACTCCTCCCCGGAGTGCTCGAACCCGCGTGACGCGGTGATCTGGGACAAGGCGGGGGAGCGGATCCTCGAGATCGCTGCCGAGCGTGCCGCGGCGACGCTGCGCCACGACCCCGAGGGCGGGGCGGGGCGCATCGTCATCAGCAAGAACAACACCGACGGCAAGGGCGCCGCCTACGGGATGCACGAGAACTACATCGTCGACCGGGCGCTGCCGTTCGGCGAGCTGAGCCGCCAGCTCATCCCGTTCTTCGTCTCGCGGCAGGTCCTCGTCGGCGCCGGGCGCGTCGGCAACGAGTTCGGCCTCGCCGATGTGCCCTACCAGATCAGCCAGCGCGCGGACTTCTTCGAGACCGAGCTCGGCCTCGAGACGACGCTGAAGCGCCCGATCATCAACACCCGCGATGAGCCGCACGCCGACCCCGAGCGCTTCCGTCGCCTCCACGTGATCATCGGCGACGCGAACATGAGCGAGGTCGCGACCTACCTCAAGCTCGGCGCGACCGCGCTCGTGCTGTCGATGGCCGAGGACCGCGTCCTGCCCCAGCCGCCCGCGCTCGTCGAGCCGGTGCGCTCGTTGCACCGCATCAGCCACGACCTCAGCGTCACGACGACGGTGCCACTGCAGGACGGCCGCGACGTCACCGCGCTGGACCTGCAGACCCACTACTTCGAGCACGCCCGCAAGTACGCCGAGGAGGGCCGGGCGCCCGCGTGGGCCGATGACGTCCTCGCGGTGTGGGAGCGCCTCCTCGACGGCATGGCCCGCGACCCGCTCAGCCTCGACGGGGTCGTCGACTGGGTGACGAAGTACCGCCTGCTGCGCCGCTACGTCGAGCGCGACGACCTCGACTGGGACGCCGCGAAGCTCAAGCTCATCGACGTGCAGTACCACGACGTGCGCCAGGACAAGGGGCTGTACAACCGGCTCCTGGCCGGGGGCCACGTCGAGCGGCTCGTCGGCGAGGACGAGGTCGCCCACGCCGTCGAGCACCCCCCCGAGGACACCCGGGCCTACTTCCGGGGGCGCTGCCTGGCGAAGTACCGCGACGAGCTCACCGCCGCGGGCTGGGACTCGCTGATCTTCGACGTCGGCGCCGAGAGCCTCCAGCGCGTGCCGATGATGGACCCCGGCAAGGGCGGGGCCGAGGCCACGCGCAAGCTCATCGACGCCTCGCCGACGGCCGCGGCGCTCCTCGCCCGGCTGCAGCGCGGACGCTGAGCGGGATGGCCGTGTCGCAGCACCGGCTCGCCACCTACACTGGGGCTCACCCGCGAGGCAGGAGTGAGCGCGCATGAGCGACGGCGGTCAGGTCCGCAAGAACCGCCCGAAGCAGGAGGAGGAGTCCGCCGAGGCGGCTCCCGAGAGCACCGAGTCGGTGGACACCTCCGATGTCGACGAGCTGCTCGACGAGATCGACGAGGTGCTCGAGGAGAACGCCGAGGAGTTCGTGAAGAACTACGTCCAGAAGGGCGGTCAGTAGCCAGAGGGGCTCGGGAGCCCTTCTCTCGCCACCTTCTGTGAGCGCCCTTGGGCCTTCTCATGGCAACCGACCCCGTCGAAGCCCGAGGCGCCAGTCCAAGTGAACCAGTCGCGGAGGTCGGCGGTGTTGTCGCTGCGGGTCGTGGCCGAGCGGAACCCGGCAACCAAGGTCGCGGTCAAGTCTGCGATGGTCGTCGACGGCGACGCGCTCAGGGTCGTAGTCATGACGATCGACTCCTCGGGCGTGGGCACGCGCGTCCCACCACCGAGGAAGATCAGACCCCGCCGCGTGGGTTGCTCCAAACCGGCTTGGACCGAACCCAGAAGTCTTGGCAAGGGAGATTGGTTCGTAGTCGCGCGGGCTGTCGGAGAAGGTCCGCTCGCCTTGTGCGCAAGTCAGCGAGGGTCGGTGTCGTACGCCTGGCCACGGTGGCGGATCGCGACCACGCGGACGGTGTTCGCGTCGCGCATCTCGTAGATGATCCGGTAGGCACCCACCCGGTAGGACCGCAGGCCGGATAGTCGCCCGCGCAGCCGATGGCCAACTTCCGGGTCGCGTTCCAGCTCCCCGAGGGCGTCCAGGATCGCGTCAGCCAAGGGGAAGTCGAGCTCGGAGAGGGCATTGCGCGCCGAGCGGGCCAGGGCGACCTTGGCCACGAGGCGTCAGCGTTGACGGTCGGCGTGCTCGTCGCGCACCTGTTCGAGTGGGACTTCGTCGCCGGCTGCGAGGTCGTCGAGCCCACGGCGGATCGCCGCGAGCGTGTCCTCATCGGAGAGGATCTCAGCGGTTTCCTCGAGGGCTTCGTACTCGTCGACGGGTACCAGGACCGCCGCCGGGCGGCCGCGTCGGGTGACGGTCACGTGTTCTCGACGATCGGTGACCTCGGCGAGCAGCTCGGCGAGGTGGGTGCGGAACTCCCGAACAGGCACGGTCTTCGACATACCCAAAGTGTACCTCGCGGTGTACACGAACGAGCGGATTTCTCCGAAGCTCGCGGTGCCGTCCGGCGACGAAGGGTCAACGGAGGCAGGTGGCCCCACGTCGCCGTGCCGGCGGACGGCGGCGTCAGTTGCCGCCGGCGAGGTATTGGCTGCCGTGGCCTGCTGGTGCACGGCGAGTCGGAGCAGGCGCGCGACTTCTACCGTCACCTCATCCCCGAGTTCGAGTCCAGCCCCACCGACGAACTGCACCTCGTTCTTCTGCTGAAAGACATCAAGAAGACGCTGCAAGCACGCAACTCATGACGCCCGCTGCCGCACGAGACCGCTCCACCCGGCCGCGGATGTGGCGCGGAACCCGAACCGGCGGCTCAGCGCACGCATGACCACTCATCGATCTGTACGGCGATTTGCCGTACGTGGTTGCGCGCGACGGGAGCAACGTCGGGCCGTTCGCTCGGTTCAGCGACGGGCCTCGCGTCGAGCTCGGAGGGTCAGCGGTCGGCGGCGTCCTCGGCGGAGACAAGCGAGCTCGGGTCGCCCTCGCCGGGGTCGAGCGCCTCGCGGGTGCGCTGCAACGAGGCCTGCAACTGCTCACGGCGCCACCCCTCGGGCTCGTGCTCGAGGGCGGTGAGGACGTCGACGATGCGGTGACCGTCGTTGCGGTCCACCCAGGTGGGCACGGCGTGCACCTCGTCGACGGCGAACTCGTCGGGGGCGACCTCGGCGACCTCGATGAGCGCGATGATCCCGTCCTGGGTGGCCGGGACGCAGCATGCCGCGGACTGGTTGGAGAGGAAGTTGCCGAGGCCGTAGACGACGACGCGGTCGTCGACGCGCTCGATCGGCTGGACGACGTGGGCGTGGTGGCCCACGATGAGATCGACGGCCTCCTGTGAGAGCAGCTCCTCGGCGACTCGCCGCTGCTCGTCGGTGGGCTCGCGGCGGTACTCCACGCCCCAGTGCAGGCTGGCGATGACGAACTCCGCACCGGCCGCGCGGGCCTGATCGGCGTTGGCGGTGATCGCCTCGACGTCGAGCATGTCGACCATCCACGGTTGGGGTAGCGGGAGCCCGTTGAGCCCGTAGGTAGCGGCGACGTGACCGACGGTCACCCCGTCGGCGTCGTGCAGCCGCGGGGTCTCGGCCTCCTCGGCGCTGCGGGCCGTGCCGGCATGGGCGAGCCCGGCGTCGTCGAGGATGTCGAGCGTCGCGGTGACCCCCTGCGATCCCTGGTCCACCGAGTGGTTCGACGCTGTCGAGCACGTGTCGTAGCCCGCGTCGGCGACGGCGGGGGCGAGCTGCCACGGGGCGTTGAACAGCGGAAAGCCGCTCAGCGCCTGGCTGTCGGGCGAGAGGGGCACCTCGAGGTGGCACACCGACAGGTCGGCTGCCTCGAGCACCGGCGCGACCTGCTCGAACATGGGACGGAAGTCGTAGCCGTCCTCCCCGGAGCCAGCCGCGAAGCCCGCCGCGCTGCCCCAGACGGGGGAGTGGATCAGCAGGTCGCCGGTGGCGGCCACGGTGAACGACCGAGGATCCGGCTCGTCGGGGGGTGGTGGGCCGACCGCGTCGTGGTCGGGGTACGGCGGCGCCGTGGGGTCGGGCCCGGGTGAGGCGACGTCGACGTCGACCGCCACGGTGCCACCGCCGGCGTCGACCTCGCCTGCCGGGGGCCCGAGGACCACGGCAGGCTCCCCGGTCGGCTCTGGGGCCGCCTGTTCGGTCGGCACGTCGCTGCAGGTCGCCACGCCGAACGTGAGCACGAGGGCCACCCACCACCATCGTCGGGTGCCCTCAAGTGGGCGCCGTTCGCCCGCCGCTCGATCCATCCCGCACCCGCCTCACGATCACGGCCAAGCCTGCGCGCACGCTACCAAGACCGCCGTCGCCGCACCGGCGGGCTGCGCGACGCCCACGATCCCTCAGCGGTACGTCCCGCGCCTGTGGGGGAAGGCTCGCCAACCGACAGCGTTGCGGCGTTCTGCCACGGCGTGGCGAGGGTCGCGGAAGGGTCGGTGTGCACCTCAGCGAGACCTCCCGTGTGGGGGCCGCGGGCCTGCTCGCGCTCGTGGCGACCTACGGCATCGGCCGGCTGGCCTACGGGCTGTTCGTGCCGAGCTTCCAGGAGGAGTTCGACCTGCCGCTCGACGTGCTGGGCTTCTACGCGAGCGCAGCGCAGGCCGGCTACCTCCTCGCCACCATCGCCACCGGTTTCGCTGCCGCCCGCTACGGCCCGCGCGTGCCGGTCCTCGCGGCCTGCCTGCTGCTCGCCGCGGGCGCGGCCGTCACCGCCTCGGCGCCGGGGGAGACGTTGCTGGCCGTGGGGGTGATCGCGGCGGGCACGAGCGCTGGCGGCGCGTGGGCGCCCTTCTCCGATGCCGTGGATGCGCAGGTGCCGCGCTCCGGGAGCCGGCGGGCCCTCGCGCTCGTCAACGCCGGGGCGCCGCTCGGTCTCGTGGCCGCCAGTGCCCTCGTGCTCGTGGCCGGGGACCGGTGGCGCTTGGCCTGGTGGGGGTTCGCCGTGGTCGGGCTCGTCGCAGCCGCGGCGGCCTGGCGGGTGCTGTCACCCGATGCGGGGCTGGCGATCCGTGAGCGTGGACGGCCTCCGCTGCGGTGGTTCTTCACCGCCCGCTCAGGCCGGCTGCTCGTCGTCGCGCTGGGGATGTCGATCAGCTGCGGCGCCTACTTCTCCTACGCGCCGGACACCGCGCAGGAGGCCGACCTCGCGGCCTGGATCGGTCCGGCGATGTGGGCCTCGCTGGGGATCGCGGGGGCGGCGGTGGGCCTCCTCGGCGGCAGCATCGCCAACCGGTACGGCTTGCGCGGCCCGCTCGCGGTGATGCTGGCCCTCATCGGGGGGTCGACCCTCGTGCTGCTCGCCGCGGAGGGCTCCATGGTGGCCACCCTCGGCTCGGCGGCGGTCTTCGGGGTGGGCTTCACCACCGGGTTCGCCCTCCTCGTGATGTGGAGCCAGCAGGTCTTCCACGATCGCCCCACCACCGGCTTCACGTTGGTCATCACCTTCATCGCCGGCGGGTTCATCGTGGGCCCGAGCCTGTTCGGCGTGCTGGCCGTCGAGGTCGGGCGCACCGTCGCGCTGCTCGCCGCAGCCGCCCCGGCCCTGCTCGTCGCGCTCGTGCCCCCGGCGCGCGCTGACCTCGAGTTCCCCTCCTCGCAGGCCCCGGCGCCCGGCTAGCATGACCCCGTGGGGGCGCTCCCCGGCGACGCCGCCTCACTGCGGCCGCGTCGGGCGCGCCGCCGACGCCTCGGTCGGCACCCGCCTGGCGGACGCCGCTTGCGCGATCGGGTCCGGTGGGTCACCTTGTCCACGTGAGCGTCACGTCCCGGCGAACACTGATCGGAGGTCCCGGGTGGGTGCGCAGACGCGGCGGGAGTGGATTGTCGAGCGGTTGCTCGCCGACGGCAGCGTGACGATCGTCGAGGTCGTCGAGGCCTTCGACGTCAGCCGCATGACCGTGCACCGCGACCTCGACGAGCTCGTCGCCGAAGGGCTGGCCCGCAAGGTCCGCGGCGGGGCGACGGTGCTGCCCTCGACGCTCTACGAGAGCGATATGCGCTTCCGCATCGCCCAGAGGGCGGAGGCCAAGCGGGCGCTCTGCGCCGCGGCCGCTCGCTGGCTCGAGCCCGGTGCCGCGGTGCTCCTCGACGACGCCACGACGACCCTGCCGCTGCTCGACCATCTCTCCGACGTGGGGCCGTGCACGATCGTGACGAACTTCCGCGAGGCCTTGGGACGCCTTGCGGAGGCGGGCTCCACCGACGTCGAGATCATCGCCCTCGGTGGGCGTTACCACCCGAGGGCCGACAGCTACACCGGGCCGATGTGCGCGGCGCAGCTCCAGGCGATCCACGCCGACCTCTACGTCACCTCGACGACCGCGGTCGGTGACGGCGCAGCGTGGCATCCCGACGCCGACGTCGCCGCGGTCAAGCGTGCGATGCTCGACGCAGCGACGACGAGCCTGCTCCTGCTCGACCGCAGCAAGCTCGGCCGGCGGGGCCTGCACCGCGTCGCCGACCTCGGGCGCTTCGACGCCGTCATCGTCGAGGCCGGCACGCCCGACGACAGCGTCGACCGTCTCGACGCCGCCGGGGTGACCGTCCAC
>Ga0207421_10007046_pt1 | contig 12087 bp, 12 predicted proteins | sample SodLakKL_010_SED_4_FD_187542 | JGI IMG/M metagenome (GOLD analysis project Ga0207421, IMG submission 187542) | Alkaline sediment microbial communities from Lake Tanatar, Kulunda Steppe, Russia - 8KL_010_SED (SPAdes) (version 2) | ecosystem: Environmental > Aquatic > Non-marine Saline and... | reverse complement strand
GTAGTGATGGATATTACCTGGAATGCAGCGTATCTGATAGTATCGAATAATGACCCACCAATATCTCTCCATAGAATTAAGATCAACAGTGACGTTGCTGCTAACAATATAAGTGCATAGAGCCTGAACTCCTCGTCACGAACCAGACTTCTACTATTAACAAATATTGTGCGGTAATATAAAGCAAAATGTACACCGCCAATGAACATGAACAGTATAATAATCCATTCTGCTGTTGGATTCTGGAACGCAGAAATACTTTCAGAATATGGAGAAAATCCACCACAAGCTATAGTAGTGAACATATGTGTAACTGAATCATATAATGAGAGACCTGCACCCAATAAGAGAATCACTAGTACTACTGAGAACCCTATATATATCTTCCAGAATACCATTGCAGTATCCTTGATACGAGGCTTGATCTTATCTTCACCAGGTCCAGGTAGTTCTGCTTTGAATAGGTCGCGACCACCCACACCCAATTTTGGGAGTATTGCAATAAATAAAACAATAATTCCCATACCACCAAGCCATTGTGTCATGTTTCTCCAAAATAATAGACTTAATGGATATTGTTCAATATCAGTTAAGATCGTAGCACCGGTAGCTGTAATACCTGACATCGATTCGAACAAAGAATCTATCAAACCTATCCCTGATAAGTAATAAGGTATTGTACCAAATAATGCTGCAAGTAACCACGTGAATGCAACTATAGCAAAACTTTCGCGTGCATGCCATTCACCTTCCGACCTTGTGTTAAGGTACAATATGACACCAGTACCTGATGTCACTAAGATACCAACTAAGAACGGAAATATTGGTTCTTGATAATAATAGGCTAAGGCCAAAGGTATGCTCATAAGCATACCCAGAAAAGTTAGTAACCTGCCAATTACGTTAAGAACCACATGGTATTGCACACAAGTCACTCCTTTTCACTTGAACAGATGTTTTAAGACATCAAGATCTGATTGTAAAGAGAACATTACCAACCTATCACCATCAAGAACTCTAAAATCACCACTGGGTACAATAGTAAGTTCACCACGAACAACCATACTAACAATCACTCCTCTTGGAAATGGTATCTTTTCAAGGGTTTTACCCTCAATCCTCGATCTTTTAGTGACAGTATATTCCACAACTTCCGCCTTTTCACCTTCAAGTGTTGCAATTGCCTGCATACTTGTTCCCATAGTGAACTTGAACACTTCCTTGATTGTCGAACCCCGAGGACTTACTGCACTATCAACACCTACCATCTCGAACAAAGACACATATTCTGGTCGGTCAACACGTGCAATCACTTTCTTGACACCGAACTGTTTAGCAATCAATGAACATAACAGGTTCTTCTCATCACTATCAGTTACTGATATCACTACATCCATATCAGCAATATTCTCTTCTTCCAAGAGCTCAACATCAGTACCATCACTGTTGAGTACAAGTACATCAGGTAATCTATCAGAAACAAAATCACACCGTTCCCGATCCATCTCAACAATCTTGATATCAAAATTTGACTCATATATCATGTTAGCAAGATAAAACCCAACACTACCACCACCAATGATCATTATCTTATTTCTTTTATGTATAGTCTCTCCAAACAATGAGCGAATATGATCCATCGAAGAAGCTTTCCCAATAACAACTATCCGGTCATTCTCCATAACCAAATCTTCACCATGAGGTATTAACACATCTTCATCCCTAAAAATTGCACTTACAATACAATCATCACCAAAATCAATATCCTTGATCTTACTGTTAACCATCGCATTATCCTTATGTACAACAAATTCCAACATCTCAACTTTGCCTTCAGCAAAGAACTGAAGGTCAATTGCCGATGGCACTGATAATACGTCGGCTACCTCAGAAGCTAAAGTGAGTTCAGGACATATCATCACATCAATACCAATAGATTCACGTTTAGCTACAGGTTGATCGATATAGTCTGGATTACTTACCCTAGCAATAGTAATAAGTTTATTATCCTTATATTCACGAGAAATTATCTTCGATGCCATGCATGCAACAATGTTAACCTCGTCAATACCCGTAACAGCCACTAAAAGGTCAGCATTTTTTAGGATGTCGGTAAGAATGCTTGCATTTGCACCATTGTTCTGTATTACCTGGATATCAAGACCATTTGCACGTTCACATGCATCCTCATCATTATCAATAACAATAACATCATTATCAAGATATAGAGCTTTGGCTATATGGTACCCAACCTCACCTGCTCCAACTATCACTATCTTCATTAGAACGCCTCTGATCAATTAATAGAAGAAATTCATTTATGTGTATAATAAGGTATTCCATATAAAACAAGTTATAATTAAATGTTATTGTATAAAAAAAAGAATATCAGTCCTTTTTGCGGCCTGATACTTTCTAGAGTGCATCTTTGACCTTATCAAAGATATTGCGAGAACCCTTATGAGAAGACTCGGTGTTTACACCTGTTTTCTCATTCTGCGTCTCAGTTTGCGGGTCCTCTTCTTCGAGTTTTTTGAGTAATTCCTTTTGAGACTTTGTAAGGTTTGTAGGTGTACGTACAATCACTCTCACGTGCTGATCACCTTCACCACGACCCTGTAACCGTGGCATGCCTTTCCCCTTAAGACGGAATAATGAATGTGTCTGTGTACCTTCAGGTATGTTCATCTTAACCTTACCATGTAAGGTTGGCACCATAATAGAATCGCCGAGTGCAGCTTGTGTGAACGAAATGGGTACCTCGTACACAATATCATCACCAAACCTCTCAAACTTATCATGTGGTTCAACGTTAATGAACACGTAAAGATCACCTGGAGGCGCACCGGGTTCACCAGCTTCACCTTCACCACGTACCATCAGTCTTACACCAGTATCAGCACCTTTTGGTACTTTCACCGATATCTTTCGAACCTTCTTAACCTTACCATTACCCCTACATTCAGCACATGGTGTATCGATGATACGACCTTCACCACGACAGTCTCTACAAGGAGTCGTTGTCATGAACCGTCCAAATGGTGTGTTCTGGGCACGAGTAACTTGTCCTCTACCCTGACATGTAGAACATGTCTTGGGGTCAGTACCCGGTTTAGCACCACTACCACCACATGTCTCACAGTTCTCCATCCGGGGCACATTTATCTTCTTCTCAGTACCGGTCGCAGCTTCCTCTAATGTGATGGAAAGATCGTACCTTAGATCCGAGCCCGGTGTGGGTCCACGTCTCCTTCGTGACCGTGCACCTCCACCACCAAAGAACATATCAAAGATATCACCGAGTCCACCCATCTCACCGAAGATATCACCGAAATCGGCATTCCTGAATATATCTTCTTCAGTATACTGACCATTAATACCTGCATGCCCAAACTGATCATACTTTTTCCTTTTCTCAGGGTCTGACAGCACAGCATAAGCTTCAGATATTTCCTTGAACTTATCTTCGGAATCAGCTTCCTTGTTCCTATCAGGATGATACTTCATTGCAAGCTTCCTATAAGCTTTCTTGATATCTTCTGCTGATGCATCCTTTGATAATCCAAGTATTTCGTAATAATCACGTGCTGTTGTCATAAGAATCCCTATTAGAATGAATTGAAGTACTATTTTATTTTAGATTTAGTTTAATTTAACAGTACTTCTTTTCCTATTTTTATTTTATTGTGTTGATTTTCGTATCGAATATGAATTGAAGTGGATAAGAATCTTATTTCTTATCCTCTTCTACATCCTCATATTCGGCATCAACAACATTCTCATCATTATCAGCCTGTGCGCCTGCCTCAGCCTCAGCACCTTCACCAGATTCCTGAGCAGCAGCTGCAGCAGCTTCCTGTGCTTTCTGATACATTGCACTGGACACTTCATAGACCGCATTCTGTAATGATTCGGTCTTACTCTTAACATCCTCTATATCGTCACCTTCAAGAGCCGTCCTGAGTTCAGTCATACCTGACTCGATCTTGGTCTTCTGTTCTTCAGTAACAATATCTTCAGCTTCTTTGAGTGTCCTTTCAGCAGAATTGATCAGAGATTCAGCATTGTTCCGGGTTTCGATTTCCTCTTTACGCTTCTTATCCTCTTCAGCATGCTCTTCAGCGTCCTTGACCATCTGCTCGATCTCTTCATCAGATAAGCCACCTGGTTTATCAATTGAGATAGATTGATTTTTACCGGTACCCAGATCTTTCGCATTCACATGCAGTATACCATTAGAATCAATATCAAATGTTACCTCAATTTGTGGTACCCCTCGTGGTGCTGGCGGAATTCCTTCAAGCGTAAATCTTCCCAATGTCTTATTAGCAGAGGCAATACCCCTTTCACCTTGGAGTACATGTATTTCAACTGATGTTTGATTATCGGCTGCAGTAGAGAATATTTGGCTCTTCTTGGTAGGTATGGTAGTATTACGTTCGATCAATGGTGTAGATACACCTCCAAGTGTCTCTATACCCAATGTCAATGGAATTACGTCAAGTAAGAGTACATCCTTCATCTCACCAGTAAGTACACCTGCCTGTATTGCAGCACCCATTGCAACAGCTTCATCTGGGTTTATGTTCTTGTAAGGTTCCTTCCCCACAAACTTCTTGACAGTCTCGTATACTGCAGGTATTCTGGTAGATCCACCAATAAGTAGTACTTTATCAATATCGTTAGGTGTGAGTTTAGCGTCACTTAATGCCTGCCTCATAGCATGTAATGTCTTCTCAAGCAAATCCTCGGTCATCTTCTCAAACTGTGTTCTTGTAATATCGATATCAACATGTTTTGGTTGACCATTAGAATCAGCTGTAATGAAAGGTAAATTGATATTACTAGTAGTTACACCAGAAAGTTCGATCTTAGCCTTCTCAGCTGCATCGGTTACTCTCTGTAATGCAGACTTATCCTTGGAAAGATCAATACCTTCTTGTTTATTGAACTCAGCGATCACATGATCAACTATCCTCTGATCAAAATCATCTCCACCAAGACTGGTATCACCGCTTGTTGAGAGTACTTCGAATACACCATCACCCAATTCGAGCAATGATACATCAAATGTTCCACCACCAAGGTCATAAACCAATATCTTCTGATCACCTTCAGATTTATCCAGACCATAAGCAAGTGAAGCTGCTGTAGGTTCGTTGATTATCCTCTTCACTTCAAACCCAGCGATCTTACCCGCATCCTTTGTAGCCTGTCTTTGAGAATCATCGAAATATGCAGGTACTGTAATCACAGCTTCATTGATAGTTTCACCAATATAAGATTCTGCATCCTCTTTCATCTTCCTTAGAATCATGGACGAAATCTCTTGTGGTGTATATTCCTTATCCTGTAACTTAACACTATAATCAGCTTTCCCAATATGTCTCTTAATAGAATAAACTGTATTATTAGGGTTAGCTACAAGTTGCCTCTTAGCTACCTGTCCCACAAGTTTCTCACCTTTCTTCGAGAACCCTACAACTGAAGGTGTTGTCCTACCTCCCTCAGCATTCGGGATAACACTAGGTTTCCCACCTTCTATAATAGCCATACATGAATTAGTAGTACCAAGATCTATTCCTAATATTTTTCCCATATTATATCTCCTCACTTTTCAATTCTGTTAATTATATAATGTATCGTATTTAGATCAATTCAAATAACAATTGATAATAAATGTTTTTTATCGATTCAATTCATATCTATTTTATTCAGTCTTCTTCAGTCTCATTCTCTTCATCGGGTTGTTTTGCTATAGTAACCATTGCAGGTCGAATCACTTTTGTGTCCAGCTTATAGCCTGTTTGACATACATCGACAACTGTGTTCTCAGGGTGCTCATTACTAGGCACTTGCATCACAGCCTCATGCATATGAGGGTCAAACTCTTCACTCTCACAAATAATCTTTTCAACACCATTCTTCTCAAGGATATTGTAGAGTTGCTTGTATACCATCTCTACACCTTTCACAACCGATTCAGTATCACTGGCATCTTCACCAGCTTTAAGTGCACGTTCAAAATTATCCACTACATCAAGCAGTTCAAGCACGAACTTTTCAACTACATGATTCTTGTACTCTTCCTTCTCGCGTAAGCTCCTCTTCCTAAAGTTCTCGAACTCAGCAGCAAGTCGCATCAACTTATCATTCAGTTCCTGGTTCTCAGCTTCAAGTCGTCTATATTCCTGAACATCAACAACATCTTCACCTGTATCTTCGCGCTCAGAACCGTTCTTTTCTTCACTTAGATCATCTGAACTCTGTTTTTTGTTATCTTTATCTGAATCACGGCTTACCAATTATAATCCCTACCTATACTGATGTAAGTCACTCTCATTGCTAACGTACACTAATCGACCAGTTAGACGGGACATTGATTGTTTGTAATTCTATAAATAGTTTACTGTTTTGGCAGGACTTATCTAAGACCTCTATCAAACAAAAAAAAGGGAACCGTGCCATTTAGTGGTTCTATCATACAAGTGTTTCTTGCATTTTCTGGGATAATAGTTTGATGAGTAGCATACTCGCGATCATACATATAGCCAACGCTGAAACTATCTGTTCCCACCCTACAGCCTGCATTCCACCATCTAATGCGAACCTAATACCTCCAAAGAAAGATACACTAGCAAATGTTATACCAATAGAAACGATCAATCCTCCAATAAGTGCACCTGCCTGTTCAGCGCCCCTGTTCTCAAAGAATACAGAACCCGCAATAAAAACTATAGCAAATATCAGTAGAATTAGCGGGAATGGTAGTGGGCTTACACCGTTAGATATAATGAACATTATTCCAAGCGCTACACCGATCATGAAAGTTGCCATTAGTGTAGAAACTGAAAGCGCTTGTACAAAAGGGTTCTCTGATAAGAAACTCATATTCATCCTCCTCAAAAGAAATACATCATCTGAATGTTATATATTTGTTATCACAGATATTGTTGAAATATCTTATATATTGTATAATAGTATTTCTGAACTTAATGAGGATACTAATCGCTGAATATGCAGTTGCCGTAGATAAATCAAGGTCATCCAGCATCCTAAGAGAAGGTAAGTCCATACTTTCGACACTAGTTACCAGTTTTACACGTTGTGGACATGAAGTAGTTTATCCATCTGCTGGTATTAAGATTGGTGCAGGTACTCCCTTAAATTGTGATGACGAATCATTCGAATATGTGATCGAACAAGAATCAGGTCGTTGCGATTTCGGGCTTTTGATCGCACCTGACCATCTTCTTGCAAAATACACAAGACTTCTAGCAGAGAATACAACTAATCTTGGCTGTACTCCAGACACAATTGAACTATGCTCGGATAAATTGGAATGTACACGAACATTAGCAATAAATGGTATCAATGTTCCAAAGATATATTCTACAGGAGATTCTGGCCAGTGTGTGATAAAACCGAGATATGGCTGTGCCAGTGAAAATACTATACTATCCAAAACACCCGTCATTGAAACCGATCGTATCTGTACAGAATATATCAGTGGTGATAATCTTAGTGTCAGCATGATAGCAAGTAATAATAATTCATTATCTCTGGCAGTGAACCGACAAATGATGGAAATCGATCCAAACTCCCATGAATTCAAGTATAATGGTTGTTTAACCCCAATATCCAGTTCAATGAATCAGGAACTGTTCAACATCTCAAGCACTATCTCATCGATCATGGGTTGTAATGGGTATATTGGTATTGACTTTATTGTAAATGAGGATGGGGTAATCTACGTGCTCGATATTAATCCAAGACCTACCACTTCACTTGTTGGGATCTGTGCAGTGATGGAGGAAGAGATTGGTGAACTTCTGCTGAATAGCATTCATGAAACTTTACCGAATAAGGTTAACTTCAATGGCCAACATTTACTCAAAATCGAGGACATTTAATGACAAGATTCATAGGAATTGATATAGGTGGTGCTAATACTAAACTGGCATCTTCTGACAGTAAGATCAGCGAAATACATTATCTTCCAATGTGGAAAGGTACCGGGTTAACTGAACTATTAAATGACATTTCAAGTCAGGTTCAGCCTGATAGGGTTGCTATAGTTATGACAGGTGAACTCGCTGATTGTTTTGAGAGTAAGGAAGAAGGTCTAAGATTTATTTCAAACATTGTTAATAAGGCATTCAACTGTCCCGTACACTACATTAACCAATCCGGTGAATTCGCTGAACTCATTAACACTGACATTGACATTTACTCGTTCGCAGCAGCTAACTGGGCAGCATCTTCGCGACTGATTGCGAAGGATATTGGTGACTGTATATTTGTTGATATGGGGAGTACCACAACCGATATTATTCCCATAATAAATGGTCGACATAGTGCACAAACTAGTGACCTGAAACGGTTATGCAAAAATCAATTGGTCTACACGGGTATTCTGAGAACGAATGTTGCTACACTCTTATCAAACGTGAATTTGGGTGACTGTGAGTGCAGGATAGCTTCTGAACTCTTCGCTACAACTGCTGACGTGTACAGATCACTTGAAAATATTGGTAATGAAGATTATATCTGTGACACTGCAGACGGTGCTGGTAAAGAAAAAAGAGATTGTTTTAGGCGATTAGCAAGAATTGTCTGTGCCGACCTCACAGAAATTTCACACGATAATATCATATCAATCGCAGAGCAGGTTAAAGAAACTCAAAAAGATATTATAAGTACTGCTATTACTAATACTGTAAATGAGTTTGGATTAACTAAAATAATCTGTGCTGGCATCGGTGAGTTCTTGTTAAAAGAGATATGTATTGATCAAAACCTTGACTTCGAGCTCAGTTCGGATCTATGGGGTTCTAAGATATCTGACATGTTACCAGCTTATGCAGCAGCTAGGATATTGGAGATGGAATATGATACATCTACTCAAACTCGGCGGTAGTCTCATTGCTGAAAGTCCCAGAATACTGAAATATTTGAACAAGACAATCAATCCTGATAATAAAGTGATAATAGTGCCTGGTGGCAGTATCTTTGCAGATAATATCAGGGAAATTGCAGAGGAATATAATGTCAATGACAGTACTGCTCACTGGATGGCAATACTGGCAATGGAACAATATGCATATTACTTAGCCGGAAATGTGGAAAATATCGAATTGGTTCATGATACGACCCAAATAACTTCTACCATTTCTATTCTATTACCTTACACGTACATTAGAAAAATGGGACTGGCTTCTAAATTACCACAGAACTGGGATATTACCTCAGATTCTATCACTGCAATGATAGCACATGAACTTGGCCTTAACAAATTCATTAAAGTTACTGATGTTGACGGGATTCTTGATTATAATAATGATAATGAAGTGATAGAACGTATCTCCACCGCAGAACTGAGTAAAATGAACAGTAGTTGTACTGATAAGCATTTACCGATATTCTTAGAACGATCTAGTATGCAATGTATAGTGGTTAACGGGAAGTATCCGAATAGGATAGCACGTATAATTAATGAAGAAGTTGTTCTAGGTACAACAATATATCCACATAATAATATTCAAACTGTATAATTTAATTCATTCATACCAATATTCGGGTTTATCCATTGCATTCGCACAAACTATTCTTCCTTTCGGATATTCTTCAAGTCCTTTAGAGTTCAATGACTGTACCATCCACGCATTGGATTGATGTGGTTGTAATGTGTACGGTGGCATGAACCCGAACCCTGACGCATTCGGCACAAACCCGAACCTAGGATAATATCTTTCATGCCCTAGAACAAACACTAACTCAGCACCCATTTCATGTAACCTTTTCAGTCCTTCCTCAACTAAACTTGATCCTATACCCTGACCTTGATACTCCGGTCGTACTGCTATTGGTGCTAGTATATAAGTAAAAGGAGAAGGTTCATTCGATTCAATTAAAGCTTTAGTGAACAATATATGTCCTACAGGAACCTCATCTTTGAATGCTAGAAGTGATAGTATAGGTTTTGCACTTTGATCATCTAAAAGGTCAAGTACAAGTTGTGGTTCCACTTCACTCCCAAAAGCTTTCCTCTCGATCATCATGATAATTTCCGTATCAAAATCATCTGATTCACGAACATGATTGTTCTGATCACTGTTCATATCATATCAACAAAGTATGTTAATCTTCACAACTTATAACAGTTACTGAGCATATATTCTAAACTTTTGGATAAAAGTTAAATCCAGTTAATATACACCTTATTCTTTCGCAATCTTTAAATTACATATTGAGAATTAAGTCAAATCATTAGAGATTAGATTACATTTAGACTAAATTCATTTGAATAAGGAGATAATTATGGCAAAAGCACAAGTAAAACACTGTACATCATGTGCAGTAACTCTTGCAGATAACGGATTTGTAAGGTTCCCATGTCCCAACTGTGGAGCTGAACTAGGAAGATGTGTCGACTGCAGACAACAGAGTAACGTATACTATTGTCCATCCTGCAATTTCAGGGGACCTTAAATTAAGAGAGGTATTTTTATGGGTAAAGTAGCAGCAACTATCAAGATCATGCCAGAAGGTGTTGAGACCGATCTTAAGGAACTAGAAGAGAATATTAAAGCCGCTGTACCTGAAGGAGCTGAATTCTATACTGCTGAAGAAAAACCAATAGCTTTTGGAATAAAAGCATTGATGGTAGTAGTAATGGTTGGTGACCTTGAAGGTGGTACTGAAAAAGTGGAAGATGCGTTCCAGAAAGTACCCGGTGTTGAAAGTATACAAGTGGTCGAAGTCGGTAGACCTATTTGAACACCATCTTAATTAATTGAATTTATTCAATTATTTTCTTTTTTTGCATACATTGTTCAACTCACAAAACGGAGTTCCTTCCGTGAGGGAGGGTCGTTGACTAAATCCTTTCCTTTAGTTTAGGGCTTGTAGATCAGGGGTAGATCGTCATGTTCGCAACGTGAAGGCCGCGGGTTCAAATCCCGCCGAGTCCACTGAAAATCTTTATATAATTTCCTCATATCTCTCATATATCAAATAGCACACAATGTTAAAGCAAATACCGTTTTTCTTATGTTTCCCGAAAGCTTTATTGAAATCTGGGTTTCATAAATAAAAAGATGCTTTTGGCCATGCAATATCTCTTACCATTGTCAGCGACCGTGCCTCGAGATCCTTTGCCCAGCCATTATTTGAATTTCTGGCTTCCCATACATGGACCATGTATTTTCCTACGCGTTGTCAATGATTTTCTGACTGGCCACGTTATCTGAGATGCAAACTTTAACCATTAATTCAGTTGTTGTGGTCCATGAAACAATGACCCTGCCAATTTCATTGTTTAGTCTTCATAATAGTCACAATCATGTCAATTGACACGAGGACAAATGCGAACAACTGTTTTATTTAGTGATTCAACTGCGTTGTTTGCTTCAGAAGCTGGTACTCCCCATACATTTTTGTTAAAGGAGTCTAATCGAAAGGCAGTGCCTCCGATTATTACCATTAGATACTATTGAGTGTATGTGAACAATATAAAAAGTTTATGTGAAAATTCTTGTACATCCACCCTCGGAATAACTTATCACACATTTTTATTAAAGATAACATCATTATAATATATAAAAACTAGAATATGAGAATAAAATGGATAGAAAACCAATTGTTCATTTGGATATTGAAAAGGTCATAGAAATACATGACTATATTATAGAATTTGACAAAATGCTTAATCCAGATGATTATTTGCCGGGAATACATGAAATTGGTTCTTTGGAAGCTTTGTTTGAGTGGAGGATTCGTCATGAGAATGATGTGTTTAGAAATGCAGCACTATCTCTTGAATCAATCACTTGCCGGCATGCTTTCAGAAATGGAAATAAAAGAACGGGGTTTGCAGTAGCCTATATTTTGCTGGAAGCAGAAGGATATAAAATAATTGCTACCGAAGATGAACGTGTTCAGTTTTGTTAAAAATTGCAAGGTATGAAGAAGACATTGATTTTATTGAAAATTGGCTAAGAGCGAACACAATAAAGATGGGTAAATTAGAATTTATGTTTAATTGGATGCTGAAAAGGAAAAAAGTAGGCCTTATTTATCTTTTCG
>Ga0207421_10007045_pt1 | contig 12093 bp, 13 predicted proteins | sample SodLakKL_010_SED_4_FD_187542 | JGI IMG/M metagenome (GOLD analysis project Ga0207421, IMG submission 187542) | Alkaline sediment microbial communities from Lake Tanatar, Kulunda Steppe, Russia - 8KL_010_SED (SPAdes) (version 2) | ecosystem: Environmental > Aquatic > Non-marine Saline and... | reverse complement strand
AAAATTTACACCATGCTTCTGGCAAGCTTGAACCACCTCCGCAGGCCTGTCTTGCTTCTTGTATTACTAATCCCAAATGAACAACAGTTGCCCTGTTTTATTAACCAAATACCCACACCACACCCAGCGCTGCAGCCATCGCTCCCAGGGTCATGACCATCAGCCTGTACAACACCACATGAAGGGGCACCTTAAAGTACTCCACCGTAAGAATGGGGCAAAGGTGCAGCGGGGATATTATATACCCCATGAGGGAACTCAAGTATATCAACCCCAAAAACGGCCAGGCTTCCGCTCCCCCGGGGAGCAAGGGCATTAGCAACGGCAGGGAAAGCGCCACGGCCGCTATATGGTGGCCTATAAAAATACCGGTCAGGTAAGGTATAACCAGGGCAATTACCATGACAGGAATACCATAGACTTCCATTAAATCTGCCGCCATATCCAGCATCCCGGAAGCTTCAACCAGCTCTTTAAACAAAAGGACCCCGGGGATGGTTAAAAGTATGTTACCCTTGACCCCGGTTTTTAATGCCTGCAGCCTGAGGCCCGCTTCTTTCTTTAATTCCTTCCGCGGCAAATTCTGAAACAGGGCTACCAGTACCCCTGCGGCCAGGCCGGTAAAGTAAGGCCATCCGGTAACCAGCGGCACTGCCAGGGCAACCAGGATGGGAAATATACTGGCCCCAAAAGCAAAAAGGTGGTAAATCCTTGAACTGCCGCCGCTTTCTGTTTCTTTTTTCCCCTTCGCCATGCTTTTCTCAACCGGCACTTTGTTAAAAATTTGCCAAAAACTCTGACCAAAAGCTATAATAAAAGGAATTACCGAAAACCCCAGCAAAGAATGCAAAGAAACTTCACTCATCTCCAAAACAGTGATAAATCCCGGGTACAAAGGAAAAACAAAATACAGTATGTGGCGGTAAAACACGTTAGCCAGGACCATGGGTACCGCACCCATATTAATATCTTCGCCCACCTCTTTCACCAGCGGAGCAGACAGGTAGGCTCCTCCCGGTATAGGCATAAGGCCAATAAAAGCCGGAATTGCGGCTACCAAAAAGCGGGTATCCTTTATAAGCTTTTTTAAGGCAGAAATTGCGGCGTTTATACTTCCGTTATAATAAAGCACTTCCCCCAGCAATCCGATACCCAGAACCGCCAGAACCAGGTTATGGGTAACGCTGTCCGTAAGCATAACCCGGAAGGAATGCCATACTTCTCCTGCTGAAAAAAAGCTCAAAACCGCCATCACCGGCAATGCAGTCCATACAGAAAGGCTTAAATACCAGCCCCGTCGCAAAAGAACAATTATTACCGCCAGTGAAACCGGTACAGCTATTAACTGTAGTATATTTTTTACCACGTCCATTTCCGACATTTATCTTCATCCTTGTTTGCTTCTGGTTTTGTGTTTCTTGTTTCTTTTTCTTGTTTCTTGTTTTTCATGTTTCTTGTTTCATGTTTCTTGCCTCTTTCTTTTTGCTTTTTGAAAGCATTTAACCTACAAACCCATCAAAACCCTTTCCACCAGGATTAAAATTAAAAGCAAGGCCAGGGGAGAGAGATCTATATAGCCCATCTCCGAGCGAACCGGGGGGATTGCGCTTCGCAAGGGTTTTAATAAAGGCTCGGTTAAAACATAAAGGTATTTGTATATTTCACTCACTACGGGGTGGGACTGCCCGGCGGAACGGAAAAAGGAAAGTATTATCCGGGCCAGCAGCACCCAGCGGAATATCCGCAACAAATACATTATAATTTCTTTTATTTCTTCCGGCATAACTGTTCACCACCTTAAAATAAACTCAAATCTCATCTTTAATCTTTAACCTTTAACCTTTAACTTTTAACTTTAATCTTTAATCTTTAAATCTTAATATGTAACTACTCAGGTTTATGGTAACAAGTACCTTATCACTCTGGCTATAAATTATCCTATACCGACAAAACAGCAACCAACCAACAAAAAAGCAACTACACTCTTTAGTTTTTACTGCTGCAGTTGAATCAATAATAACATAATTACCAATAAAGAACTAACCGGGCTTACAAATACGGTTTTGACACTGTCCCCTGCTTTCTTCCCCTACTCCCGGGGGCCAAACAGTGCGGTGCCGATACGCAGCATGGTGGCACCTTCTTCTACCGCCACCGGAAAATCATTGGTCATACCCATGGAGAGTTCCCGCAGCTCAAGACCCGTTACCGCCAGGCTGTCTCTCAACTCTCGCAGGCGGCGGAATACCGGCCTTACTTCCTCCGGGTCTTCCACATAAGGAGCCATGGTCATCAATCCCTCTATATTTAGAGCTTCCCAGCGGTGCACTTCATCCAGGAAATCCTTTAATTCCCGGGGCTCCAGCCCGTGCTTGCTATCCTCCCCGGAAACATTCACCTGCACCAGCGCACGAACCGGCTGGCGGATTTCTCCGGATAAATGTTCCGCCTGCTTTTGTAATTCCCGCGCCAGGCTGTATCGGTCCAGTGAATGTATTAAAGAAAAATACCTGGCCGCTTCTTTTGCCTTGTTAGTCTGCAGGTGGCCTACAAAATGCCAGGTAATACCCTCGGGAAGCTGTTCAATTTTAGGCACCGCCTCTTGTATCCTGTTTTCCCCCAGGTCGGTTATATTTAACTCCAGGGCCTGCTTTATCGCGTCGGGAGAAAATTTTTTGGTGACCGCTATAATTTTTACTTTCTCCGGGCTCCTGCCTGCCCTGCTGCAGGCCAGGGCAATCTGTTGATTTATTTTCTGCAAGTTTTTCCCTATCACTTTTATATCCACCTCGCTTACTCCAGCCTTTGGCCTTCCTCTACCAGTCCGGGTGTGGTTATAACCATGGAATAGGGAGCAGGTCCTTCCACTACGTAAACTCCTTCCCTGGAATAAAGAATTTCTACCGGCTTATAATTTACCACCCCGCCCCGGTTTATGTACACACCTTTTTCCCCTTCTAGTTCTACAAGCGACTCCTCCGGCACCAGTACACCTTCGTGTTCGCGGTAATAAAGGCGCGCCACAGCCCTTCGCACTTCGGTGTAACCTTCCAGCTCCCGGTCTATGCTAAAGGTAAAATAGTACCTGTCTTTCCCTTCCGGCCGGGATATATCTACTATTTCTCCTTCTACTTCCTTCCCTTGCCCAAATGCAAATTCTAAATCCATGCGTTCCTTTTCCGCAACCTTTTTACCGGTATCACCGTCCAGCGCTGCGCTGAAATACCATTCCCACCCCCTTACTATCTTAAACAGGGGATCTCCCTGTGTCACCTCAATACGGGAACCGTTTTCCGCAGGTTTTTCTCCCCCACCTTCCAACCCCTCTACGGCTGTGTTGGAAGCGGGCAGGTAATTATAAGGGTAATTACCGGGACCGTAAGCTTCCATTCCATCTACCCGGTAAGACAACACCCCGGGTTTAAAAGTAGTTAAATCCAGGCTGGGAAACAGCTCAGCCATTGACCCTTCTGAATAAGGGTGCCGCACTCCGTTTTCCAGGCGGGAAATAACCGCCGCGTAATTTTTATCTCCCGGGAGGCTTCCATTTAAAAACCCGCTGTCGGGAAATGTTTCCCTGTTGTCGCCTTGCTCTTTAAACAGTGTGCCGGCTTTTTCTCCCACGGAGATCCTTTCCCCGGCCGGTCCCGATTTCACAAATACACCACTGCGAGGCGCGTGCATAACTTCTTCATCCCTGGAAACCAACCCTTCCACGTCCACATAACTTCTCAGCGATCCCGGTTCCGCGGTTTCCATCTGCAGCCGGTAAGAAAACAGCCACGAACTTATCCAGTGGTAACCCAGGTACACCAAAAGGACAGCTATTAGCAGTACGATTAATCTATACAGGGCTTTTTCCAGGCGGGGAAGGTAAGTACGGCCCCCGCCCTTAACTACTCCCAGGCGTTTTTTCTTTTTCGGCATGACTACCCACCTACTATTCCAAAACAATAAACCCCATCATGCGCCCGGTTTTCCCCCTGTCCCTGCGGTAAGAATAAAACAGGGAGGGATAACAGGAGGTACACCAGCGGGAGATATCAATGTTTTCCTCCCGCAGACCGGCCTCCCGGAACTGCCTGCGGGTCACCTCTTCCAGATCCACATGGAAAGAACCGGTTTCCGGATTTCTACGCAGGTATTCCTCACTACTCCACCCCCGGGCGCGAAAAGCTTCCGCTACTTCATCTCCCACCTCAAAACAGCTGAAACATATACAGGGCGACACTGCAGCTTTCAGCCCGGGGGGAGAGGCAAAATACCTGGCGGCCATCTCCCGGACCAGTCGGTAAGCCATGCCTTCCAGTACCCCCCGCCACCCGGCATGAGCCATGCCGATTGATCTTCCTTCCGGGTCCACCAGGTAGAGAAGCAGGCAGTCCGCGGAATAAAAAGTAAGAACCACCTGCCTGCAACCGGTAACCAGGCCGTCAGCCCCGGACAAGGAATTGCCTGGATAGGCCCCCTTGCCCCGGTCTTCCCCTTCCACGGAAGTTACTAAAACACCGTGGACCGACTCCCCGGACACGGCATAGTTTAAATCCAGGTCCATCGCCTCCAGGAAACGGCGGCGGTTTTCCATTACCTGGGACAAGCTGTCACCCGATTTCAGGCCCGTATTTAAGGAAGCGTACACGCCTTCGCTTATACCGCCCTTGCGAGTGGAAAAACCATGCAGAACACCGCCTGTTTGTCTTAAAAGAGGGGACTGAAGATACTCTATTTCATTTTTTTTCTTTAACACAAAACCTTTCATGAGCCCCGCCTTCTCCTGCTGCCTCTATTAAGCGGCCGGATAAAACCCCATCAGGCCGAAGCAACAATTTCCCCGGATGCCAGGGTTACCGGGTACCCTTCCTTCAGCGAAGCAGCCACGTCAATAATCCTCTGGTTGGAAGACCCCCGGTACGGCAGGGATAAATCCCTTTTTTCCTCTATATAAGGCCCGTCAACAAGCACTGAGGCGGATTCCAGGAGATTAAAAGTATGATGATGGCCAGGTTTGCTTTCCTCCAGCAGGCTTTCCCAGGTATAACCGGTAAACACTATTAAATCCAGCCCCCTGGACCGTATCTCCCTCCCCAGGAGCCACAGGGGGTAAGCCTGCAAGAAAGGCTCGCCACCGGTAAAAGTAACCCCGTGAATTCCTCTTTTTTTCTCCAGGATTTCCAGCACCTCTGCAACCTGCATCTCCGCTCCGCCCCGGGGATCCTGCGCCTCCGGGTTGTGGCATCCCGGACACTTTATAGGGCAGCCCTGGGCAAAAAGCACGAATCTTATCCCCGGACCGTCTACTACGCTTTCTTCTTTTATCCCGTAAACCCTTATTACCGTATTATTACCTTTATTATCCACCCAGAGTCTCCCCTCCCATAAAATGAGGTGCGCGCTTTTTAAGCTCGGCTTTCTTGCTGTCGTTAAACCTGTCTTCCGTGGAAAGATAACCGGTAATTCTTCTTATCCGACGTATCTGGCTGCTGCCGCAGTAGGGGCAGTGATGGTCAATAACGCCGCTGTGAGCACAGTTAAAACATTCGTCTACCGGGTAGTTAATGCCCCCGTAACCTACATCGGAATCATACATGTGCCGCACAATCTTTTCTACAGCCTCTATATTATGCAAGGGCGGGGCTTCCAGTTCCACGTAACTAATGTGCCCCCCGCTGCTCAAGCGGTGGAACTTCCCTTCCACGGAAATCTTGTCAAAAATGGACATGGCGTAATTAACGGGTACATGAAAGGAGTTGGTGTAAAACTCTTTGTCACTTATGCCGGGAATTATGCCAAATTTTTCGCGGTCTATTTCCACAAAACGGCCAGCCAACCCTTCCGCGGGGGTAGCGTAAAGAACAAAGTTCAGGTCAAATTCTTCTGAAAACTGGTCCATACGGCGTTTCATATGCTCCACAATATTATAAGCCACCCCTGCGGCTTCTTCATCTTCGCCGTGGTGCCGCCCGACCAGGGCACAGGTTGCTTCCGCCAGCCCGATAAAACCAATGGAAAGAGTGCCGTGTTTGATTACCTCCCGTATGCTGTCTTCCGGGGACAGCTGTTCAGAATCCAGGTAAAGCTGTTGCCCCATCAGAAACGGAAGGTCGCTGGCTTTCAGGCGGGAAAGAACCTCAAACCGGTGCACCAGCTGCCGCGCGCCCAGGCGCATCAAGCGGTCCAGTTCCACAAAAAACAGTTCCAGGTCACCCTTGCTTTTCAGGGCCAGGCGGGGCAGGTTAAGAGTAACCGGCGCTATGTTACCACGCCCCGCGGAGATTTCCGCTCCATGCCGGTTAGTGATGGTGCGGGTACGGCACCCCATGTAAGCCGGCTCTTCCCCGTAAGGCTGGTTTAAAGAGCTGTCCATAAAACTAAAGGTGGGATTCAAGCGCCGGGCAGCCACTTTTAAGGCCAGCTGGAAAAGGTCGTAGTTGGGATCCCCGGCCTCCATATTTATTCCCTTCTTCAAGCGGAAAACCAGGTTGGGAAATATGGGGTTTTCCCCTCTTCCAAGGCCCTTGCGGAAAGCTTCCAGCACCGCGCGAATAACATGGCGTCCCTCCTTAGAAGTGTCCGTTCCCAGGTTTATGGAGGAAAAAGGCACCTGAGCACCCGCCCGGCTGTGCATGGTGTTCAGGTTATATATAAGGCCTTCCATGGCCTGAAAGATCTCTTCGTACTCGGGCTGATGCTTCAAGTTGCGGACAACCTTACCCAGACTGTAATCAAAATGGGGGAAACTCTGTCCGCCGTACATGTCGTTCTGGTTGCTCTGCAGGATTATTGCGGCCTGCGCCGCGGCAGATGCTATCCTCTGGGGAGGCCTTATAAAACCGTGGCCGGTGTTAAAACCTTTTAACAGCAAATCAGCCATATCAATCTGCAGGCAGTTAAGGGTTTTGCTGTAATAATCCAGGTCGTGGATATGTATGTCGCCTTCCAGGTGAGCCCGCGCGTACTCATCGGGAACCATGTTGCTCAAGTAATATTTTTTGCTTGCAGCCATGGCAATCTGCAGCATCTTGGCCGAGGGCGAATTGTTTATGTTGGCATTCTCGCGGTTGGTTTCTACCAGTATCTCCTTTACCGCATCCATCAGCTCGGACCTTCCTTCCCGGATGCGGGTACGCCTGTCCCGGTAAAGAATATAGGCTTTTGCCGTACGGGCATGTCCATTCTCTATAAGCACTTTTTCCACCACATCCTGGAGAGCTTCCACTTCCGGGATAACCCCGTTAAAACCCTGTTCACGGAGATACCTTATTACCTGGTAAGTTAATCCTTCTGCTGTTTCACGGTTGCTGCCTCCAACTGCCTGCGCCGCCTTGAAAATGGCGTCGGTGATCTTCTCCGGGTAGAAAGGAGTCACCCTGCCGTCCCTCTTCCTTATTTTGGTAAAATAAGGATATTCAGCCATTATCGCCTCCTGTGCTCCCAAACCGCTTTCCGGGCTTACTTGTTTAGTAGCTTTTTCCTCCAACCAGCATCCTCCTCCTGTTTAATTATTGCTTATAACTTTCAGGCGGTTGTGTTTGCCGCCTTCTCCCGGAATAAACCCGGACCATCCGCAACTTACCTACTTGATCCACAATTACTTAATTAATCCGGTTCACTCATCCTGTCCAGCTCTTCTTTAAAAGAGTTAATATCTTTAAACTGGCGAAAAACAGAAGCAAACCGCACGTAAGCAACTTCATCTATAAAACGCAGGCGGGATAAAACCAGGGCGCCTATCCTGTCCGCGGGCACCTCCCGGGGGTATAAACTCTGCACTTCCTGCTCAATATGCTCCACTATTTCTTGCAGGGCAGATATGGAAACATCTCTTTTTTCCGTAGCCCGTAGCAATCCCGCCAGTATTTTGTTCCCGTCCCATACTTCCTTTCTGCCGTCCCGTTTTATAACCATAATCGGCTCTTCTTCCACTTTTTCCATGGTAGTAAACCGCTTCTGGCAGCTCAGGCATTCCCTCCTCCTGCGGATAACCCTTCCGTCTTTAATGGAGCGGGAATCTGTGACCCTGCTTTCCATTTCCCTGCAGTAAGGACACTTCATATGGGAACGATACCTTTCTACAATATTTTCATTATACTTTAAATTATAATACAATATGTAGTATTGTAAAGCTCCCTCAACCCCGGTTTAAAGGATGCTATTTTTTAATTTCTCAAGCTTATGTTTACTTGTTCTTTTTTTCTCTGGTGTAACCCTCCTCGGGGTAATCTACCAGGATAGTATCCACCCCTATTTTGACAATTTTCTCCCAGGGAATGATATAATCCCGTGAACCGGAAAACTTCCCCAGAACTCCTCCCGCGGAGGGTACAATTATGCTTTTAACCATCCCCTTTTCCAGGTCTATGTCCAGATCAACGATGGCGCCCAGCCTGCGCCCGTCGTTTACATTAACCACATCCCGGTCGCGTAGTTCAGAAATTTTAATCATGGGATTTTCCCCTCTCCTGCGCCTCCTTCATTTCCGGAAGGGTTCGCTTAACATATTATACTAACTCCAGTAAAGCCAATATGCTAGCCCTGCAGCGAAAGATTTAAATAAAGAACAATCCCGATGTTCCCGATATCACTGGTGCCGCCGATGCCGCCAGTATCCCCGGTATCTCCATTGTCCCCGGTGTGATAAAAGCACCCCTCAAGGGGTGCTTTTTTTTACACTGTTGAGCCCCTGCAAGTACAGGGGAAGGTAGGAAGGCTGTATCAAGAAACGTTCGTCATTTTTTATTTGCTCTTTTTCACAGCAGATTAAATTGTTAAAATTATAAGCTACTATTGCTTCCCTTTCTTCTACTTCTCCGCCACCCGTTCCGCCACCCGTTAGGACCAGGGCTGCGGCAAACAAAACCAACCCCAATACCACTACGGTTTTCCTGTACCTCATGTAACACCCCCCTTTTATGCTTCATTGTATCTGCCGTTTTAGCTGGATCAGCGCGGACTTCTCCAGGCGGGAGACCTGGGCCTGCGAAATACCTATCTCTTCGGCCACCTCCATCTGGGTTTTTCCCCGGAAAAAGCGCAGGGTAAGGATATGCCTTTCTCTCTCGCCCAGCCTGGTTAATGCTTCTTTAATAGACAGGTTTTCCAGCCATTTTTCATCGATATTCTTCTCATCGCTTATCTGGTCCATCACGTAAATAGGATCCCCGCCGTCCTGGTAAATTGGCTCAAACAGGGACACCGGTTCCTGGATGGCGTCCAGGGCAAAAACTATTTCTTCCCGGGAAAGATTAAGCTCCGAGGCTATTTCACCCACGGAAGGATCACGGGAATATTTGTTGGCAAGATTATCCCTGACCTGCAGTACCCGGTATGCAATATCCCTCAATGAACGGCTAACCCTGATGGTATTGTTGTCGCGCAGGTATCGGCGTATTTCCCCAATTATCATGGGTACGGCATAAGTAGAAAATTTCACCTTCTGCTCCAGGTCAAAATTATCAATAGCCTTCATCAACCCTATACACCCTACCTGGAAGAGGTCATCCACATTTTCGCCACGGTTGTTGAACCTCTGTATGACGCTCAAAACTAGCCTCAGGTTTCCGCTAATTAGCTGTTCTCTGGCCGACTGGTCGCCGTTTCTCAGGCGCAAAAAAAGCTGGTGCATTTCGTCGTTGGACAATACCGGGAGTTTAGAAGTATTGACACCACAAATCTCAACTTTATTCATGGTACCTTACCTCCGCATTTTTTGACAGGCTAACTAAAGTATTTCCTGAAGCTTATTTTTTATGCGGAGGCACGCGCTATCTTTTTATTCCATTTTGTACCTGCCCGACCTTAATTAACCCGGGAAGTTACTCCATTTTTTTGATCTCTTTTTTTAACCTGTGCATTATTCTTTTCTCCAGGCGGGAAATATAGGATTGAGATATTCCCATCATACCTGCTACTTCTTTTTGTGTTTTTTCTTTTTGCCCCTGCAGGCCAAATCTCAGCTCCATTATGCGGCGTTCCCGGTCATTTAACTTTTCCATGGCCAGGTAGAGCAGCTTTTTTTCTACTTCAAATTCGATATTTTTTATAATTAAATCGCTCTCGGTACCCAAAATATCGGAAAGAAGAAGTTCGTTACCGTCCCAGTCAACATTAAGGGGTTCATCGAAAGACACCTCCATGCGGACTTTGTGGTTGCGACGCAAAAACATAAGTATTTCGTTTTCAATACACTTGGAAGCGTAAGTGGCCAGCTTGATGTTTTTATGCGGATCAAAAGTTCTTACAGCTTTAATCAGACCAATAGTGCCTATAGAAGAAAGATCGTCGATGCTAACTCCTGTGTTTTCAAATTTTCTGGCTATGTAAACCACAAGCCGGAGGTTGCGCTCAATTAATTCGCTGCGCACCTCATCATCCCCTTCTTTAAGCCTATCCAAAAGACAAGATTCTTCTTCCAGGCTCAGGGGAGGCGGCAGGGTTTCACTGTTGTTGATATAGTAAAGGTACTGACGGTAAGGAAGCCCCAGCAGGGACATAAATCGAAAATACAATATTTTTACCCTCAAACGAACCAACAACCACTTCTTCCACAAAATATCTTTACCCCCTAAAAATAAATTTTTATTACCATTTCCGCCGGACCACTGTTAGCCCTTTTCTCATAAGCAAGTCCCGGCAGCTGACTTTTGAGTATCAGCCTGCCATCTGCATAACTTCCGGCGGCATTAAAGCCTGGATTTCCTCAGCGCAGCCAAAAGATTTTTTATACACACCAACCGCTACCCGGGAACTTATTTCCCTGCCGTTTTCTCCGCTGAATACCACCACTTCATCAGGGCGAAAACCCAGCAGCATTTCCTGTGCACCCCCTATAGCGGCAAAAGGAATCAGGTAAAATCTCCTGGCTTCAGGGTGCCCGGATATTTCTTCCAGCACTTTAACCGGGTCGAATTCTTTTTCCAACCCGGTTAAACTCAGGCCGTGAGGCCAAAGTTCTTCCAGTTCCCGGTAGTCGATCAATATCACAGGTTTTTGGGCAAAAGGGTCCCGGAGGCGGTTACCGGTATCCATCAGGGCAGATACGGTTTTCTGGCATTCACCCAGCCTGATTTTTATACTGGCCTTTAACGCTCCCTGCCAGCTTTTATCTTCCAGGTAGGGGCGAAATACCCGAATAAGTGAATATATTAAAAGACACCCTCCTGCAAGCCACCATACGTTAACTTCCGTGCGACCCGCCTCCCCTGCCGCATTTATCAGCAGTGCTTCCAGAAGGCCTCCCAGCAAAAATGCAGCAAAAAAAGTTGTCCCCGTTAAAAACACCAGTTCCCTCACCTTAACCGGGTAAAACGCCACCAGCACCATGAGCAGCGGGGCAACTACAATTAAAAACCGCTCCAGGTAAATATTCCAGTTCCAGCTACCCCATAAAACCGCCAGAAGCGTCCCTGCAGCCGCCCCGGCTAATAGTTTTTTCCAGGAACTTTCGCGTTTATTTATTATGGAGGCTATCCACAGGAGGAAACTATTCATGCCCAGGTTTACTATAAAAAATATATCCAGGTACATACAGCTTATCCCTGCCTCCCCTGCAAAAACATTATTTTATACATATGAATTAAAACCTTCCGGTATGATTGATTATATACCAGCAGTAATATAAAGTCTGTCAAACCATGGGAGAAGTACATAAAAAAAAAGGCTCAAAATACAGCCTTTTTTAACATTCTTCCCCTGCCCTCGTGCCCTTGCTTCTTTCTTCTGGAACCAGGCAGCACCAATACCAATGCAGGCACTTTTTAACCCTGCAGCGTCTCGCCTTTTACGACGCTGCAGGGTTGGCTTTGAGCCAGGGAAAACTGTCAGCTACCCCAACCAGACTTTTCGAAGCTTACCTCCTTCAGCTATTGCTTCCGGCCTGCTGCCTTCTTTGCCTGCGCTTAACCACATCTGTTACCAGAATGCAGCCCAAGGCTAAGTACTGGTGGTTGGCTAGTCCTTGCCAGACGGGATTCCCACCCGCTCAACACGTTGCAATTTCACGGCGCACTCCCCGTGTCTTATGCGACAAAAGAACCGTCCCCGTGTCTTACCCGTGTCTTACCCTAATTTTCCATCGGCCTGTTCATCTTTTTCCGG
>Ga0207421_10007042_pt1 | contig 12093 bp, 8 predicted proteins | sample SodLakKL_010_SED_4_FD_187542 | JGI IMG/M metagenome (GOLD analysis project Ga0207421, IMG submission 187542) | Alkaline sediment microbial communities from Lake Tanatar, Kulunda Steppe, Russia - 8KL_010_SED (SPAdes) (version 2) | ecosystem: Environmental > Aquatic > Non-marine Saline and... | reverse complement strand
GTCCACCTCGTAGTCCGTACCCGCCTCGATATCCGCCCCGGCATCTGCTCGGTCTGGATAAGTAAGTAGCTCGATCCCCGCTCCGTCTGCGTCGGCGTCGTCCCAGATGTAGCGCGCCCGAAGCGTCCCGCTTCCCTCCCGGCGGGGCTCTATCACCACCGTCATCTCTTTCTGCTCGCCTTCCTCGACTTCGACCAGCTCCGGTCCGAAGCGCCCCACGAGCAACCGTTCCCCGGTTTCAGGGTTCGCCTCCGAAAGCGCCTCCACCACCAGGTTCCAGCTCCCCACCGGCACGGCTATTGGATCGGGGCTCGCCTCATCCGCCTCCCACTCCGCGGTGACGTCGTCCCATCCCTCCCGGGTCAACTCTACCCGGTAGCGCACCGTCGCCTCCTCCATGGCGCCTTCCCCCGGAAGAATCGTGTACCGCGGCCCCTCGTCGCTCCCCGGAAGACGTACCACCACGTAGCCGGTTCCATCCGCGTCGCCGTCCTCCGCCTGCCCCAGAAACGCGTTGGAGCAACTCAACGCAGCAACCGCAATGAACGCCGCCACTACCGCCCATCCCATTGCACTCCGCAATCCCTTCACTTTTGTCTCTCCTCTTTGACCCAGATGCACATAGCCTCTTGCCCCAATCCACGCCGATCCCGCTATCCGCAATGACTGTCCATCCGGGACTCCCAACGGATCCCTTGTGCCTCGTACTGCTTCGTATCAAACCGCTCTTTCTATCATACCACTTCCGATTTCGCTTTCCACCTCAACTCCTTGCATTGCGTTATACGGAGCACGTTTGTCGTCCGCATATCCCTGCGCTCGGCCCTTGTGGTTGACGCACCGAGCCGGCCGACCTCCAAGAGAGCTCTTCCGGCCCGACGGCGGAGCCCGCCGGGTCGAAACTGCGCACGCCCGGCGCCCCCTGCCCTCGCCGCCCAGGGAGGAGGCGGCGACCCACGGCGCCGCCCTATCCGCGCTAATGCTGTGCCGGACCAAGTACCCCGAAATCGAACGGGTCGCCCGGCGGATCGAGATTCACCTCCGGCTGGAACACCTGCCAGCCCATACCCGTGATGTCGTCGAACGCCACGAGGCGCGAATAGACCCCGTAGTCGGGTTCCCAGACCTCACGCCAATCCAGCACCACAAGGCGCTCCTGCTCGGTTCCCGCAAACCACACCGGCCCCAGGAATTCTTCCACCTGTGGCGCATCGGGCTCCTGTGCCCGCGTACCGAAGCTTCCCTCGAGCTCGAAGCTCACGGGATCCAGACTGAAGACCAGATGCTCTTCACCCTCCGGGCCGGACGCGCTGTACTCATCCATAACGATGTAGACCGACTCCTCGTGGTAGCGGACATCCACCGGCGGGAATTCCAGCTGGAAACTCTCCATCTCGCCCTGGAAGCGCGCCTGGACCTCCCCCGTATCCGGATCCAACCGGGCCACTCCGCAATAGTACGAGAAGTCCGGATCGCCGAAGAGTTCTTCGCCGTAGCCGGTCACATACAGATCCCCGGTATGCGGGTCCACCTCCAGTCCGGTGACCTCCGCATCGCCCGGCAGAGCAACCGGATCCGGTTCGCTCCAGCCCGGCTGCCAACGAAACAGCTCCGGTACGAGATCATAGCTCATAGGAGCCGCCGCATAGTAGAGATAGTCGCGCTCCACGTCGTACGCCACGCGGTTCCCGACGAACACCTCCACAGTCTCGGTATGCCACTCCGAGAAGTCCAACGTCTCCTCCACCTCGGCACTCTGAATACCGTTTTCCACCTCTCCGGTCGGCACAACCAAGAATCCCGTGTGCACGGGGTAATACGGGTCCGGCTCCTCTTCAACACCTCCCACCACCAGAACTCTCCCGTTGCTCGCCGGTACGACCGCGACGGGATAGAACGGCTCGATCGGATCGCCGTTCTCCTGCAGTTCGAGCTCCCGCCAGTTGTCCCCCACCATGTCGTCCATCAGGACGATTCGGCCGTTTCCCGCATCCGGGATCATGATCGCTTGTGCAAGCGCGTCGTCCACCACCGAGAACACAAACCCGGCCGAATACTCCTCGCCGTCGCGCTCAACGATAACCGTGACGGTGTGGTCACCGAGCCACAACTGATCGGTTCCGATGTCCACTTCCCGTCCGGTGCCGTCCTCGGTCTCTTCTCCGTTGATATCTTCTCCGTTGAGCAACCAGCGGTAGCTGTCAAAAGCTTCCACAACCGACACGGAGAACGTCGCGCCGCGGTTGACCCGGACCTCGCCGGTCAAGTCTACTGTGTCACCCTCCGGGTTCTCGTAGGTATAATCGAGTTCCACATCCGCGGCGAGATCGCTCAGCTCGATCGTTATCGCCACCCCGGGAAGCTCGAGCCCGTACCGCTCCCGCAGCAGCTCCTCCACGCCCTCACGTGACGTGCTCATCTCGATCGAGACTTGGCTAACGGCCTCGCTCTTTCGGAAGGTGACCGCACCCCACGCCCCGCGCCATACCGCGTCTTCGGCGTCGGTTGCGGCGTACGCCAGAAGAAGGTAGTCGGTCCCACGGAGCATCGCGTCGAACTTCACCGACCCGGCCGTTTCCCCTTCTACGGAGAAGAGCCGCTCCTGACACCGGCCGGACGACTCGAGCGCTCCAGCCGAATCGGCGGATCCGTGCGCGATCTCCCTCACCCGACGGCGATGCGTCTCGTTTTCAGCCTCCAGAAGCTCCTCGCACAGCACGAGGAAGTGAATATCGAAGTCAACGCGGGCCGGCTCGCCCTGCTCCGATAGCCGCGGCAGCCGGACTTCGACCTGCAGTTCCGCCGAACCACGATCGCCGCCGTCAAACGGCCCCAAGCATCCGGCAAGCAGGAGCCCACAAACGGTGATTGTCCACCACGCAGCCGGCCGCCGTACTGACTGCGTGAGCCACCGGCAAGACGGACGAACGGGCACCCTCGGGCCGGGCACCAAGAACCATCTCAAACTACTGTTCACAGCGGACTCCTGTCACATTGTTATAGCGTTCGTTCATCAACAACTGCTATCATATCACCACATATTCCGGTTGTCCGTTCACCACACTGCGGAATGGAACATTTTTTCTAGTTCTGCCGCGGTTCTTGAGACTGCCCTCTATGATGCCGGATGCCGGGTACGCGCAGTACGTCGGCCTCTCCGTCCAGGCGGGAGTATTCGAGCAGAACAGCACGGCAGCACGCGTCTCACTCCTTGACCGACCCCAACACGATTCCCTTCACGAAGTAGCGCTGGAGAAACGGGTACACCATGAGAATCGGGATCGTCGCCACGAAAAGCTGTGCCAACACGAAAGTACGGTCGGAGACCCGTTGTAACAGGTCGATATCCGCCATCGTGACTCGCGCAAAGTCGATGTTCTGTAGCAGCTGCCGGAGATATGTTTGAAGGGGCCACTTGTAGTAGTCGTTCAGATAGATCGATCCAAAAAACCACTCGTTCCAGTGGAATACCATCGAAAAGAGAGAGAGCGTTGCAATCGCCGGCTTGGAGAGCGGAACAAAAATGCGCCACATGATGACCCAGTGCGAAGCTCCGTCGATCATTGCCGACTCGTACAGACTCTTTGGAAGCGTTCTGAAGAAGTTCATCATGATGATCATGCTGTAGACCGGCAGAGCAAAGGGGAGGATCAACGCAAAGAAGTTGTCGAGAAGGCCGAGGCTACGCACCAACAGAAACGTCGGAATGAGCCCCCCCTCGAAGAGCATCGTGAAGAAGAAGAACCACATAATGATGTTGCGGCCCGGCAGCTCTTCGGGTTCCCGCGTCAGCGGATAGGCAGTTAGAATCACAAGCGACATCTGGACCGCTACCCCCACCACCACCCGCATGAGAGAGACGCGAAATGCATTGAGAAACAGATGACTGCCGAGGATATAGCTATAGGCCTCCAGGTGAAAGCCGATCGGCCAGAAAGTTACCTCCCCTGCTGCTGCCGGACCGCGCGCGCTGAGGGAAACAGCAAGCATATGGATGAGCGGCGCCAAACATGTGGCGGCAAGCACTCCCAAGAATCCATAGTTGAACCAGTCGAACAAACGCGACGGAAGCGATCTATCCCGTACTACCATGGCATGCCCCGTTCAGAAGATGCGGTATCCGGCATACCGGTACGCCAGCCGGTAGGACACGACAATCAACACGAACGCAACTACCGACTTGCCCAACCCTACCGCGGCCGCAAGGCTGTACTGCCCATCTATAATCCCCGCACGATAGACGAACGTGTCGATGATATCCCCGGTCCGGTAGACCGCCGGGTTGTACATTACCAGTATCTGCTCAAAGCCCGCCTCCATGATCTGTCCCAGGTTGAGCGTCGCAAGGAGAATGATAGTCGCCATCATCCCCGGAATGGTGATACGCCGGATTTGCTGGGCACGGTTAGCGCCGTCGATAATCGCTGACTCGTACAACTCCGGGTTGATGCTCGTAAGCGCCGCCAGGTAGAGAATCGCGTTGAATCCGAACTGCTTCCACACGTCGGTCCAGATCATGGTGAACTGGAACCAGCGATTACTGCCCAGAAAGAACTGCCGTTCGAATCCCAGCATCGCGATGAAGTCGTTCAGAATCCCACGAGTAGACAGAATGTCGATGAATATTCCCCCGATGATGACCCACGAAAGAAAGTTGGGGAGGTACACGGCCGTCTGAAGGCTCCGTTTGTACCACCTGACCCGGATCTCGTTCAGCAGAAGGGCGAACGCAATTGCCACCACCTGATCCGCGACTACTTTGCCAACAGCGATCACGAACGTGTTTCGCAGGATGTTGGTGAAGTGAGGCATCCTCACCACGAAGCGAAACCAATGCAGGCCGACGAAATCCGATCCCAGAATGCCCTGGATCGGGCGATAGTCCTGAAACGCGATGATCACCCCGTACATGGGGACGTATTTGAAGATGAAGATCGCCACAATCCCCGGAATCAGCATAAGGTACAGTGGATAGCACTTTGCCCACGAGAAGCCGGGGTATCTCCTCCTGAAGCCGCTGCGAGAAGTACCCAAAGCGTCTCCGTTGACCGGTGGGGTGTTACCGCTTGCAGACCTGTCCACTGAGTGCCCCTTCGTCAAACGCGAGCCGGAGCCGGGCAAGGGCCCGCGCGTCGCTCACCTCCTTCGCCCGGTCCGGCGCATACCGTTGCTACTCTGCCTTACGGTCTCGGCCCTCACTGCTCCAGGCCGATGAACCACTCATTGACCTCTTCGGAGATCGCCGCTCCGCCGCCGTCCAGCCATTGATCGACAAAGCGATCGAATGCCTCGATGGAACGGTCTCCCATGATGATTCCGACGAAGGTCTCCTCCTCGATCCGGGTCAGATATGCATCGTGTTCAGCCATCGAAGGAGTCGGTGCCCCGAGAAAACGGTCATACTCGATGGCGTCACGTTCCTGCAAATCCATGACAATCTCCACGCTGCGCAAATGCGTCTCGAGTCGGCGTTCTATGTCGGAAAGATTGCGGAATTCAGCCCGATCCTCCGCGCGAAGTTGGTCGATTGTCCCCTCTTGATACGCATGGTAGATCCGCTGGAACATCCCATCCCGGCGAAATAGCCGGTCAGGGAGGGAGTACGTGAAGAATCCGACGGCACGGTTGAAGTGCGTTTCACCGAGCTCGTTGAAGAACCCCCACCCGGGCATCTCGTAGTCATACTGGTAAAGGAAGGGCTGTTCGGCCTCCGGGTTTAGCGGTTCCTGCACCTCGGTAACCGGATATTTGAACTCGTATCCGCGCTCCGCCATGATCTCCCGCAGCTCCAGGTTGTTGCGGTGATAGGAGTCCACCTTCTCGTTCAAGAGGTAAATGAGCGCTTCCGGATACTCGAACCCCGCGCGAATACCGGTGGACCATCCGTAGAACGGCGATGAGAGAACCGCTACGCGCTCTCCGTCGGGTCTCTCCAACGGCGGGAACGGCATAATCTGCGCCTCCGGGTTGTTCTCCCACATCCCTACCCACGGCCACCAGATGAACCACCACGCGCCGTGGTTCGCGAAGAGGTTCCCGGCGGCAGCCGGTTCCAGAACGGCGGGGCCGAAATCGTGCACCACGAACTCCGAATCGATCCATCCGTTTTCGTACCACTCAGCAAGCCGTGCGAGCGCATCCCGGGTCTCCGGTTGGATGCTCCCGTACTCCAGCTCACCGTTGCGCTCGACCCACATCTCGGGATATGCCCCCATCGCGTGGAAGACCATCGATGCTGCATGGAGATCGTTCGCCATCGCAAATGCCCTTCCCTCAGGATATGCCTCGTGATACGCCTCCGGAGCCACTTCCAGGTCGTCGAGCGTCTCCGGCATATCCAGGCCGAACTCCTCGAGCAGATCACTGCGAATCCAGTTTTTCTCCCAGACGTTCTCCGGCGAATGCGGGGCGCCGTAGAACTGGCCGTCAACGGTGGTGGGATAGAAGAGCGTTCCACCGACCGATTCCTGAGCCACCTCGATGAGGTATTCGGTCAGCGGGGAAGCATACTGCTCGAAAATATCGTCGAGCGGCATTGACGCGCCTTCGCGGGCCAACCGGGCTATGTCCTGATCGGGCGCATAGATGACGTCCGGCATATCGTCGGCCGCTGCGGCCAACATAAGCCGTTCGACGTTGGTATCGTGGTCCGGGAAGTAATAGCTGGGCTCGATGCGAATGCCGAGTTCCCGCTCTACCCACCATATGAACGGGTTGTCCGCGAACGACTGTCCGTCCGGCCAGTTGTCCGGATCGTGGACCGACATAGGGGTAGTGATCGTTATTGGCGGCTCGAAACGCCCGTCCACGAACTGAGGCTCCGGCGCCACCATCTCCTCATCGACCCCGCGGCCAAACGCAGTACCGGCGACTGCAAGCCCGATGAGCAGAACCGCGACGACAATGACCAAACCTCTTCTTGCCATTGCCTAACCTCCTGAATTGGGTTTCTTTGCATTCTCCGCCGGTATTTCTTCTACGACAATGATGTTTTACACGATTTTGTAACCATACCTCATAATAGAACAACACTGGATTATGTTCCGGATGAGAGAAATGAGCATCGTTCCGCTAAGCAAACTTGTAAGCAAGAGGTGGCATGGGCGGAAGGACGGTAACGGTAGTCGAACAACCGGGAACCCTCTCCGCTGAACTACTCCCGGTGGACAGCCAACGGCCGTACCCACCATATGCGGAGATGAGGGGATGGGGGAGATAGGTTGGACAACCGCAGCCCTCACCGCTGGGCGCTACGCGGGAGGCCGGAGGACGCTTGAGCCGGCGCCAGACCAGTAGACCGGGAGAGAGCGCCCACCGCACGGCGGAAAGCAGCCGCTTCAGGTCATATTTGCCGCGACAAGCGATCGTATGTAGGCGGCAATGTCGTCAGGCCGGTCCTCCATCGCAAAGTGCCCGCACTCCGGGAGGAGCCGCAGCGATGAACCGGGAATTGCGTCGTGGAGCTTGTAAGCCCAATCGGGGACTTGCCACGTGTCGTTCTCACCCCAGAGAATCTGCACCGGCTTGGCCCCCAGCTCGGAGAGCCGCTCGGTGAGCTCCGCGGTATGGCGCGGATCGTAGTGAGCTACCTGGTGTTGGAAAAAGCTCGCTTGTCCTACCGGCCCGCAGATCAGATCCAGGTAGGCATCTACCGCTTCCGTCGCAAATCGCTCCTGGTTGTAGACCGCCGAGAGGAGCCACTCGCGCATGTGTGCCCGGTGACCCGCCTCGGGCTGCTTCATGAGCACGTCGATCCCGCGTTTCATCTGCTGTTTGGTTCGCTTGGAAGGCCAGCTCTTGAAACTCACCGAATCGACGAGCGTGAGTGACTTCACCGCCCGTGGGTGGAATATGGTGAAGCGCTGGCACACCGCCCCTCCAATGTCGTGACCGACAAGGTGCACTCGCTTTAGCTTCCATGCGTCCAACAGCTCCCGAAGGAGCGGTACCTGGCCGGATACCGAGGTGTCGACCGCCCGGCTCCACGGCCGCTCCGACGCGCCGTATCCCAGGAGATCGAAGGTGAACACGCGGACCCCGGCATCCCTGAGTGCCGGAGCAACTGCGCGCCAGATGTAGGACGATGAGGGCGTTCCGTGGACTAAGACGACCGGCTCCCCGGCGCCGAGAACGTCGTAGGCTATTCGGTGCCCGCCAACGATGACACTGCGATTGGCCATGCTGGACATCGTTACTCCCTCCGAACCCAGCTTATCACGGACTCCGAGCGGCCAACAGCCCGGCGCTGCCCTCAAGGCTTGCCTCACAGCACGCTTTGGAAGAGGCACCCTTGCCTACGGCTACCACTTCCCCCTGTCGGGCCCGTAGAGGACTTTCACCTCCAAGGGGGTGCGCCCTGCCGGGCGCACACAAAAAAGGCGCCCCGGCAGGGGCGCCTTTCGTTCGACCCGTTCTTCGGTCGTTTTGATTCCAGGGGTTCTTAGAACTCCTGTTCCATCTCGACGTCGTCGAATTCCGCCTCATCCACAGGCTCACAGGCGATGGCCAAGACGGCAACGGCCGAAAACAGAACCAAAATTTGAAGTGCCTTCTTCATGGCTGACCTCCTCCCTTGCATAAGATCTACCACAAGACTACCTCACTTCTGTCAGCCGCTTGTTCGGAGCATGTGAAAAAGACGCAAAGATTCACGTTTGATAGCGCCCTCGACTCGCTGTCTCTCACCGAACACGAGAGCGCGGAGAAGCGCGAACGGCCCCGTGCTTCGTCCGTTCGCCAACGGTAACTGTACACACCACGCGTTTTCAACCACAATCTTCGCCTCAACTCCCTATCGCTGCTGGAGGTTCCTGATGCGCTCCGCCCCCTCCGGTTCTCTCGCCCAGTCAGCTGCCCGGTATATAGAAACCCTCACCGCCTGCCGGCCGCACCGCCGTACCGGCTCATCCGGCAACCGCGAGGCCGTTAGTTACTTCGCCGACGTATCGCGTCCGTTCGGGTATCATCCGGAGACCAAGCCATTCCCTTGCCTGGACTGGCGGAACGACGGATGCGTTCTCGCCGTCGAGGACGCAACCCTCCCTGCGTACGTCAGCCCCTATTCGCCGGGATGTGAAGCTCGCGCACCGATCCGGGTCGCCAATACCGTGGAACAGCTTGAGGAGACCGAGTGCACCGGCTGCATCATGCTTCTTTGGGGCGAGATCGCATCGGAGCAGCTCATGCCCAAAGGGTTTCCGTTCTACAACCCGGATTCACATCGCCGGCTGTACGCGCTCATCGAGGAGAAACACCCGGCAGCCCTCGTCACCGCTACCGGCCACAACCCGGAAGTCGCCGGCGCCCTCGATCCGTACCCTATGTTCGTCGACGGCGACTTCGACATCCCGTCGGTCTACTGTACCGAGGAAACCGGGGCGCGGATCGCGCACGCCGTAGGGCGCCCCGGCTACCTCGCGATCAACGCGGCCCGGAGCCCCGCTACCGCCTCTAACATCGTCATCCATGCGAACCCGGCCGCTCCCCGGAGAGTGCTCGTGACCGCCCACATCGACACCTATGAGGACACCCCGGGCGCATACGACAACGCCTCCGGCACGGCGGTGCTCCTCCTCCTTGCCCAGCTTCTCGCGACCGACCCCGCCCCCGCAGCGCCCGCCGCCGCCGGCGCTCCCCTCGGTGTCGAGATCGTAGCGCTCAACGGCGAGGATCACTACAGTGCCGCCGGTCAGTTGGACTATCTCCGCCGCTACGGAGGCGATCTCGAAACGGTGGCCGCGGCGATCAACATCGACGGCGTGGGCTACCGCGAAGGGGGCACCGCCTACTCTTTCTACGAGATGTCGCCGGGCACGCAGCAGCGCGCCGCCCGCCTCTTGGAGAGCTATCCGGGCATGAATGAAGGCGCCCAGTGGCCGAGCGGAGATCACATGGTCTTCGTCCAGCAGGGCGTGCCCGCGCTCGCCTTCACTGCGGAGCGGACGCCGGAGCTTCTCCGAACCGTCGCCCACACGGCCAAAGACACCCCGGACCTCCTCGATTACGGAAAGCTCGTCGAGCTTGCCCGCACCCTTCGGGACGTAATCCCGACTCTGGTGTAACCTCGGTTCAGCCACGATCGAAGGCCGGGGCCGCGCGGGGCGGCCTCCGTCACGGCGAGCCCGGAAGCGGCATCACAATCGAAGGCCTGGACCGCCCGCGACGGTCCGCGGCTGACCGCGACGGAGCAATTCCACCCGACGAAGGGCTTGCCCTGGAATCGATTCCACACCGTACGCTTGACGAGGCCGGCCCCCGAGGCGGCCAAGGAGGGTGTACGATGTTTGCGTACGCGGATTTCGTCGGGCAGGTTGCCCGGGAAATGGCGGGCGAGCTCTACGGCACGATGCCCGGTGAAACGAACGGAGAGTACCACGATGCGCTCCGTCCGGCGAAAAACGGCTCGGCCCACGCGCCGACGGTGCCGGCGACGCTCACCCCGCACACGACGTCCCGGGAGACAGGATCCGGCGGCACCCAAAGAGGCAAGTCGATGGCGAGCATTCAAAGCATAGCACGGTATACCGGGCTCTCCCCGGCGACGGTATCCCGTTATCTGAACGGGCATCCATACGTGTCGAAGGAGGCTCAATACGCAATCGAGCTGGCGATCCGGGAGCTGGACTACCGGCCCAATGCCTCCGCCCGGAGCCTTCGCAGCGGCAAGACGAGCCGCGTCGCTATCGTGGTATTCGACGCGTCGCATCCTTTCTGCTCGGGCTTGATCGGGGGCGCGGGGAAGGCGGCGCTGCAACACGGATACGACCTCCTGGTGCAACAGGCGGGCGCTCCGGGGTGGCAGCCGGAGCGCTCGGTGGAGCTTGCAGCGACCCGCGCGGTAGACGGGATCATCATGGCGAGCGGAAGCGGTCTGTCCCGGCGTCATGAGCGCGAGTTGGCGGCGCTGCCGGTGGTCACCTGCGACCTCGATCCGTCCCAGAGCAAGTTACCCGGTGTGTACATCGACCACTACCGGAGCGTACTGGACGGTCTCGAGCACTTACGCGAGCGCGGTGCCCGCCGCATCGCGTGCGTCTACGTATCCGGCGACCAGCTTGCGTCGTCGAGCACGCGACGCCAAGAGGCATATCGCGCGTTCGCCGGGCAATATCCCTCGATCGAGGTGATCCCGGTCGAGACGGAGAACGACCTGATCGAAGACGGTTACACGCTCCTCGAGCGGCTCATGCAGCTCCCGGAGCCTCCCGACGCGGTGTTCACCGGCTCCGACGACCTTGCTGCCGGCTGCCTCCTGGCTGCCCAGGCACGCGGCATCTCCGTACCCGAGGAGCTCCGCATCCTCGGATTCGACGACGGGCCGGTGGCGGAAGTGCTCGGAATCTCCACGATTCGCCAGCCGGTCGGCCGCCTGGGAGCGCGAGCGTTTCAGGAGCTGTACGCCTGCATAAGCCGCGGGCACACCCACGAAAGCACCGACGCAAGCACGCGTTCGGGCCGCGGAACCACCGGATCGGCCCGCGGAAGCACCGCCGGAAGCACGCTGTCGAGCCGCGGGAACGCCGCAGCCGCCGGCGGAGGCACCGCCGGCTCAGGTTCCCGGATCCGCGTGAGGTACCATCTGATCGCGCGCGCAACGACGTAGAGGCTATAACGGAGAGGCCATATAGGAGCCATCATGGGCGGCGGAACCACGCAACGCTCCAGGAGCGCAATCGCACGACTCCTGCTGCTTCCGTTCGTGGACGTTATGACGGAAGTCGGAATCGCCTCGGCGTATCCGCAGTTCCTGGGCTGGTACGGAAGCTCCCTCCAGGCAAGTACGGCGATTGCGATCGGCCCGCTCGCGGCGGTGACGGCGGGCTGGCTCTGGGGTCCGCTCACCCGGCGCTTCGGGGTGGAACGGGCTGCCGGCGCGGCGCTCACGGGGTGGTGCCTCGGAACGGCGATGCTCGGGCTTTTCTATCAGCACTATCCGGCGGTGGCCATTACGCGATTCGCGCACGGCTTTTTCGCCGCGGGCTTCGCAGCCGTTCCGTTCATTGCGCTCACCAAGTCGGCAGGCTCCACGCCCGAACGGGCCCGCCTTCTGGGTCGGCTCGAGGCGACCGCGAGCGCCGGCTCGCTGTGCGGCCC